>Ga0208410_1001329_pt1 | contig 12948 bp, 10 predicted proteins | sample ETN02SmetaG_3_FD_185787 | JGI IMG/M metagenome (GOLD analysis project Ga0208410, IMG submission 185787) | Marine microbial and viral communities from oxygen minimum zone, Eastern Pacific Ocean - ETNP2014F10-02SV257 (SPAdes) (version 2) | ecosystem: Environmental > Aquatic > Marine > Oceanic ... | reverse complement strand
CGCGTCCGAACCGATGACCCGTTTCGTCTCCGCGTCCCTTCGTCCGTCCCCTCGGTCTCTGACGCGCGACCGAACGCGACAGCGCGACGCATTTCAATTGCAATTCAAATCCGTACGAACACGCACGTTTAATGGCGTGTCGTCGTGCTCGAATACGTACCCGTGATCACTACTGTACGAGTAGATGGTGGAATCACCACTCGATCGATGGAGGGTCCACCGACGATGGTTCCACGTGTCCGATCACGCACCATCCACACGCATTCCACGCCCACGATCCCCCGTGTATCGATTATTTATCACACCCACCGCGATCGGCTCGTCTCGACCCACCTCGACCCACCCGCACAACTCGACGTGTGACACGATGGTGATGGCTCTCACTTCGCAAGGATTCGCGCGCGCGCCGACCGCGACGCGCTCGGCGCTCGCGCCGCGAGGTGCGTGGACGCTCGATGCGATGACGATGGCGTTCGTGCGTTCGGAATCGGTCGACGGAAAGCGGTGGACGCGAGGCGACGACGACGACGACGCTCGACCGACCGACGCTCGACCGAGGCGGGACGCGGGAGCGATACGCGACGGAGATACGCGATCGGGGCGACCCGGGGGATGAAGACGCGTTCGTCGCGCGCGCGATGATGGGACGGGCGAGACGCGGGAGCGAGGAGACGCGGTGTATTTTTAATGTGTACATCGACGACCGTCGACCGCGCGGGGGCGGCGCGTCGCGCGCGGTCGACGGGACGCGACGCGGACGACGAATGGATGAGCGAACGATCGAACGACCGACCGATCGGTGGGGCGATCGGGAGGTGGAGGGGGTGTCCTCGATTGTTGAGTCGTGATTCGTGGAAAATGCATGCAGTGGACACCCTGACTGACGGCGGCTCGTTTTCGTGTGTTTTCTTCGCGCGCAGCTCGCAAGGCTGTCAAGGCTCGCGCCTCCGTCAAGGTTGCCGCGTCCGCGGACTTGAAGTTTGACGATGACTGGAAGAAGTCTTCCGTCCCGGTGCACCTCGCGTCCTTGTTCGGTTGGGTGATCCCGTCGGCGTCGCCGTGCCCGGCGTTCCCGGATAACGCGTCCTTGTTTGAATTGTTCAGCGAGCGCATCAGCGCCAACTTGGCCAACTTCCCGCAAGGCCCGGCCGCGGACGACAAGATCTGGTTGTACATGCTCACGTGGCACATGGGGTTGTTCGCGTGCATGATGTTTGGCCAAATTGGTGTCCAAGCGCGCAAGCAAGGATACTTCGATTAGATTTCTCCGGAAGGGTTGGACAGGTCCAAGGGTTTTTAGAACGCTTTGTAAAAGAGCATAACCAAGTTAAATTACAGTACGAAAAAGAAGCTGCTATGAGACACTGTGCGCGGAGTGGTTTCGTTTCCTAGTCTTCCTCCGTGGTCAACACCGCGACGCCCGCGGCGTTCTTGAGACGGTCGACGAGGGATGGGCTCGCGCCGCTCTTGCTCGGCGTCGCGGACGAGCCCGCTCGCTTGGCGCTAGAATCATTCGGGTATTCGAATCCCATGGGTTTGAATTTGAATTTGAAAAAGTCGAGGAACTGTTTGGCGTACGGCGTCGGGTGCACGGTGGAGATCGGTCTCGGCGCGAAGAGGTACTTGATGACGTGCGCCACCTTTTTCCCGCTCGTCCAACTCTGCAAAAAGTCGATGACACCCAAGTATATGATCAACACCTCCCCGCCGTACTCGACGACGTACGGTTTGTTGTGCACGTCGCCCTCGAGCATCTTCGCCTCCTCTTTGATTCGACTCGTCGGCACGCGCTCGACGGCGACGAGCAAAGAATAATCCATCAAGTTGTGCTTTTCGAAGAGCGCAACGTCATTCTTCAGCGCCGTCATCACCTCCTCCCGCTGCCCTTCGGTCAAGTAGATCGGCGCGTCAAACGCCTCGTGTTTCCCCTTCAGATACCTCCGACGTCGCACCGGCACGGCTCGAAAACATCCGAAACACTCTCGCACCATGAGCGGCACGTTATACCAACGCTTGTGCGAGTGATACACCGACGAACCATCCGCCACGAGCGTCTTATCGTCCGCCGTGCCCTTGAGATCGTACAACCGACTCCAGGCCTTGACGCGAGGGTTCACGCAGTTGTTCATCACGATGAACCGCCCGTGTTTCTCGTGCACGAAGACGGCGAAAATCTTTGACATCAAACTCTGCCCGCTCGACGCCCTGGCGACGTACTCGCGCAAAAACGAATCCTCCAACAGACTCTTCCCATCCGAGTCGTTTAAAAACTTGACGAAAAACCTCTTATCCTTCGTGCGCGCCATGGAATCCCCGCCTTTCCCGCCGCCCGCGCTCAGAGATGCGAAATCAAAATTGTCGCTCAAAAAATCATCCTCGATCGATTCCGCCCGTCTCAACACCGAAAACTGATCGTCTCGAACCGTCTCACACGCCTCCGAGCCGACGATCAATCGCGCCGTCGCCGGCCCGAGCGATTCCGCGCGCATCATCGCGCCTCGATCGCCAGCGCGGCGCCGTGTGTCGTGCGCCGTGGTTCGAATGAATCTCGCCACCACGCGCTCGAATGTAACAAAAGATGGGCGTCGACGCAGATCGCGACGCGCGAGCGCGCGAACACCGCGCTCGGAGGACGCGTTTCTCGGACGAGCGCGACGAAGACTCGACCGCGTTCGATCGGTGGAGGTGTGCGCGACCGAGCGCGCGTCGAGAGGCGAGAAGAGAGTCGACGAAGACGTTCGCCATGGCGACCAGCGGAGCTGGGTTATCCGCGGCGGACGCGCTCAAGTGGTTGAGCAATTTCGTGAGCTCGGTCGCCATCGTCATGGTGAACAAACAACTCATGGGTTCGCAGGGATACGCGTTTCAGTACGCAACGACGCTGTGCGGGATGCACTTTTTGTGCACGATGAGCGTTCGATTCTTTCGCGCCGACGGCGGCAAGGGGAGCAGAGGCGCTGGCAGTGGCGCAGAGATGAACACGCAGCCGGCGAAGGGTGGACGAGAGATGCCGAGAAATAAATTGTTAATGTTCGTCGCGATCGCGTCGACGAGCATCATATCTCTGAATTTATCGTTGATGATGAATCACGTCGGGTTTTATCAGTTGGCAAAACTGTTGCAAATTCCCGCCGTGTGTATGCTCGAGATGGCGTTCTTGGGTAGAAAGGTGTCGTGGAAGATCGCGCAGGCGATCGTGGTGGTGATGTTCGGCGTCGGTATCGCGACTTTACAGGAGACGACGATGAATTTCTGGGGTACCATCGTCGCCATGATCGCCGTCTTGTCCACGAGCGCGCAACAGATTCTCGTCAATCGTTTGCAAGTCGAGTACTCTATCGGAAGCAATGAATTATTGGGCAAGACGGCGCCGCTTATGGCGCTCTCCATGCTCACCGTCGGTCCGTTCTTGGACCAAATGCTCACGGGAAGCTTCATCACCGAGTATTACTGGACGAGCGAGTCCTTCATGTTTCTCGCGGCTTCGTGTTTGCTCGCGATTTGGGTCAACATTTCTCAATACATGTGCATCGGAACCTTTAGCGCGCTCTCTTTCCAAGTCATCGGTCACGTCAAGACGGTGTTCATCTTCTTCTTCGGATGGTTGCTCTTTGACATTCCCGTGACGTTCAACAACATCTTTGGCGGCGCCGTCGCCATCGCGGGTATCTCTTATTACTCGCACGTGTCCGCGATCGAGAAGGCGGAGGCGGCGGCGCGAGCGCGAGCGCCGGTGCAACGGGTATAGATGAAACGTTTTGTTATCCTATATAGCTACACTCTTTCAGATATTCAACAAAAGCCTACTACTCTTCGCCTCCTCGACTACTCTTTCGCCCACTTCGCTCACTTCCTCGGATCCGTCACCTCGACCCCCATCGACCTCGCCGTCCCCAACACGGACTTCGTCAGACTCATCAGACTCACGTTCCCCAACCCTTTATCGCTCGCCTTGACCTTTGCGATCTCGTACGCGTGCTTCAGGTTGATACGTCCCGCCGTCGCGTGTCCCGGTCTCTGCGAACACGTCTTCACGCCCGCCGCCCGCGCCACGAAATACGACGTCGGCGGCGTCTTCATCGTCCACTCGAACGTCTTATCGCCGTATATCTCGATCACCACCGGCACCGGCGTCTCCGCCTTGTGTTCGCTCGTCTTGGCGTTGAAGTCTTTACAAAAACTCATAATGTTCACCCCGTGTTGCCCGAGCGCCGGACCCACCGGCGGGGACGGTTTCGCCGCTCCCGCCGGAACGACGAGTCGCACGACGGCGCTCACCGCCCGCTTACTCATCGCCCCGTCGTCGACCTCGTCCTCACCCGCGCGTCCGCGTCTGCCCGTCCGCCGGGGAGGCGGTTCCCATCAAAACCTTCCCTGTGACTTTCGACGGTTCATGACTCACCAATGAGTCCCTCGAGCGCCCTCGTCGTCGGTCGTCGCGCCGCGCGCGAAAGATGGGCGTCGACACACTCGGGCGTCGCGCGTCCACCTCGCGGGTCGTGCGACGCTCGGCGCGGAAGCGACGACCATGGCGCGCGCGTCTCGCTCGTCCACTCGCGCCTCGAGCGCGACGACGCCTCTGGGGAAGACGGGAACGACGACGACGGGGACGCGCGCGAACGCGCTCGAGGGCGGCGGCGGCGCGCGCGCGGTTCGTCTGAGCGGTGGCGCGCTCGCGTCCGCGCCCTCGGGCGCGTTCGCGGTGAAGGACACGGTCTTGGTGACTCCCGCGAGATGGCGCGTGCGCGCGCACGACGCGGCCACGGGGAGAGGCGTGCGCTCGAGCGAGGCGCCGGGGGCGGAGCAGACGTGCGCGGCGGCGAGTCCGTGCTCGAGCGGCGTCGTCGTCACCGGAAGCGCGAGCGGGACGCTCACGGTGTGGGACGCGGAGACTGGGAAGGTTGTGCGGAGTTACACGTTTCCGTGCGCGATATACGATGTTGTGTACCCGGGAGGTGAGGCTGGGAAGGACGCCGTCTTCGTGAGCGCGAGCGCGCGCGAGGACGGCGGCGGACGCGTGTACAGGGTGAGTCTGTCCAAGGGAAAGATCGTGGAGAGGCTGGGGAAGACGACGAGACCGTGTAAATTAGTGGCGAGCGCGAGCGGGACGTTCGTGGCGTGCGCGGAGAGACGGACGATTTACGTGTGGGGGACGGGGAAGGATCGAGGAGGAAACGGGGCGAGAGCGCTTCGGATTCATCACACCAAGGGGGTCACCGCGTTGGCGCTGTCGAGAGACGACGAAATCTTAGCCGCGGGGGATTCGAGCGGGAGGATCGTCATGTGGCACGGATTCGCTCGAGCGGTGAAGCGATTACAGAACGAGGCGCAAGGGGAGGAGACAGAGGTGAACGGGGACGCCCTGCCGAGCACGACGTCGCATTGGCACTCTCGCGCCGTCGGGTGTTTACACTTTTCCGGGGACGGAGCGCACCTGTTCTCGGGGGGTGAGGAGGCGGTGTTGGTGATTTGGACGCTTGCTGACGGGAAGAAGACGTACCTTCCGCGCTTGGGCGCGCCTCTGACGAAGATTGTGGCGCGACGCGACGATCCGTCTCGTCTGGCGCTCTTCGGAGCCGACAACGCCATCCGTCTCGTCAACGTTGCATCTCTCACCGTGGAAGGGACGATTCAGGGCGTTCGACCGCCCGTACTCGATGCATCGGTGGCGCCTGACGCGTACGCGTCCGTCGTCGCCTACGATCCGCGCGCGGACGTCGCCGTGTTTTCTGCCGCCGGCGCGGCGCTGCAATTTTTCGATTACGCGCGCGACGACCACGTCGCCGATCTCGCCGTGGCGCCGATAAACTACGTCAACACGAGTGGGGACGCGGATTCGCCCATGGAGTCGCACGTTGCGCACGCCGCCTTCTCGCGCGATGGACGCATCCTTCTCACCGTCGACAGACGCAGCGATCAACCGCCCGTGGTGACGCGCTCCGTCGAGGAGACGCTCAAAATTTGGGAACGTCTCGACGCGCCGGATGAAGACGAAGAGCCGACGGCGACGCCCGTTCCCGGCGGCGCGTTCACGTGCGTTGCGCAGTGTGAGATCCCGCACAAAGGCTTGATCACCGCCGTCGGCGTGCGGCCGAGCGCGCACAGTCTCGAAGAGTCCATGGCGTTCACCGCCGGCGTCGACGGCGAAGTCAAGATTTGGGTGCCCAACGGACGCGTCTCCAGAGGCGGTGAACACGCCGGATGGCGATGTCGATCGTGCGCGTCGCACCCGAGTGGATCGACGATCACGTGCGGGGCGTTCAGCTCTGATGGATCCATCTTGGCCACCGCGGCGAGCGAAATCATTCTTTGGGATCCGAAGACGAACGCGCGACTGGCGACGCTCACCATGCCCAAGTCGTCCACGGACGGAGCGCAGCCGTCCATCAAGTCGGTCGCCTTCGTTGCGGGAGAGCCTCTGTTCGTCGCCGCCGACGGACGCTCGTTGGTGGTCTGGAACTTGCAAACGCTTCAACCGTGGCGCGTGTACGCGTCACCGTGCATCGACGTCTTCGCGCACCCGTCGACGCCGACGTTCGCCGCTGTCTTCGCCGCGACTGACGCCGCCGACGCCGCCGTCGTCGTTCGTTTCGTCGGTCGCGTCGTCGCACCCGCGGGGGCGTACGCGTGTCGAGACGGGCCACCCGAGGCGGTGCTCTTCCCGCCCGGCGATCGCGCGTCTCGAGACGCGTCGAGCGCGCCGGAATCCGTCCCCATGCTCGTCGTCACGCGCGACCGGGAGATCGTGCGCGTCGGCGCGGAGACGAATCGAGAAGCGCGCGCGCGCGACGACATGGACTTCGACCGCGCGCCCGTGGCGAGACGGTTCCCGGGAGGCACCGCCGTCGTCGGCGCTCCCGTTTCCGCGGAGACGCGCGCGTTGCTCGCGGAGACGCGCGACGCCGTTCGCTCGCTCGATCTGAACGGCGATGACGAGGACGAGGACGTTCCCACGCACGAACGCGTCATCGGAGGCGCGCACAGAGGCGTCGGGAAGATGCCATGGGGCGCTCTCTTCGACGCTCCCTCGCACGAACTCCCGCCTCTGACGGCGCTCTGTCCCCGTTTCATGGACGCCATGCTCGCGAGACAAGCCAACCCGGACGCCGAGTAGAGCGCGCGCGCGCGCGCACGAACGAACGAAAGAACGAACGAGTCTCCTACGATTGCATTCATCGTCATCACGTGTTTGTTTTTATAATACTAGCTACTAGAAAGTCTGTCCTCTGTCTCTCTTCGTGTCGTTTACTTTGGATTTCTCAAGACGAGAATCACTGAATCACCGCGTAAAAACATTTTCGAGATGAACCTATCCTTATTCACCGGTTTCGCCTTGGCCGCTCCCTTTCCCGTCTTCGGCACCTCGGTCCAAATCTCCTTGACGTTTTCCAAAACCATGTTGCAGTGGCGGTCGAACGCCTTGACGCGCGCCAAGAGTTTGCGATTGTTTCGACAGTTGATCAAAACCTGCGTGTTCGCCTTGACGCTCGCCGTGAGCACGCTCAGCGGACCGGTGACAAATTCATTCTCCTCTCGATTCGCCTCCTCCATGATTCCGATTCACCAGCGCTCCTCGCGTCCCCGTCGACGATTCGTCCGTTCGGTCGCCTCGCCGCCGAAACCTAGACGAATGAATGAATGCCGACGCGATTCGAGTCCGAGTCCGAGTTCGAGTTCGAGTCGTCGCGCGAATCGATCGATCGATCGCCGTCGCGATTCGCCGTCGCGATTCGACCGTCGTCTTCTTCGTCGTCGTGTGACGCGTCGTCGTCATCCATCGTCCCCGGCCGCGCGCGACCGACGCGTGTCGTTTCCTTCTTCTTGGACGTGCGAGTCTCCCGAAGTTTACTACCGACTAGGTGTCATTCGTCCGACTTTGTGGGGGAAACCCAGGTATTCGATCACACACAGTCGTATGCGAGACAAACCTCGTATTGAACACCTCTCATACTCCAACGGACGAATCTCGTGTCGATCACGATTCCCGCCGTGCCCTCTCTCGGCCGTGCCGTCGAGCGCGGGCGGCGCGCGTCGGCAGTGCGCGCGCGGTCGTCGACGGCATCGTCGACCGCGGTCGCCGAACGTGAGCGTCCGTCTCGAGCGCGTCGCGAATCGAGCGCGAGGTGGCGTCGCGAGACGACGGCGTCGACGGGGACGAGATCCGACCGCTTTCGGATAGCGCGGCGCCGAGGGAGGGGCGCGCGCGGGTGCGGACGCGCGGGAGGAGGTCTCGAGCGAGTCGATCGGACGTGTGATCGACGCGAAAGGTCGCGCGCGAACGCGGGGGGGGGCGCGAGGCGAGATGCGCGCGGGGACGCGCGCGGGGACGACGGGGACGACGCGAGGGGCGACGCCGGCGCGCGCGGGACGACGACGACGCGCCGCGAACGGGGTCGGGACGTGTGAACGCGCGCGTGGACGTCGTTGGGAAGAGGGCAGTGCGCGTGATGTCGTCGCGCGCGCGTGGACGCGCGAGATGGATGGACGGCGAGGCGTGGATGGGCGAGATGAAGGCGCGCGCGGCCGAGCGGCGAGGGCGACGACGTCGGCGTCGGCGTCGACGTCGGCCAGGACGCGAGTTTGGCGCGCGAGCGCGAGACGAGGTGAGTTGGTGGGTGGTGTGCGTGCCATTGATGATCCTCGCCGGTTTCAAGACGCGGAAGAGGAGGAGGAGGAGGAGCAAGTGACGGCGAGCGCGAATCGAGGCGGAGACGCCGTCGTCGAAGATTTGGACGGAGCGTTCGCCGAGGGCACCGTGTATAGGAAAAGAGTGGAACAGCCGAGCAGTGAGGAGGCATGGTACGCCGGATACATCCGCGAGATGGAGGGATTGAAATCCATGGACGACGACGAGGAAGAGGAGGAGGAGGCGGATGGATCGGCGCGCGGCGAGAAAAAATCGACGGGGGCGCAGGGAGTGGCGGGATTCCTGAATTACGTCTTACATCGTCTCCCGGGTCAGTCGCGAACGCCGTTACCGACCGTAGTGCAAAATCCGGTGGATAACCTCTCCGTGTGGGCGCTCGCGACGTGTGGGTTCCTGTGGACTTCGTCCACGTGCATGGTGTTTTCTTTGCTGCCCGTGTTTTTGCAAACCGAATTCGGTTTCAGCAACACGCGCATCGGCGCCATGGAGGGTTTCGCGCTCTTCGTGTCCAACTTTAGCAGAGTATTCTCGGGTGTCCTCTCCGACGTGCTGAAATCGCGCGTGAAAGTGATCGCCGTCGGTTCGGTGATGACGGCGGCGATGAAGCTGACGCTCGCGTCGGCGGGTAACGTGCAACAGGTCGTGGTGGGTAAATTACTAGATCGGTTCGGTAAGGGCATTCGGGCGGCGCCCACGGATGCGCTCATCGCGGATTTATCGCCGCGCCCGAAACGTTCGTCGACGTACGGTTTGCACCAATCGATGACGACGCTCGGCGGCGTGGTGGGCTCGCTCGCCGCCATGACGGTGATGAAGGCGACGCACAACAACTTCCGAGCGACGTTCACGCTCGCAACGTTCCCATCCATCATAGCGATATTCATTCTCATCAAGGCTGTGCGAAAGCCGAAACGTAAGATGAGCAAGCCAAAGTACAAGCCGCTCATGCTTCCCGGTCGCGGTCGCGCGCTTCCGTCGTGGAAGCGACACACGCGGGGACCGTTGGCTATGCCTCACCTGCGGGCGCGATGGCGCCGAACCGCGTGCACGTCCAACATGCGCGAGATCGTGTGGCACCGGGGACAAAAGACTTGGAGAACCGTGCGAGACTGGTTGTGGCAGATGAAGAGCCGAGCCAAGATGGTGTCGCCGTTTTTAGATCAAATCGTCGACGGCTTTGAGGAATCCAAGGGCGTGGCGGAGGACGTCGGTACGGTTCGAATCAGAAAGACGAGGAAGCGAAAGAGCTGGTTTCGTCGCGTCGACGGTGGCGAGATGACCCAAGACGATTTGCGCACGCGAGCGTTGATTTGGGCCGACGATCCATGGGCTGAGGCGCGACAGCAGAGCAAGGGAAAATCTCAAATCTCGAACTCGTCGAGTTTCATGTGGGGCGAATGGAAATGGAGTTGGACCGAGGTGGCTCAACTGCCTTGGGCATTCTGGCGGGCGTTACTCGTGTTCTCCATCCTCAAGGTTGCGAGATTTAGCGAAGCGTTTGTCACTCTTCACGCCAAGGCTGTCGGCATGCAGGTGGCGTACCTTCCGGTGCTCATGTTTGCGACGAACATCATGCAATCGGCGCTCACGTATCCTTTCGGCGTGTACGCGGATAACGCCGAGCAGCGCGGAAGAGATAGGCGTAAGACGATGCTTCTCGTTGGTTTCGGTCTCATGGTGGTCGCGGACGCCATCCTCGTCATGGCCAACGTCCCGTGGCAGGTGTTCCTCGGCTACCTTGTCGTCGGCGTGCACATGTCGATGACACAGGGCAACATGAAGGCGGTTCTGAGCGCCACGATGCCTCCGAACGTGCGTGGCACCGGTTTCGCGATCGCCGCGATGTCTCAGGGTTTATCTCTTGGTTTCGGAAACTACATGGCTGGATTCCTGTGCGACCAACTTGGTTCGGCGGGCGCGTTTTGGGGCGGCGGCGCGTTCGCTCTCCTCGCCCTCGGCGTAGGCTGGCTCCTCTTGTAAAAACAAATTTGCAATCACAGAGCGCTTTAAAAAGAAGAAGGCAACGCGCGCTATCGTCATCGACATTGCGACTTCATCAACTCGTCGTCAATCTCGTCATGAAGTGTTTACACGCTCTCTACTCTAGTGTCTGCGAACTATTTTCAAACTTTCTCACTTGGCTTCGACTTTCGGCGCCTCGGCGCCGGCGGGTGGCGCGTCTCCGGCGGGCGCGCCGACTTTTTCGTTTCCTCCGGAGTGATCGTATTGTTGCATCTGAGACGGCATCGCGGAACCCATCGCCGCCAGCATCATCGGATTTTGCATCGCGAACATCGGCGAGAGGTACGGATTCACGCCGGCGCTCGAGTCCACACCGGCGGCGCCACCGCGCTCTCCTCCGCCGCCCTGGGCCTGTTGAGACGAATTCATCGTACCCATTGGAAGAGGGAATCCCATGGGTTGGTTCGCGAACAACGGCACGGCGGCCGCCTGTTGCATCATCATATTCAAAAGTTGCGCCTGTTGCGACGCATCCGGACCGCCGCCACCCGGTCCCATCGGTTGACCCGCCATGAACGCACCCATCAAGTACGGATTCATCATGAACGGAGAGAAACCACCCGGCGGCATGCCCCCGAACGGAGGGCCAGACGTGCTGGCGTCCCCGGTTTGCGCTCTGCGTTGCGCCTCGTCGCCACCCTTCTCGGCGGCAGCCGCCATCGCGTCTTGGTGCGTTGTCACCGTTTGCTTTGAAACCTTTTGCGTGAAATCTATGAAGTGTGCAATATACACGTGAGAGGTGGCGTTGCGGAACGGTTTCGTGCGAGGAACTTGTGGGTGGAACGGATTTGCCACGCCGAGCGGAGGTACCGGCGGAGGAAACGCTCCAAGCTGCGGAAGTCCCATTCCCGCGTATACGGGCGGTAATCCCCCTCGCGCGGCATCATCCGCACCTAAAACCGTCTGAACGATTGCCTTGGCGCCTCTGGCAGGCGCGCTCGCCTTTTTGGTCGTTCGCGGTTTCTTCCGTTTGCTCGCTTTGCCTTCCGGCTCCTTGTCGACGTCGGCGGCGAGCGTGGCGAGATCAAACAACGCCTCGGCTATCTCGTGCTCGTCCTGTTTCATCCCACTCCGCTTCGTCCCCTTCTTCGCTCCGGGTGCTTTCCTTTCGCGCGGTTGCGTCTTCTTCGCCGGCGCGCTCTTCGCCTCGACGGGGTTCGCCGGCGCGACAACCCTATCGTCATTCGCCGGTTCTCCCGTCGCCGGTTCGTCCTTCACTCCTCGCTCCTCCTCCTTCGCCTCGTCTTTCTTCTTCTCATCCACCGCGTCGCTTCGCCCTCGATCGTCTTCTTCCCCCTCCGCGGGCTCCGCCGAGGCATCGTCGTCGCCTTCTCCCTCCGCCGCGCCCGTCGTTTGCCGTTGCTTTCGGCGATTCGCTGCGCGCGTCGTCGCGTACGTTCGCGCATCGTCAGTCACGCATCCTCCCTCGCCCTCGCGTCGATGATATCCGCGCGCCGAAACTTTTCCACCGATCGTCACCGCACGCCCTCCTCGCGCGCGTTCCCCCTCCCCCGCGTCTCGCGTTCGCTCGTCAAAAAGCGTTCTCGCGCCGCCCAGTCTCGCGTACCCGTTCTCGCCCGTCTCGGCACATTAATCACGCGTGAATCGTCCTCACCGCTCTCTCCCTCTTTCCCTCGTCGCTCATTCCTCGCGTTCGCCGTCTCTCCTCGCGTCGCCCGTCGAGGCGGCGCCGATCTCGACCCCCCGCGTCTCGCCTGCGCCCGCGCGCGCGCCTCCGCGCTCGTCAGTCTCCCATTCGTTCGTTCGTTCGCGTTCGCCCTCGTCGTTCGACATCGATCGATCGCGCGTCGCGTCGCGTTCCTCTCCTCGACACTCCATCGTCCTCGACGCATCCTCACGCCCTCGTTCGTTCGTTCGTTCGTTCGTTCGCAATCAATCAATCAATCAATCAATCAATCGCGTCGCCGCCTGTGCAATCGGTCCAATCGAATCGAATCGAACGTCGCGTCGTCGCGTCTCCTCGTCTCGTCTCCTCGTCTCGTCTCCTCGACTCGTTCCTCGCACCTCGCCTCTCGTCGTCATCTCCACGCGCCCCTCCCTCGAGGTCGCGAACGCGTCGGCGACTCACGCCCCGCGCCCGCCTCCCCATCCATTCCCATCCGTCGCGTCTCGTCGCGTCTCGTCGCGCCACGTCATCTGTGGATGGATGGATGGGGGGGGGGTGGTGGTGAGTCCTGACCGGTGGTTGCGGTGGTGTCGTTGTCTTTTTGTCTTTTGTCTTTTACGTGTATGTATGTGATGTGTGTGTGTGTGTTTGG
>Ga0208410_1001328_pt1 | contig 12958 bp, 20 predicted proteins | sample ETN02SmetaG_3_FD_185787 | JGI IMG/M metagenome (GOLD analysis project Ga0208410, IMG submission 185787) | Marine microbial and viral communities from oxygen minimum zone, Eastern Pacific Ocean - ETNP2014F10-02SV257 (SPAdes) (version 2) | ecosystem: Environmental > Aquatic > Marine > Oceanic ... | reverse complement strand
TGAAGAATGGGTACTACATTTCGAATATGAAAGTTCCTTCAATAGATATGAAACGATATAATTGGAGCATTTCATGTCAATACGCACAAAAAATTGAAAACGGGGAATTAACAGATTTACAAAGAGATGTAATTGTTATGGGCAATGCGCCAGAATTTTTTAATTCAATAGATGCATGTGGAAATGATTTCACAGTAAGACCAATAACTAATTGTGGAAAAGGAGATCCTATGCAATCAATGATTATGGGAAACGGTGGTCCAACAATTAGAGGTACAGCAACAGTAAAAAGTGTAAATTAGTATGGGGAAAAAAATAGAAAAAATAAAACAGCAAGTGATAGAATGTACAAAATGTGAATTAAGTAAAACACGTACCAATTCAGTTGCAGGAAAAGGGAATTTTAAATCAGATGTAATTTTTGTAGGAGAAGCACCAGGAAAAAATGAAGATTTGAAAGGAGAACCTTTCATCGGAATTGCAGGAAAAAAATTATCAATTGCATTAGAAAGTGCAGGAATTACAAGAGAAGAAGTATACATCACAAATATTGTTAAATGTAGACCGCCAAATAATCGAGTTCCAACATCAATTGAAAGAGACACATGTCAAGAATATCTTAAAAAAGAAATAGAAATAATTAAACCAAAAATTATTTGTATCTTAGGAAATACAGCATTTGGTTCATTATTAGATGGAAAAGAAATTACAAAATTTAGAGGAAAAATAGTCAGCAAAGATAATCAACTATATTTTTTAACTGTTCATCCTGCGGCAACAATTTACAATCAAAAACTAATCAGTGTTTTAGAAAAAGACATTAAAAAATTATTCATGATGATAAAAGAATTAAATGATAATAAAAAAATCAAGATAGATATTGAATATACTTCCTAGGGAATTCTATCAAAAAGATACAGTAATTGTTGCAAAGAAGCTTTTAGGAAAAAAATTAGTTAGAAAAATAGGGAATTATGAGATTTCAGGAATAATTACTGAAACAGAGGCATACAGGCACAACGATGACCCTGCTAGTCACGCATTTAGGAAAATCACAGATAGGAATAAAGTAATGTTTGGAGATGTTGGAATTTCATATGTCTATTTCACGTATGGGATGCATTATTGTTTTAATGTCGTTGCAAAAAAATCAAAAGTTCCAGCAGGTGCCGTTTTAATTCGTTCAATTAAACCAGACAAAGGAATAGAAAAAATGCAAGAAAACAGAAATCTAAAAGATCTAAAAAATCTTACAAATGGCCCAGCAAAACTAACACAAGCATTAAGAATTACAAAAGAACACTATGGAATGGATTTAACAAAGAAATCAGAGATACACATTACTGAAGGTAACAAAATTAAAAAAATTATTGAATCACCCAGAATAGGAATTAAAAACGGGAAAGAGTTTTTGTGGAATTTTAAAGTAATAAATTAATTTTTAGAATTTTTATTATTTTCATCATCTAAAGAATCATCTAATGTCCAAGGTGCAAATTTCACCATAATTCTTTGCCAATCTAATTTTAGAACTAATACCACTACACCAGTCATCATAGCACCAAAAATTAAAATTCCAATATAAACAGGAGTTGGATCATTTACATTTTCTAAAAATGGTTCAATAAATGATAACCCCACATAATGAGAAATAAACACAATGATGTAACTAAGTACAATTTTTCCAGCTAATGTAGCAACAAAAAATCTTTTTGCATTATATTTTGCAAGACCAAGAGGTATGAAAATTATATCATCAGGCATTGGAGTTGCAGCTGCAAAAAATGCGGCAGCTGCACCATATTTCTTTACTAATCGTTCAAAAGGTTTCATCCGTTTTCTTGTTTTGGGATTTAAGATTTTACGACCACCAAAACTTAAGAAAAAGATAATTTGTTTTGCAACAGTGGCACTAATTGCAGAAACTAAAGCAAGAATATGTAAATCATATTCAGAGCCTACAGACATTGTTGCAAGTAGTAAAAATCCAGGAAGAGGAACAAATGGAACTAAAGAACCAATGAAATTGACTAATGCCAGAATAATATAACCATCATCAGGAGCAAACGGAAAGATGTCAGTTAACTCCATTATTCAAATGAAAATTAGGCGATATTTAATCAAAACTAACAACAAAAAATCAAAGTGAATAATAATCACAAGAAAAAGGGGTATTCATGAGTATTGAATTAATCACAGAATATTATCAACAAATTCAAGAAATTTTATCGAATAATTATTTTCAAGAATACGGAGTAATTGGTTTATTTCTGAATTCATTATTATCAGCTACTGCAATTCCGATACCAACAGAGATTTTAACATCGGCATTATTAATCGGCGGAGAAAATATTTTTCTTGTTTCACTAGCATTAATCATAGGATCAGTGATCGGAGGAATTTTAAATTATTTCATAGGATTTGGAGGAACCAAATTATTTAAAAAAATTAAAAAAGAAACAGATATTGAAAGAAATGAAAAAAAACACAACAAAATATTAGATAAGTTTGGATGGAGTGCAATATTTTTTGCAGCATGGATTCCAGTGATTGGAGATCTAATTTTAATTTCAGCAGGAATAAAGAAAATGAAATTTGTAAAATTTTCAATTTTCATGGTTTCAGGTAAAATAGTCAAAACAATAATTGTAGTTGTAGGGCTAGGAACAATATTTTAAAAAATAACACAGGAATTCAATCAAAAATAGTTTAAGATCAAGGAGATGATTAAAATACATTCAAAATTGAATGTGTGGTATGGTAGCAAAAAAATTTAAATTAATTTGTCAAGATATAGCCTCAATTAGCCCATTTATTAGATTTGTAGGAGTTATTGGAGAAAGAGGAGAACTATTAGCATATACCAGAAGACAAGAATTAACACCATTGTTAGATGAAAAAAATACAAAGTATCAATTTTCACATATTGCTATGAAAACAGATCTTGAAGGATTTTTTGACAAAAATTTAGGAGAAGTAGAATTTGTGTGGGAAGAAAGGAAGAAAGTACAAACAATTTCATTTGCAATTAAAAAAGCAATAGTATGGGTATCAATAGATAAAAAAGTCATTAGATCAGAAATGCTGAGAATCATTGACTCATGTCTACCAATAGTGAAAAAACATTCTTAAAATTTGAAATGCCCATTTTGTGAAATTGATTTGGATTCACTAAGTATGACAGATGGATTAAAACATATTTTAGAACATAAAAAAGAGAATCAAAATTAAAGTAGGAAATAAAAATTAGTAAGACATGGGAGACGTCAAAGAATTAATCGAAGAAATTAATTCAAGAAAACCAAAAAATTATGAAAAAATGAACATAGAAGAAATCAGCGATGAACTCCACAGAGTTATGGAATTTGAGCAAACAATATTAAAAAAATTAAAATTATTTGAAGATGATCACCAAGAACCAGATTTGATAAAATATGCAAAAATGATTTATAAAAAAATCATAGAAAGAGAGACGCTATTAATTCAAGAAACATACTTGAAAAAAATAGATTCACAGTATCTAAATTCTAAAAATTAGTTCTCTTCATAAAGCCAACATCTTACGTAACCAGTATCTGTTTTAAATTTTGGAGGCAGTTTTTTACATTTTTCAATAGCTTGAGGACATCTGTCAATAAATCTACATTCAGTTGGAGGTTCAAGCAAACTAGGAGGAGTTCCAGGAATATATTTTGGAATTTTACCCTTAAGTGTAGGAATTGATTCTATGAGTCCTTGAGTGTAAGGATGTTTAGGATTTTCATAAATTTCTTTAGAAGTTCCAAATTCAACCATTTGTCCACCATACATAATTCCAATTTTATCAGCAATTTCAGATAACACGGCTAAATCATGTGTGATTAGCATGAAAGACATTCCATCTTTTTTTAATTTTTTTAGTAAATTGATAATTTGTGCTTGAATTAAAACATCTAATGCTGTTGTTGGTTCATCAGCTACAACAAATTGAGGTTTTAAGATTAAAGCCATAGCAATGATAACTCGTTGTTTCATACCACCGCTTAATTCATGAGGATATTTTTTTAAGACATCCTCATCTAAACTAACAGAATTAATTGAATCTAAAATTAATTTATCCGCATTTCCATCAAAATTATGTTGTTTTAAGATTTCATGGAATTGTTGGGAAATGGTAAAAACAGGATCCAAAGAATTCATGGCACCTTGAAAAATCATAGATATTTTTTTCCAACGAAATTTTTCATCAAATTCAGAATCAGAGATATCTAAAACGGATTCATTGTCAAAGATTATTTTTCCAGTGCTTTTTCCTCCAGAAAGCATTCTGATAATCGATAATCCTAATGTGCTTTTTCCACATGCACTTTCACCTGCAATTCCTAACGACTCTCCAGTATCTAATTGAAAGTCTACATCATCTACAGCATAAACAGGTCCTTTAGATGTAGAATATCTAGAAAATAGTCCATCTACAGATAACAGAGTCATGTATTACTTAGATCCATCTAGAATTTTTATTTTGCACTAAGGGATATAAACAACATTATTAGAATTAAAAAATCGATTCAAATGATATTTCCAATATGTGGCTTTGATGCAAAAAATGCAGTATTATGTCCTCAATGCGAGGCAAAAGTGGAGAAAGGAGAATTAACTAAAGCAGACGTAGATGCATCAATTACATTAGCAAAAATTGCCAAATCAAACAAAGAATTAGAAAATTTCACATTATTTTCATGTAAAGATTTTGGAGGAAATTACATTTTATCACTAGCAAAAAATGACATCATGGCAATTAGACAAAGTAGGACATTGTACAGACTAATTCAAGATCAGTTTAAAGAAAAAATTTGGCTAGTAGAAGCAGATGAAACGGATAAAAAATTCATAGAAGATTTGTTCTTTCCTACCAAAATTTTAACAATTAATTCAGTTTTTTCAGGAGGCAATCAAAAAACTAAAGCCGTAGTTTCTGGTAAATGGACTCCAAAATTCCCAATTGACACCAATAAAGTGGTGGAAATTGTCAAAAATGCCCGAAACCTTGACATTGAGATAGAATTTGAGGATAAATGAAATGGTTTTTGTTAAAACTCACGATATTTCTGAATTAAACCAAGAACTAATTGGAAAAGATGTAGTTTTAGGAGGATGGATTGAGGATCTTAGAAAACTAGGAAAAATGTCATTTATCACACTTCGAGATATTTCAGGAATCTCACAAGTTATAGTAAAAGGCGAACTAAATGATAATCTTGGAGAAATTAATCGTCAAAGTGCTGTAAGAGTTAAAGGAATTGTTCAAGAAACAAAAGCTAGAGATTTTGAATTTGAAATAAAAGCTGAAGAAATTGAAGTGTTAGCAAAAGCAATTCACCCATTACCAGTAGACCCAATTGGAAGATTAGAAAGCAACATTGACACAAGATTAAATCATCGTGCATTAGATATGAGAAATCAAAAAACAGCTTCAATTTTTAAATTGAGACATTATGTTCTACAAATATTACGAAAAACTTTAGCTGAAAAAAAATTCATTGAAATTACAACACCAAAAATTATTGGTAGTGCAAGTGAAGGAGGAGCAGATTTATTTTCATTAGAATATTTTGGCAAAACAGCATACCTTGCACAAAGTCCTCAACTTTACAAAGAACAAATGACAATTGGATTAGAAAGAGTATTTGAAATTTCAAATTTTTATCGAGCAGAAAATTCACATACAGGAAGACACCTAACAGAATTTACCAGTATAGACATTGAAGCAGCATTTATGGATTATGAAGACGTCATGGATGTTTTAGAAGCATTAGTTATTGCAGTTTACAAATTTACAGCAGAAAATTGTAAAAAAGAACAAGAATCAATTGGTCATACTATTGAGATTCCAACTGCACCATTTGAAAGAATTACTTACAGTCAATGCGTAGAAGAACTCAAACAAGCAGGAGAAGAAATTGAGTTTGGAGATGATTTGTTAGACTCACATTTGAGAATTATTGGAAATAATCATCCAGGATTTTACTTTTTAACTGACTGGCCAATGAAACTCAAGCCATTTTACATTAGAGAAAAAGACGAAGACGCAACATTATCACGCTCTTTTGATTTACAATTCGGATATCTTGAATTATCATCAGGGGGAACTAGACTTCATGATTCTGAATTGCTAAAAGCAAGATTAACAGAACAAGGATTGGACCCAGCACAATTTGCAGACCACCTTAAGACATATGATTGGGGAATGCCACCACATTCAGGTTGGGGCATGGGATTAGACAGACTCATGACAACATTGATTGGAATTGATAATGTTCGTGAAGTGGTTCTTTATCCAAGAGATCCAGACAGACTATCACCATAAACAATTCAAAATATTTACACGTTAAAAAAATTAGATTCATTAATTTTTCAAAAGCCAACTAATCACACCCTTTACGTAATGTAGCAGGTAGGCTTACACCAGTAACACGATGGGGAATTCATGACAATGGGTACTGTGTTGGCTTTTAATTTAATTTTCTAAACATAAAATAAAAGTAATCAGTCCATAATGTATTGCAATGCATACACAAAATATTTTTTTAACAAAAAAATTTTTGTAAAAAATTAGTATGCATTAAAAAATATAATATTTCAGCAAGTCATCTTAGCAACCAATGCCAATATCCACCGAGCATTGGTTTTTCACCATGAAATTTTATTCTAGCTTTACTTTTTTGTGTTTTTAAATAATTTTGAACAATTTTTAGAATTGCTTTTTCATCTTTAACTTTTGGATCACGTGTGTGATTATATTCTACAAGTTTTTTGATAAAACCAATTCTTACATAAATTGTATAAAACCACCACCCCATTGCAAATTCAGCTTCTGGACTAAATCTATAACCGTCATTTTGATGAATCTGTTTTTCAAATTGTGAAAAAACGGTTTTCAATGATTTGATATCTCCTTCAAAATCTTGTGAAGATACATAAAAAATTGGAACCCAAGTCATAATGCAATTAAACATAAACAGAATTTAAGGAAAATGTAATGAATAATTTCAGGAATAATTCTAGTTTTAGTGTTCACAGGAATCTGAAATAGAATCCATTTTTGACTTTACGTCTGTTTTTAAGTGATAGGCAAGTTCAAGACCCTGTCTAACTTCCTCTTCAGAATATCCTTCTGCTTGTAATTCTTTTGTTATTTCAGCAATAATCTTTTGTTCCTCATCTTGTTCTAGTTTTACGGATTTTTCACTCATTATGCACCATCAAAAATCAGTTATGGGTAGTATCTCCACATTTCACCAATAAAATCACATTCTCTGCAGACATAGATTAGATTTCCATATGCCTGAGTCATTTGTCTCTCCCATGCCATTAACCCTGAACATTTGGTACAAGGTTTTGTTGCGGGATGTATGTTTTTCACATGTTCACGACATTCATCAAGACTATCAAATGGTTTGTTACAAGCATCACATCTTTCTTTCTTTTTTCCTAACAGGCCCATGATAATACAATTCACATGCCACTAAAAAATCACACTATAGAAGAGATTATTGATTCAAATATTTTTCAAATTCTTCTTTTGAAATTATTTGATGATCTAACTCTTTTATTTCATTGAAACATTTTTTGCACGAATAAGTTACAAATTGATTTTCATCAACCGTACAAAGTGCATAAACAGATTGAGAGGCTTCTATTCTAATTCCAGATACATCAATATGATCACACATCTTGATTTTCATATCTAATTTCCTATTTGATATCCACAATCATTGCAACGATTCGCTTTTTTATCAAATCTTACTTGATGACATGCAGGACAAGGGGTAAAGGCCACATAACATCTACAAAGTATCCACTAAAAAAAGTGACTCAAAAAGATATTCTCAGATTTAACTACGGGGATTACAAATGTTCTCTAAATCTATTTTTTGTTGTTCTCCAACATAGATTTTGAGCAATGTTTTCCAAGCTTTTTGAAGATCAGAAGAGAATTTCTTAAATCCAGATGTAGTGGAAAGAGAAATACTCATTTTTGGATTATACGCTACCTCATCAATAGAAATACAATGTACAGTATCATTTCTGACTTCAAAAAGTCTAGACATATCACGTGTAAATTCAGGAGAAAAGACTTTCCAATCCAAGAATGTCCTTATCTTTCGATTAATTGGAACAAGATTTAACAGATATAGTAATTCGTCACTGTCAGTACCGTTTGAGGACTGGACAATTCTTAATCGAATAATTTCATCAAACAAAAATGCCATTTTTGAATATGCAGAAAGTACACTATCACGATTTTTTACAATACTTAATTTGGAATCAAATCCATTTTTTAGGACACCATTATTGAGAAAGTAGTGTTTTTCCTTATCAATTAAATAAATTCTAACATCCAAAGATAATTTCTTATTTTTTTTAAGATCAGAAATAATTTTTGAAACACTCATGAGGCAAAAACAATCCATAACACAATTAAAGATTATGTAGATTGTCAAGTTTATTTAAAAAATCAAATTTTTCAAAAAATTAGTCATAAGACATCATTAAAAGAAATTGTATTCAAAATAATGCAGTGTATTCCTGAGTATTATAACATATTTTAGCACAGTATATTCATGGATACAATTCCTTTGATCATGGACATGGTCAGCATACTGTCTACTGCTACAGCAGGAATCTTGGTAGTTTATTTTGTAAAATCAATTATGGCAGATAAAAGAAAAGCAATTCAAAATAATTTTTGAAGAGGATATCAAAAATCAGTATATGAATTACCGTATCATAAATTTATCAAAATAAAATACATTGTTTAAAATCTAAATTAAAAAATTAGATGTATGCTCGAAAAGAAACTTTTACGAGATCAAAAAGAGCGTTCTGTTCTTTTTGTAGGATTTCTAGTAATTGTGGGTACTGCAGTAATGCTTATCCCATGATTTTTTCTTTTTAAAATCCCCGAGTAAAACTATCAAAAATTAATAGAAATAGCATTCCAACATGATAAATAGCAAAAATTCCAAGAGTTGAATATGAAGGAGGCATCACTCTCAAAATTAGACGATAAAGGAGTTTTTACAATCATAAATGTGCAAAAAGTTGAGCGTAAAGTTGGAAAAGAAACAATTTTTGAGATAGATCTTGAAACTGAGGAAGAATTTGAGGGAGTAAAAAAATTCTACACGTCAAGAAAAATGATTGTTGCAAAATTTTTTGATAATGGAAAACCTACGGCATTATGCCAAGATATTCAAAAAGGCAAAAAATACAGAGTGAAAATAATTACGCAGAAATTTGGTAACGGTAAAGAAGATTATGATATTGCAAAATCATAGGATTATTTTTAATTAAATCACAATTAATAATGTTAGTTATATTCAGTAAATTTTAAAAAACATTATGGATGACAGCAATTTTCCTAATGGAGTATGTAGACAATGTCATCAGCCAGTAGTGGTTTTAATTCGTAAAAATGAATTAAAGAATGGAGATATCAGATACGCATGTGAAAAATGTGGGTACGTCAGCAAAAAATAATTTTAGAAAAGATCAGTCTTAAATATCATTTTGACGTACTATAATTAACAAGAAACCATCATGTCTGCGTAGTAGAGTGGTGAGTAAGGAAAACAATTCATGTTAGGATTCATTTACGTCTCCAACGTTTTCCCGTTATTTCTTGTTGTAAAAAAATTAGAGTTTTGAAATTATATTGTTATTTAACAAAAAACTATCCAAAACTCAAATCAGGATTTTTGCAAAAAGTGCATTTTTCCATCAATCCAAATTCATTCATGAATTTTCCTTTTCCATCACATTGAAGACAATTCAAATTGATCTTTATTGCTGATGATAGAAATAAGTTTTTTGTAAAAACAATCACATTCTCATTCTAGGCACAAATATTCAGCTTTTTATTGCAACAAGTTAACTACAAAATATGATTGAAAAAGAAGATGCAAAAAAAGTAATCGAAGTGATTGGCAATAATTTGATAGGAGTATCACATGATTCAAACAGTTTTCAAAAATTACCAGACTCATTTTGGGGGTATTTTGCACGAGGTCATGACAAAAAAGGCACATTTGGAGTAATTGTCACATATTCTGAAGAGGGAAAAGATGTGGATGAATTAATCAAAATGTATGAAGAGTGGGCCAAACAAAACAAACCTGAAACAGAAAAATCTACTTGATTGGTATTTGGAAACATTGTAGAGGATGACTGAATTCTAGGCAGATCTGAACAAATCTAATTTTAAATGAGTCACCCTCAGAAATTAATTTTGAATTTTTAATAATTAAATATTGAACTTGAATCTCACCGTTGAGATTTGGTTATCTCACTGTTACTAAACCCACTCGCCATGGGTGTAATGAACAATAGTAATTGTAAACACCTTCTTCAGTAAATTTGAATTCAAAGGTTTCACCTGTATTTAGTGGAGCACTATTGAACAATCCAATGATTTCCCCATACTCATCTTGACTTTGAACTGTATGTAAAACAATATCATCATTTATCCATTGAACTGTAGTCATAGGACGAATTTCCAGATTTAATGGCAAGTAAAAATTTCCACCAGAAACAACATAATTCCCATTAGGAATTATAATTTGCTCCAATTGATTTCGTTTAATTGGCTCATCGTTTTCTAAAACAAGGATATTATTTTCGATCAAAAATTTAATTGAATTAAGAAATTCTGTTTCAGTAATATGTCCCTGACCATACCATAATGCATTATTTTTTATCCAGGTAGGCACATTTTCAGCATTTACAGAACTTGTGGATAAAGAGATTAGAATTAAAACTGAAATTGAAAAGAAGATTAATTTTAGATTCAAATTTTTCAAGATAAGCCTATTTCGTTATTTCGAAATATAACAAATTGGAGTACATTGCAATGCAATGCAAACATCAGTATTATAACTAATTTAGAAATATATTTTCCATGCTAGATTTAATTCAAACAAAAAAAATTACAGAAGAAGAAAGAAAGCAAGTAATTTTAGAAAGCCTTGCAGATAGATATTGTAAATTAATTTTAAAAAATACGCTTGAAAAGCCCAAATCAGCAATGATTATCTCCCAAGAAGAAAAAATTCCATTAAGTACAGTTTATCGAAAATTACAAAAGCTATATGATGGAAAATTATTGGCAATTTCAGGCTCAATTAACAGAGATGGAAAAAGATATTTTCTTTATATGAGCAAAATTCGTGAAATAAACATCCATTGTGATTTAATGGATACAAAAATTGATTGTGTGTTAAATAACACAAAGCAAGAAGATATCAATTAATATCACATAGGGCCATTACGTTGACTAGAGACATGGATTCATCAAAGAGGCAAGTTCACATGAATAAAAAAGATCCAACTAGAAGTATCACTTATCGATTATCAGAAAAATTAATTACAGAATTAGAAACGGAAGCAAATCAAAAAGGCATATCTCAAAATGTGTTAGTAAAACAAATTTTAGAAAAATACATTCAATGGGATAGATTTTCACAAAAAATTGGATTGATACCAGTCCCAGTAGGAATTTTGCAATCACTTGGAGATGATTTGGACGGACAAGAAATTGATGAAATAATTAATCTCATTTTTCCTACCATCAAAGACACAGTAATGTTCATCAAAGGAGGATATGATTTGAAAAGATGTATTGAAACATTAGAAGATTACATGAAAGCATCTGGAATGAATTCTGATCATAGAGTAAATGGTAACATTCACACATTTTTAATTCAACATGATTTAGGAACAAAATGGTCAGTATTTACAGAACAATTACTAAAACAAGTATTCCGAAGTTTCTTACCAGATAAAGAATTAGATTTTCAAACTACAGACTCCACAGTAATTTTAAAAGTTTCATTAGGTTCAGATTTCAATGAGCATGATTTCAATGAAGCATGATTTTCAATGTTGAAATTTGATTAATGTATTGAAATATGACATGAATAAAGATGTCAATAATGCAATTTGATCCATATCAAAAAAATAAAAAAATCAGAGATGTAATGAGTCCGATAATTGTTTCTTTAGAATCAACTGCCACGGCTTCAGACGCAGCAAAGATAATGGAAACACGCAATGCCGAAGCAGTAGTGGTAGTTGAAGATAAAAAATTAGTAGGAATAATTACGGATAGAGATTTTACGATTAAAATTGGCGCTCATGCATACCCAATTGATACGCCCATCAATAGATTGATGAGTTACCCATTAGTTGCAATTGATGAAAATGCAGAGATTTCCAATGCAAAAAGACTGATGGAAGAAAATAAAATCAAAAGATTACCAGTCATTGACGAGGGTAAATTATTAGGAATTGTGACTATGAAAGATCTTAATATCTAAAAATCACTTTAAAGAACTAAAACACTTAATGAATTTTAAAAATCCTCATCTTTCTTTTTATTGAATTTATTAAAACCATCTTGATTATATCCCTCTTTGTCATAACCTAAATGATCATATCCTAGATTATCATATCCATTATTATCATAACCGTTTTCATCAAATCCATCTAAATCATATCCATCTTTGTTGTAACCATTTTTGTTGAATCCATCTTTGTTGTAACCATTTTTGTCGTATCCTTTTTTGTCGTATCCATCTTTGTTGTAACCATTTTTGTCGTATCCATCTTTGTTGTAACCATTTTTGTCGTATCCTTTTTTGTTAAATCCATCAGTGTCAAAAGCTATTTTTGTTTCAATATGAAGTCCATCTACAGAGAACCCTCGATTATCATATCCATTTTTGTCATATCCTTTTTTGTCGTATCCTTTTTTGTTGAATCCATCTTTGTTGTACCCTTTAAAATCAAATCCATCTTCATCATATCCTTCTTTGTAACCTTTTTTGTCATATCCCTTTTTGTCAAATCCCTTTCGATTGTATCCTCTTTTGTCATATCCCTTTTTGTCATAACCATTTCTATCAAATCCATTTTTGTC
>Ga0208410_1001323_pt1 | contig 12982 bp, 11 predicted proteins | sample ETN02SmetaG_3_FD_185787 | JGI IMG/M metagenome (GOLD analysis project Ga0208410, IMG submission 185787) | Marine microbial and viral communities from oxygen minimum zone, Eastern Pacific Ocean - ETNP2014F10-02SV257 (SPAdes) (version 2) | ecosystem: Environmental > Aquatic > Marine > Oceanic ... | reverse complement strand
CTGCCGATGGTGGGGAAACCGTTCGCGGGGGAGCCGAAGGGGATTGCGACGTACGTCGTCAGCGTGGATGAGACGTCGGGGGAGATTATGGTGGACGCGTGAGCGTCTCCGCGTCGACGATTAGACGAGAAGTCGGACGCGCGCGCGGCGCGGCGCGAATCGGTGTCCAATTCGATCCGCGCGCGGTGCGTCTTGTATCTATACACTCGTGTGATGGAATCGAGAGTGCTCTACGGTAATTTCAGCGTTACATCGATCGATCGATCGATCGTTCGTCGCCCGTCGCCCGTCGCCCGTCGCTCGTCGACGCTCGCCCACAGAGCGCGCCGCGCGAGAACCATCATGTCCGCGGCGTCGATCGCGCGGCGCGTCGCGCATCGCGCGTCACGCGCGCTCGCATCCGTCCCGTGTCGTGCGTGCGCGTCGACCGCGGTCGACGACGCGCTCGCGCGACACGAAACCGTCGTCGGCATTGAAATTCACGCGAGACTGGCGACGAGGTCGAAACTTTTTAGCGGTGCCCCGTCGGCGTACGGCGGCGGTGCGAACGAGCGCGTGGCGCCGTTCGACGCGGCGTTACCGGGAACGCTTCCTGTGCTCAATGCCGGGGCGGTGGCGCTCGCCATCAAGCTCGGACTCGCGCTCAAGGGAGAGGTGCAGCTCAAGTCGAGTTTCGACAGAAAGCACTACTTTTACGCCGACTTGCCGCACGGGTATCAGATCACGCAGCAGCGCGCGCCCATCGTGCGAGGGGGGGAAGTCGTCGTCGTAGACGCGGGGAAGACGCGCGCGGGCGGCGAAGGGGGCGATGGCGGATTGAGAATTGGCATCGAACGCGTGCAACTGGAGATGGATACGGGAAAGAGTCAGGCGATCGACGGCGCGGATGGATCGGTGAACGGCACGCTCATCGACTTGAATCGCGCCGGTCAGGCGTTGGTGGAGATCGTGAGCGAACCTGACATCCGGAGTGGAGAGGACACGGCGGCGTGCGTCGAGTCTTTACAAAGAATGTTGCGTTACTTGAACGTGAGCGACGCCAACATGGAGGAAGGTTCGTTGCGTTGCGACGTCAACGTGAGCGTGCGAACGGCGGACGAACGCGCGCGAGGCGTTTACGGCGAGCGAGTAGAGATTAAAAATCTCAATAGTTTACGAAGTATCGTGCGAGCCGTGAAGCACGAGGCGAAGAGACACGTCGATGTCATCGAAAACGGCGGGAAAGTAGAGAGAGAGACGAGGACATTCGACGCGAACACCGGGAAAACGATCGTGTTGAGATCGAAAGAAAGTCTTTTAGATTATAGATTTACGCCCGAGCCGGATTTACCACCCTTGGTGTTGACGGCGGCGGACGTGGAGGCGGTGGCGAATAGAATGCCAGAACTTCCCAACGACGCGTATCAGCGCTTGGTCGATCACGGCGTCTCGCCGTCGACGGCGAGCATCATCATCGCGTTTCCATCGACGCTCAAGTACTACGACGTCGCTATGGAGCATTGCGGTGACGCTAAGCCAGCCGATGTGGCGAATTTCGTGGCGAATGAAATTATTGGCGCGGCGAGGAAAGACGCGGGCGCGTCGCACAAAGAACCGCTCGCCACGCTTCCACTCGCCGCTTCGTCGCGGCGCATCGGTCACCTGCTGGGAAAAGTAGCAGAGGGCGCGTTGAGCGGACGCATGGCGAAACAAGTCCTCGAGTCGCTCATGAATAGCGACGAGCGCGCGCTGTCAGAAATCATCGGCGACGTTTGCGGCGGCAGTCAGATATCAAACGACGACGAATTGAAGAGTATATGTCAAGCAGTCGTGAACGATAAGCCGGAAGAAGTCGCGTTATTGCGCAGTGGCAAAAACAAGCTCATGAGTGCGCTTGTGGGCGAGGTTATGAAGCGAACGCAAGGTCGCGCGAATCCGAAAGAGGTGAGCAAAACCATACAGGACATCATCGCCAAACTCGGGTAACGTCTTCAATCTGACGATTTTAATACACACTAGCAATTAGCAACTCTCTCACAGCGTGTTCAACCCATTCTCAAAGGCAGACGCAGCAGCCGGGGCAACCGGAGTGCTGCCGACGTACACGTCCAACAACGCCTTCGCGAACTCGGGAGATTCAAATTCGATCTTCGCCGAGCCCTGAACCTCGATGGTCGCCTTCTTCGCTCCAGCGGGGGTCCAGGAGATGGTCATCTTCGTTCCCGATTTTAATTTCAGGGATTCAAAGCCCGAACGCATGGTGTCGAGTTCCTCGAGAGCCGCGTCCTCCGCGACCTCAGCCGCCTCTGCCACCGAGGCCATGAAATTACCCTCGTCATCCTCCGCGGTGGCCATGTTCGTGGCGATCTCGCGGATTCTCGGAGACAGCGCCTCGTCGAGCGCCTCATAAAACGTCTTTCCGTCGACGTCTCGGGCGAGTTCTATCGCAACCTCCTTATCGTAATCACCATCCAGCAGTCCCTTTTCCCGTTGCGCGCGCGCTTTGTCGGCGTCGACGTACATCGCGAGCGCGTAAACCTTTACGTCGAGAATCGCGATGCGTTTCGTTCTGCAACCGGCGCCGATCGCCGTCAATCCCGACGCGTTCGTATCGGGGAATGATATCTTCGTCGACGGGTCCGTCACCGCCGCTCTCACCGCCGTCGATCGACGCGCGGATCCACGCGCGCGCACTCGCGGGCGCGTCGCGATGACCATCGCGTTGCTATTGAGCGCTCGCACGGAGGTCGACATGTTGCTTCCTCGCGCGGTGTTGTGACGCGCGCGCGGGCGCGCTCAGTCCTTCTCGCGTTCGCTCGCGACGAGGGCGTCGATCTCATCCGGCGTCAATCCCTCGAACGCGTCGTCGTGCGCGAATTCCAAGGGCATTGACGTCCCCATGTGCGCGCGAATGGCGTCTCGCGCGCGTCGCTCCAGCGCTGCGCGTTCCTTCTCGACTTTTTCGCGGCGTTGAAGTTCGCTGGTGACCAGTTTGTTCCCGAACCACGCCAAGAAGGACCCCACGACGACGACGAAGACGGCGTTTTGCCAGCGGGGAATGTGCCTGTCGGCGTCGCTGACGTCCACCTCGGTCCACGAGAAGAGCGGGGACGATCCCGCGTAGACTTTGCTCGCGGCGCGCGCTTCAGCTGCTTTGCGCATGGAATCTTCGTCGTCCGATTTCTGCGACGACGCCGCGCTCGACGCGATCGCGCGCGACGTGGACGCGCGCTCGACGTGTGTTTGGAGCGATCGCACGCGCAGCGCCGCGCGGCGAAGCATGTCGACGCCGCGTGCGCACGACTGTGGGACAAACTAACTGTCTGTCTGTTACTACTACGGCTACGGCTTCTACTTGGCCTCCTCTGGCGAGGCTAAATCCTTTCGCTCAGCGGTGGCGCTCTGTTCGCTATCTAAAACTTCGACGATGGATTTGACGACATCCCGGCGGTGGGAGATGTCCATGCCTGGCGACGCGATTTTCTCCATGAGGAGCGCGTCAAGTTCCGCGCGTAGATGTTTGAATAAAACCGCCACGCGCGGCGCGGCTCGAAAGTGAATCCAATTATCGCACGTAGCGCTTGAACGCTCGTGGTTGACTTTGATTTTACCTCCAAAGAGTAACAGAGGATAAGGACCGACCGCAGTCGCGTCTCGAATGTACACCTTGGTTGTGCGTACTTTTTCGTGATACAGAAGAAAACGTGAATCGAAATTCGTCAATCCATAACACACGGACGTCGGATGCAAGTGTACGTCGGTGTCATTCTTCGTGCGTACGCTGACGGTGTTAGTGGGATACCTGGAGCGCGCGCGGGTTTCTTCCGTCTTCGGCGCGGCGGAGACGCTCGCGACGTTTGGATACAAGCCTGCACAGATGATCGCTCGCACGAGCGATTCATTCCCTGCGTTCACACTCGCTTCCGCGAGCACACTTTCAAGTTTATTTCGCCGCCCGGTTTTCATTTTATTCACCGCGACCGGAGGAGCGGTTGCATCACCGAGTGCACCGGCGCCGGAACGAAGAAATCCAATCTGGTCCAAAAGCTCGGTGTACTGCTGTCGCATTTCCGAAATTTGTTTCAAAGTTTGACCAGATAAGAAGAGCTTTGATAGATAATCACGTTCAAATCCGCGTCCCTTTGAGCGTGCGTGTATCCAGCCAGCGTATGCGCGCACGAGTGTCAGGTGATCGCTCGCTTGCGCAGCGATTTTCCTCTTCGCGGCGTCGGCTTCGTCTCTTTTATCCATCGGCGCCAAGAAGGGAGATCGGAATCCAACACCAGCGGCGATCGTCAATATGGGATCCAAACAAGAAAACATGGCGCCGTACAACATCATCTTTCCAAGTCTTGCGTCGACTGGAAGCTCGGCGAGGTGATGACCGAGCGCGGTGAGCTCATCCTTCGAGTCGACGGCGTCCAACTCGTGCAACGATCTCAGCGCAGAGGCGATGGCGTCTTCGGGTGGAGGCTCGATCGCCATCGACAGAAACTTTCGAATGTCTCCGAGTCCAAGAATCTTAATTTGTAGGCACAGGGCATCCAATGGTGTTCGCAAAATCTCTGGAGTGGTGAAATCGGCGAGCACCGTCGATTCCGTCTTCGTGCTGTACATGTGGAAGCAGTAGCCTTCGCGAACGCGTCCCGCACGACCACGACGCTGTCGACTGCTCGCCTTGCTGCACCAAGCCGTCACAAGAGCAGACATTCGCGTGGACGGATCGTACTGCGTTTCACGCACGCGACCGCTATCGATGACGAACACAACGTCATCAATCGTGATTGACGTTTCCGCGATGTTTGTCGCCATGACGACTTTTCGCTTTCCCGGCGGAGGTTTACTAAAAGTCAGGCGTTGCTCTTCAGAGCTGAGCGTCGAGTGGAGTGGGATCAGCACGAAACGAGACTCGACATCTTCCAGATTCGCTCTTAGTCGATCGTGAAGGGTGCGAATCTCAGCCATACCGGGCAGAAAAATCAGCACCGCACCTTCTTCGTACTCATCCGCGATGAGGGCGACGAGAAGTTCAATGAGCTCATAATTGATTTTCTCCTCGTCTATCACCTGCAAACTCTTCCACGTCGTTTCGCTGTACTCTGGATACATCTCGCGCGTCTCTGGACGAACGTCGCTCATCGCCGAACGCTCGAAGGATTCCTCGACGGCTTCGCGCAAGGCGGCTCCTCGCGCTCCACCACCGCCCGGCATCTTGAACATTCTGCCGCCGCGACTCGGCTCGACGCCCAGCGCGAATTCACCGTCGGGCTCACAGATGTAGCCCGTCGCTTCTATGGCATCCTCCAATCTGTACTCAGCCACAGGAAACGTTCGTCCGGGTATTTCGACGACTGGACACGTCGTTTCCAGGTGCGACTCGAAGTAATTCTTGAACAACTCCGCGTTGACAGTGGCAGACATGGCGACGAGATGAAAATCTTTCCGTCTAGCGGCGAGAGATCGAAGAATCACGAGTAAGAAATCGCTGAGTAAATCGCGTTCATGCACCTCGTCCACGACGACGTGAGACACTCCAGTCAGATTTGGATCAGTCTGTAAACGACGCAGTAAAATACCAGTCGTGCAGAAGAGCATTCGCGTCTTCTCGCTTTGCTTGCTCTCTAATCGAATACTGTAACCGACGGTGTCGCCTATTCGCTCGCAACGCTCGTTTGCGACGCGTTCAGCGACTGCAATCGCAGATAAACGTCTCGGCTGAGTGATGATTATGCTCGTCTCTCCACCCTTACCCGCACGCACAGCCTCTTCAAAGATAAACTGAGGCACTTGCGTTGTTTTACCGCAACCTGTCGCGCCACTCACGACTGTGGCATTCGAGCCTTCGATTGCCTGAAGGACTACGTCCTTCAAATCGCGAGCGGGGAGTTTGGAACGAATTTCTTGCATGTCACGCCACTGTTTCGTTTTCTCTTTCGCGAGCTCCGCATCGAAGAGTCTTTTGCTGATCTCGGCCCTTTGTTCCGCGTTTATCTTTTCCGCACGTATTCCGGAAACTCCAGCGAGGATACTTGCCGTGGCCGTCGCGAGTTCGTCTTCCTGTATCTCTTCCTCTGGTGCCGCTTGCTTATCCAGACCCGCTTTTTTGACCTGATTCGCGAGCCAACCACCTTTGGCCTTACCGCTCTTGCCAGTTTTCCCATCTGTTTCTTCCGACGCCGGCGTCTGTTTCAATTTACTGGCATTTGGCACGATTTTCTTTTTTACTTTCGCCGCTCTCGCGTTCGCCTCTTCCAGTCGTCGCGCATGCTCTCGTTCCCATCGAGTCAACTTTGCCTCGAGTGAAAAATCCTCACACGGCTCTTCGCTCGCGAGGGCGTCCGAACTCGCGGCTCGATCTGATTGCTCTTCGGGTTGCGCGACTTCGCGCTCAGCTCGCGCTTTTTCCTCAGCCATCATGGCGCGAAAGTATTTGATCCGTCTGAGTCTCTCCTCCTCCGCGGCTTCTTCTTTCGCTTGCTGAGCCTCCAAACGCTCATACGTTCGTTTTATGTGTGCACCGCGACCAGTGAGCACGAACGCGTCGGCTTTGTCGTCGACGTCATCCACCTGCACGCGTTCGGGCTCGGCGTCTACGATGCCGCGTTCCGCGAGAATCGTCGGCATATTTTCTTGCAACCACACCACCATCGCGTACACCGCCGCTTCGCCGACGTACGCGTACGCCTGCGCGGCGATGGTTGCGTTTATCGATCGACGAATCTCCAGTGGTAACTTGTCGTGACACACCACGAATAACGCAGCCTCGGCTGGATACAAATTATCCGGCGGAAAATGGATTTCGAGTTCGCACGGTTCCCACAGAACACCGTTCGCGTCCTCTTCCAACGTCACCTTCACTCTCCACAATTTATTCTCTTCGACGATTTTGAAATCTTCCTCCAAAATCGCCTCGAGCGCCATGGCCTCTTCCCCGCGCTCGGCCAGCGTCTCTTCCTCGTTTGGCGTCGACGGCGTCGACGTCTCGGCGGGTTGTAACGATTTCAACAGGGCGAATGTCGCGTCCTCTTCGACCCACCCCGCCGATTCCAACGCCTCTCTCGCTTCAGCTTTCGAGAAACCCATCGTCATCAATCTCGCCAGCATTGCGCGCTGCAATAACAACACGTACGGATCCTCGACTGGGGCGTCGCTCACCGCCGCCGAATTGACGAGCGTCGTCCCGCTCACGTCGAGCGACGTCTTTGACGGACCTTGCGCTTTCGACGCCTCGCTCAGACGCACGAACGCATCCGGCATATCATCCTTCGGCACGCGCAAACACAACCAATCCAACACCATCCCCAAGCGTTCGATCGCGTGCGTATTCGTCTCGCCGACTTCCGGATTGGCGCGAATCGCCTCCTCCGTCCACGCCTCGTCGAACCCTTGCTCCAACACTCTTCTCCGCAATCGATCCTCCCGAAGCCGCTTCGCGCGCGCGACCCGCTCTTGCTCTTCCCTCTCCGTCAGCGCTTTCGCCGCTTTCGCCGCGACCAACGACCCGTGCCGCTCTTGGGCGCTGATTTCGTCCAAAACCGTCGCCGCCGTCTTCGCTCTCGTCGCCTTCGCGTCTCGCGTCAATCCCGCCGCTCGTCCACGAACGATCGGCGCCGCTAAATTCGCCCGCATCAACCGTTCCCGCGCCATCTCCACCTCTGATTTCTCACCCACCTCCTCGACGTCTCCTTCTCCGCGCGCGCGTTCGTCCTCTTCGCGTCGTCTCCCGAGCATCGCGTGCGCCGCGTCCGCCGCGCGCTCCGTCATGTGTAAAATCTCCACCTCCGAGGCGTCTCCCGCGCCGTTTCCCGCGCGTCTCGCGCCGGGTACGATGCCCAACCCATCGACACCGTATTCCCGCCCGTCATCGGTTCGCGGTGCGCGCGCGTCGTCGCGTGCGACGTCGAGCGGTCGGTGGACCCAATCGCCGTCGTCGTCACTCTCGGCGCCGTCGACGCGCACGCGCACGTTGAGGACCTCGATCGAGCCGCCACCGACTCGAGGACGGGTCTCGGGGAGCGCGGGGCGACGCCGCATCGTCACCGATCGGGCGTCGCCGCGAACTGTCGCGGGATGATTGATAAATGGGCGAGACGATGATGAATGAAAGAATGAATGAATGAAATGAACGAAACGTCGATTTCGACTACAAAGGACTCACGCGCCTCGCCAATCCGGACGATCTCGAACGCTCCCGAACGGATTAAACCCGCGCTCGGGTCCCGTGGAGACGACGGTGTTCATCTGACGCAATTGTTTCTTGGCGCGTCCCGACGCCCGCACGGCGCCGCGACCGGTGAGAATCCAAAAGACGGCGCGAATCGCGTACGCGAGCGTCCAAAATACCAGTCTAAACGGCGTCGACGCGACGTAGACGACGGCGTTTTCAAAACTCAGCGTAGAGGCGAGGTATTTGACCGTCATGAACCATCGCGCGATGATATTTTCATTCGTCTTGGTGTCGCCCCAGAGTCGACGCTCCACCTCGACGGCGAGACGACGCTGCTCCGCCTCGGTGACGGGACGCGGGGGGCGGTCAACCTTGAATTTAAACAACACGCTTCCGTCGCGTAAATCGATGCGTTCGACGTCCAACGCACGTCTCGCCTGTGCGGGCAGAATAGGAAGAACACTCGTCAGTCAATCAATCCATCGCATCGAAATCAATTCATAAAAAATCAATCATTCGCCGCGTTCGGCGTACCCGTTTCTTCACCAACGACTCCACCTCCTTCTCCACCTCCCGCTCCACCATCTGACTCCGCATCTCTCGCTCTACCCTCCTCCGTCTCTCGATCACCTCATCCGCCCTGTTCTTCGTTCGTCTCTTTTCATTCGCCGCCGGTCGCATGGCGCCGCGCGCGCGTCTCGCGCTCGCGCCAATCGCGCCCGCCGCCCCTCTCGCCGTCGCCGTCGCCGTCGCCGTCGTCGTCCCCGTCCCATCGTACGGATCGTCGTAAAAACTCGCACCGACGAACGATCGCGCGGCGCCACCCGTCGGCGCGCGAGACCGCGCGTCGACGTCGACGTCGACGGTGTCATCCGCGCGCGCGCGCGCGATCGTCGTCGTCGTCGTCGTCGTCGTCGGGGACGCTCGACGACGAGGAACGGGAGACCGACGCGCGAGAGCGCGCGCGTGGACCGTGTGCGCGGTCGCGCGCGATGGGAACGCCATCGCGCGCGCGTCGACCGCTCGCGCGTCGTGAAATGACGGATGATTGCGATGAGATCTCGAAAAATGGATAGCGCGCGCGCGGGACGCGCGGGACGACTCGAAAGGGACGCGTTGGATGATCCGATCGGTGTTACACCGCGCGAGGTACACCGCGCGCGCGTGTGTGATAATCAACGGGAGTGTGTGCGGGACGGGCGGGCGGAACGAAGGCATGATGCACGCCGCCGCCGCGCGTTCGTCGCGTCGTCGTCGAGACGTAGCTTGAAACGATGGATGGATGGATGGATGGATGGATGGATGGACGGATGGATGGATGGACGGATGGATGGACGGATCGATCGATCGATCGCGCGATCCGCGCGATCACGTCGCGCGTCCGCGAACCGCGGGTCCGAGTCGACCGCGAAGCGCCGCCACCGTCCCGGACGAGTCCAACCCGAGCTCTTCGCAGAGCGCGACGAGTTCCGCCTTTTTCATCTTGGAGATCGGCTTGGCCTCGTCTTCCTCGGTCGTTCTCTCGCCCACCCACGTGAGTTGCTTATCAAACGTCGGCGCGGCGTCGGCTTCGGGCTCGGGCTCGGCTTCGGGCGCGCGCGTCTCCTCGACCGCGGCCACCGTCTCCTCCTCCCGCACCGGCGGCGCGTCCTCATCGAACGAATACGTCACACCACCGTCCGCGTTTTCGTACACGCGCACGCGCTCGCCGTCCATGTACCGCTCACCCGCGCGCGTCATCGTCGTCGATCGCATCGAGTCGCGAAGATAGCGTCCCGCGCGTCTCGCGCCGGACGCGGGCGCGCGCGCGGTCTTCGCGCGCGTCATCGGCGTCGCCGAGGCGACACAAAACGCGAACATCTCGATCGTGCGTGCGTGCGTGCGCGCGGGCGTGCGCGCGTGCGTGTGGGAACGCGCGCGCGGGACGGGATGGGATCGATCCGGCTCGATCCCTCGGGGACGCGGGGACGAGGCGAATGCATGCATGAGACTCGGTCGGCATCTCGCGTCGTGAATGACGACGAGACGGGATGTCGAGACACTCGGACGTCATCGCGAGGTTGAAAGAAGCGGCGAGGGGGGACGCGCGCGCGTTCGAGGACATGACGGTGCGCGCGACGACGACGGCGAGAGGCGCGATGAAATGCATGCATGCATGCATGCATGAATCATGATGAATGAATGAAAACGGCGCGAGGAGACTGACGATGACGCCGTATGCGCAGATTGAGGACGCGCGCGAACGATTGAATCGTTCGAGAGAGATCGCGCGCGCGATCGAGGCGAGCCTGGCGACGGAGACGGCGAGGAAGAGAGGTTTAGTTGAGGTTTTCCTCTCGCGAGGGTTGACGCCGCCGCCGCCGCCGCCGAACGAGGCGAGCGCGAGCGTGGACGCGTCGGAGGAGACGTTGGCGAGAGAGAACGAGGGCGGTGGCGATGTCGACGACGAGAAGGACGCGAACGCGGACGAGGAGACGATCGAGGGGTTGAAACGAGCGTTGGCGAGTTCGCAGGCGCGCGCGCGCGTGTCGCTCGCCAAGGCGAGACGCGCGCGCGCGCGCGCCGACGTCTTGGACGCCGCCTTGGACGCCGCCGAGCGGTAGTGGTGTATTTTTTATTCATGTATGCGTGTATTTTCCGTACCATCGGTCGCATCGCGCGCGCGGGTCCTCAAATCTTTGCGCGCGGCGCGATTTTCATCGTCGCGCGAAATCATCACCTGTTTTTCAACCGTTGTCCCGACGATCGCCACATCGACGCGCGTCTCTCTTCTCCCCGTCCGTCTCGCGCCACCGAACCGAACCGAACCGAACGATGCGCAATCCACTCCCGTTCATCGCCGCGAGCGCGTCGAACGGTGATTCCCCGACGTCGCGACGCGCGTCCTCGCGCCATCGTCGTCGTCCCGGGGAGTCGGACGAGGACGCCGTGCTCGAGTACTGGGCGCGCGTTCGCGCGGGGGTGGAACCGGCGCCGAGACCCGGGGCGGAGGCGGCGGTGAATAAGCGTCGGTGTGCGCACCTGCAGTCGCACATCGGGGACGTTTTGAGCGGTGAGGGGTCGACGTCGAGGAGGACGGGCGCGGAGGATGGGGAGGACGCCGCGGGCGCGCTCGAGGTGGGGGAAAAACTGGCGGATGAGGACGTGTTGGAACTGAAAACGCGCGGATGGGAGGAGGTGGGCGAACCTCTGGCGGAGGCGGAGGTGGTTCGACTGAAATCGCTCGGGTCGGGGAGTCGACGGTCGGAAGCGGGGGCGTATTCGATGCCGTTGGCGCCCGAGGGAGACGCGGCGGAGGGAGACGAGGAAGACGCGTTCGAGGAGGAGGCCGGTGAGTTTTTCGATTACGATCGACACGAGTTGCCGAGACACATGAAAGATTGGTACGCGCCGCCCGGAGAGGAGTACGGGTCGTTCTTCGACGTGAACGCGCCGGCGGCGGGACAATACGATTGGAAATCCGAGGAGCGCAAGTACGCGACGGTGAGGAATTTACGTTCGCACGCGCTGTGGTGATGTGTGGTTTAAATTAAATGAAATCGGCTACAGCGGGTCATTGTGGTTGCGTAAAGTACACTGGGCGCGAGGGTGATCGCGGTCAGGCGCTGCACGACAGGCAGGCGTACGAATAGCGAGGCTTTTTCAAAACCGACTCCGACGTTCCCCAGTCGACGGTCGGCCATCCTCGCTCGGTCGCGTGTTTCTTCAATCTAGAGTCCGGATTCACGCACACCGGATATCCGACATTTTCCAATAGCTTGACGTCCGACATGCTATCGGTGTAAAAGTAACAATCCTTGAGATCGATGCCGTTTTTATCGCACCACCGCTTCGTCGTCTCGTACTTGCCGTCCCCATACGCCACGACGCGTATCGTGCCGTCCATGCGACCCTCATCGTCGACACCCATGATGCTTGACACGACGTTTGACTCACCGGTCTCTAATCCGTAGATTTCCGCGCCCACCGCCGCGGGATGCTGCCACGTCGACGTGCACATGACGCACCGCTCCCCGTTCTCCTTGTGCGCGTCCAACACTCGTTTAAATCCGGGTCGAATCCGGTGCGCCAACTCCATGCGGAAAAAGTTTGTGATGCGCTCGCGAAACGACTGTTCACTCTCACCCTTATACAGCGACGCGGCGTCTTTCCCGGCGGTCTCCGCCCCGTCCCCGTACCCGAAGGCGTATCTCGAAAACCAATACACCGCCGTCCCGATCAACGACACCCCGACCCGTCCCGAATTAATCTCGCTCTTCACCCACAACCACGACGAATTCACATCGATGATGGTATGATCGAGATCAAAAAACGCCACGCCGCGACGTCGCACCGCCGCTGGCAACGACGCCGTGGGCAACGTCAACGTCTCCGCCTTCGCCGCCGTCGTCGTCGTCCCGCCGCGCCTCTCGCCCGCGAGCCCATCCTCCTCATCGCTCGCCTCTTCGCTCGCCCGCATCACCTTGGGCGCCGCGCTCACCTCTCGCGCCGTCCTCTCGCGCGTGTCGTCCCCTTCGCGCGTCGTCATCGTCGTCGTCCGTTTCCCCGGCGGACGATTCTCGCGCTCGCTCTCGTCGTCCACGTCTCCGTCTCGCGCCCCGAGCGACGTCCGCGCGTCGACGCGTCCGTCGGAGTCGAGCATCCTCGACGATTCGCGCGCTCGCGCGGACGTCGACGACCGTCGAGTCGTCGCGCGCGTCGCGCGATGCGACGCGATGCCGCTGGGTGTTGTTCATCGTCGATCGCACGCGGATGCATGGATTCTTGAGTCATGAACCGTGAAGAGTCCCCCATACACGTCATCGCGCCACCCCGCGCGCGTCAGTCGTCGTCGAC
>Ga0208410_1001322_pt1 | contig 12985 bp, 15 predicted proteins | sample ETN02SmetaG_3_FD_185787 | JGI IMG/M metagenome (GOLD analysis project Ga0208410, IMG submission 185787) | Marine microbial and viral communities from oxygen minimum zone, Eastern Pacific Ocean - ETNP2014F10-02SV257 (SPAdes) (version 2) | ecosystem: Environmental > Aquatic > Marine > Oceanic ... | reverse complement strand
CGCTGACTTGGAGAGGTGACTGAGTGGCCTAAAGTGCTCGCCTGCTAAGCGAGTGGGGAAGAAATTCCCTCGAGGGTTCGAATCCCTCCCTCTCCGCAATGCGCCCGTAGCTTAACTGGATAGAGCATCTGACTACGGATCAGAAGGTTGGGGGTTCGACTCCCTCCGGGCGTGCATTAATAACTTTAGTAATTCCAGAGAGGGTCTTCTAAGTTCCAATTAGTTTCATTACCCCAAGTATTTAGATAAGTAACTTCATCAACAGGGTTTCTATCAGCCACACCCCATTTCCCCAATGGATAACCAGCAGTGATTACGGCATCAATTTTCCAGCCTTTATCATTTGGTATATTCAGAATTTCAAAAGCCTTTTCTGGCTTAAACATCCCAAGAACAGTAGTTAAGCATGTGCCAATTCCATGTGCTCTACCTGCAAGCATAATGCTCCAAATAGCAGGATAAATTGATGAGCCTGTTGGATCATTTCTTGAGAGTACAACAAACATAGCAGGTACTTTTTGAAAATTTTCAGATAGCCAAGCAGCTGACTTACTTATTCGAACAACTTGTTCAGCTTTTTTGTCATTTGGAACATTGGACGCACCCATATCAGCACTTCCACCATAAAATTCTTTTACATAAAAATCCCATGCTTCTCTGTAGGAGTCCCCGAGTTTATTTTTAATTTCTTGATCAGTCACAACAATAAATTTCCATCCTTGACGATTAGATCCACTAGGAGCCCTAATTCCTGCATCTACCATTTGTTTTAAAATTTCTTCAGGAATTGGATCTTCACTAACTCTACGCATGGCTCTAGTTGTATATAAAGCTTCGAATACATCCATTAGACAATCTTACTAAGATAATATAAATGGAAGAAAAATTAATAAAAGAAATCAAAAATCATGTTGGATATGTTTGGATAAACCGTCCAGATAAAAAAAATGCTTTAGACGCAGATATTTGGTTTGGGTTGCCAGACATTATTGATGAGCTTGACAATGATGATGAAGTCCACTGTATAGTTATTGCAGGTAAGGGAGATTCTTTTTCAGCTGGAATTGATATAACTATGTTTATGTCTGATTTTCAGATTAATGAAGACATGTCATCAACACCTGGAGATAGAAAAAAACTACTCAAACAAATTAAAAAGATGCAAGATTCATTTACAGCATTATCAAAAACCACAGTACCCGTTATTGCATTAGCCCATGGACACTGTATTGGCGGAGCAACAGCTCTAATATCCGCATGTGATATTCGAATATCAACAAAAGATGCAAAATTTTCAATAGGCGAGACAAAGTTGGGACTAGTTGCAGATGTTGGAATTTTACAAAGAATGCCAAAAATCGTTTCTAAAGGAGATGTAAGAGAACTTGCATTTACAGGGAGAATATTCGACGGAGAGTATGCAGAAAAAATAAGGTTTGTAAGTAAAACTTATGAAAATTTTGATGAATTACTTAATGCCGGTGTACTGCTTGCAGAAGAGATTGCAAGTAACGCATCTAATATTGTACAGGGAACTAAGCAGGTACTAGACAAAGGGGAAAACCTTACAACAGAACAGTCATTAGATTTTGTGCAGTTGTGGAATACAAGTTTCTTAATAACAGAAGACCTTAGAGAGGGTGTGACTGCATTTATGGAGAAAAGAAAGCCTAAATTTAATTAATTTTTTCAAAAGTTGAGATAGCGAATCTATCTGTCATCCCTGCAACATAGTCAACAGAGTTTGCAATATCACTTTGATCTTGAACATAGCTTTCTGGAAGTTTGTTTGGATTTTTTTCATAATATATTACCAAAGCTTCAACAATTTTTTTTGCTTCAGCTCTTTGAGATAATGTCTCTTCACGAAGATATACTTTATCAAACATAAATTCTCTTAACTCATTCATTATCTCCAATATTGCTCCATCCATTTGTAGAGTTCCGCCTGAGGATGCTTTAAAGACTCCTGATATTAAGGAGTTAATCCATGTCTTTCCTGGGGAACCAAGAACAGAAGTAATACTTTTTGGAATATCATCTTCTTTCAAAACATTTGCTCTTATTGCATCTTCAACATCATGTGATAAATAAGCAATCCTGTCTGCAAAGCGACAAATCAAACCCTCTGGCGAAAAAGGAGGTACTTCGTATCTCCAAGGGTGTTTTTCAATACCATTTATAGTCTCTTTTGTGAGGTTGAGGGGTTCAATTATTGACAGCATTCTTACTGAGTTTTCTGAGTGACTCCACCCACCATCTAGCATTTCATTTAAAACATCTTCACCAGTGTGACCAAAAGGTGAATGGCCTACATCATGTCCTAAACAAATTGCTTCAGTTAAGTCCGGATTTAAACCTAAGGTTCTAGCGATAGACCTTCCAACTTGAGTAACGTTTAAAGTATGTGTCATCCTTGTTATAAAATGATCACCATCTGGATTTATAAAAACTTGTGTTTTATGTTTTAGTCTTCGGAATGTTTTAGAGTGAATAATCCTATCCCGGTCTCTTTCAAAACAAGTTCTGAAAGCATCAGGTTCTTCAGGTATATTTCTCCCTAAAGAGTTAGATGAAAATGTTGCATTGCTAGATAAAGTAACACGTTCATTTTGTTCTCTCCAAAGCCTATCTCGAAGGATAAATGAATCGTTCATACAACTACTTTACAAGTTGTAACTCTCTAGTAAAGAATTTAATTCCAGCCAGTTATTGAGATCTTTTGTGCCTGCTACTGGCCTGTTGTAAGGGCGAACAAATCTTAGTATTAGTTTATTCGGAACATTTTTTACAAAGTTTTCTAACTGATGGGGGGCGTCATCAATGTAAACATCACAATCAATTTTCCACTTATCTTCTAAGAAATGAATTTCTTTTGAGGGGATTTTATTTTCACCTAGCCAAATCAGAGTATCGTGAATTGACCACCACGGTTTTGAAGATATAATTACAACTTCATGTCCACCCATTGAGATTTCATGTAATACCTTAACAGCGTTTTCATAAGTTTTTAAATTTCTAAATATAGATGAACCATTGAAATCTTTTGCCCAATTCCAAAAGTCAATCTCTTCTTCAAAGTGTGTAAGGGGTTTAGACAACCCCCATTCGGTAATATCTTCTTCTTTAATTTCGTCACCAAAGTCTATTTTGTATTGTGAGGTCCATCCTTGTGTAAAATCAGCAACAACCCCATCCAAATCCACGCCTATTCTCATTTGACTTAGTCTAATTGTATGATGCATTATGGAAAGGAAAGATAGTAACATTTATTAATATGCAGGAAGCACTTTACAGAAAATACAGGCCAAATACTCTTGATGAGTTAGTTGGGCAGCCAGATGCGGTTGCGCTTATAAGCGAGCAAGTTAGTAAAAAGAACTTAGGTCATGCTTACTTATTCTCAGGACCTAGAGGGGTTGGAAAAACCTCATTAGCCCGTATTATTGCAACCACAATTGGTTGTGATCCAGTATTTGATATAACTGAAATAGATGCTGCTTCTCATAACAAGGTTGACGATATTAGAGAATTGAACGATAGTGTCAATTTTATTGCAAGTAGTCCAGGCAAGAAGAGAGTCTTTATCCTTGACGAAGTACACATGCTTTCTAATGCTGCATCAAATGCTTTTCTGAAGACCCTTGAAGAGCCGCCCGAACATGTAATTTTTATACTTGCTACAACTGAGCCTGAAAGGGTAATTGAAACCATTAGGAGCAGAACAACACACTTAGCATTTAAAAGAATAGGTAATGAAGAGATAGTTACTACTTTGGAAAAAATTAGTAAGAAAGAGAAAATAAAATTATCCAAAGACATTTTAGAGTATATATCTAACCAAAGCGATGGATCTTTACGAGATGCTATAAACCTATTCGAACAAACTTATTCCACATTTGGAAACAAAGCAACAATCGAAGAGCTATACAGTATTTTAGGCAAAGTAACTACTTCGGATCTATTTCAGATCATAGAAGCCATGGGAACACAAGATACATCAACAGTATTGACAATATTAAGGAATAACTATAAAAGCGGATTACAAGCTGTTGATATTTTGAATTCTATTACAGACTTATTTAGAAATCTTTTTTACTTTAAATATCTTCCCGAAGACAAAAGCTTCACTTCATTAAGTAACTCAGAGAAAGAGTTGGTAAAAAGTTGTAATGAAATTATTTCCGCAAAAGACCTTTCAAGAATATTAGATATGCTTGATGAAGTAAACCAAAGTATTAAGACTTCACCTTCACAGGAATTAAAACTGGAATTATTTCTGGTTAGATTAATCAAGCCACAATTAGCATCAGATATAAAATCTGTCAGCAGAAGAGTAGATATTTTGGAAAGTAAAGAACAGGGGGATAATAATTATCAGCAAGAACAAACTTCAAAAGATAAAAAAAAACCAATAAACAAAGCCAAGAGTCAAGAAAAAGATATTAATCCACCTTTAAAAAAAAAGGAAGTCAATAAAGACATAGACAACTTCGATGTTTATTGGCCAAAAATTTTACAAGAAGCAAAAACAGTCCTTACTCCCAGAAAGTATTCATACTTGACACTTGTTAAACCAGACATTGTTGACTCTGAAAACTTAGTTTTGTATATAGATAGTGAAAATGAGTATTTAATAACAGAGCTTCGTAAATCAGAAGATATCCTAGATCTAATTAAGTCAAATGTTGCAAAAAAAATTGGAGTTGATATTTCTATTAGCATCCAGCCACATGATGGACTACAAAGTGTTGATCAAACAAGTGAAGAAATTCAAAGCAACATTAATGAGATTTTTGACGTGGAGAATATTGATTAATTTTCTTTGAGATTTAATTCACTTAAAGCAACTGTAATTCTTCTAGATCCTTGATTTTGAGCACTTTTACATAGTTCAATGAAGCTCCTTAATTCACCAGTACGGAACTTTTTAAGTTCATCACCTGATTCTATTTTTGTATTTCTTTCTCTTTCTAACAGTTTAATTTCTATTTCTTTAGCTCTTGCTAGGTAAGTGCTGCTAACTTCAAATAATGTATCGACACCATCGGCTATTGGTGGCTTCATATGACCCATCAAGACATCAATATATTCATTGATTTCATTGTGTAAATCTTGAGCGCTAGATAGACCTTTTTTAAGTGGAAATTTTTGCATTATCTTCTTTTAGTCATATTAATATACTCAAAGTTTAGCAAACTTAGTGAGACAAAAATTACAACTACTGTTAACCCCAAGCTAACAATAAGATTTAATAACCCAGTCAGTGAAATTATGACTTCACATATAAAATACACAATTAATACCATCAGTAATATTTTAAAAAATTCAAAAAGAAGTTTTTTATTTAAAACCGACTCAGAATTGAATTTAAGAGAAAAAAGCAAGGTTAGACAATATACATACAAGGAAATAATAATAATCCAAGCATAAGATTCGGCATCTTTAGCTGCATTAAGCAAAATAATGGAACTGAGTATGGTTATAAAGCTACCGGTAACAACTGGAAACCAAAATCGTTGCTGAACATAATAAGATCTTGTAAGAATTTGATTAATTGACCAAGGTACTATTGCCAATGAAATAATTGTAAAAACTGAACTTACCCTAATCGTGTCATCGCGGGTAAAGGCACCACGTTCATAAATTATTTCTATTAAATATTCAGCATTAATTATTGCAACTACCATGAGTGAACTGCCAATAAGGAATAAGTAGGAGAGCTGCTTTTTGACAAGCTCTAGTAACTTATTAATATCATTTTTGTGAAAAAGTCTTGAAAGCAAAGGGTAGCTTGCAACCCCGACTGCTTGAGCAACTATTCCAACCGGAAGTAAAGCTATTCTTCTGGCGTATCTAAATGTAGCTACGCTTCCAGCAGCAAGAAATGAACCAAAAACTCTAAAAAGCTGCTCATCAACTACCGCAATAGATTGACCCAAGATTAAAGGAAGAGAGATAGTGATATATTCTTTTAAGTCAACATATCTTGGCGAAGTGAAATTAAAATTCAATCCAGATTTTTTTACACCGTATAGCTGTATTAAAAAGTGGCCAATTATGGAACCTACTAGAGTTCCAGTTGCAAAACCCTTAATTGTTCCTTCAGGTGTAGAGGAGTTTAACCATCCAAAGAGAATAATTGTTGAGTTGTAAACTACTGGAGCTAATGCGGCGTATTTAAAATTATCATGAAAATATTGATAAGACATAAGTATTGCCCCAACAAAGAAAAATACTTGGCTAAAGATAATTGGTGTAAACACTTCTATAAAAAAATTTAAAGATTTTACACCAAGTAATTCAGCAAATTGAAATCTGAGAGAGTATGTTATTAGTGAAAAGAGTACAAAAATTATTGATAACCCATAAAATATTGAAATAAAGTAATTGTTTAATTCACTTTTTTCCTTACTACTCATAATTGGAATCAAAGTAATTGCAAGATATCCACCTGCAGATAAATAAAACAAAAAATCAGGAATTATAAAAGCTAAATCTAATGTATCAGTCGCTTCTGAAACACCAGCCCAATTAGCTAGTAGTATCTCTCTAAAAAATCCAAGTACCCTGCTTGCGGCATATGAAAAAGTAATTATGGTTATTGATCCAATTAATTTTCTATAGTTTTCCATGAACCTCTTTCATTTTAGATAGTAACTCATAAGGAACCTTTATAGGTGAGTTTTCATACCCTATACCTAGTAAGTTATTTGGCTTTCTGTGTCCGTGGAAATCACTACCACCTGATGCTAAAAGCCCCTGGTTTTCACAAATATCTAATAATGTATTAATTGTATTGTGTGTGTATCCAGGATAGTAAACTTCAATTCCGTCAATTCCAATATTTTTCAGTGATTCAATGTAATCATGAAATTCATTGTTTATCCAGTTGTCAGATTTTGAATAAAGTTGGTTACTCATAAGTGTATGTGGATGGGCAAGAAAGACTAAGGATTTAGAATTTTTTGCAAGTTTTACTATTTCACTTATCTCTAACTGATGACTATCAATATCATCAATTTTTCCATTACCCAAATATTTTGTGAATGCTTCGGAAAGGTTAGATACATAATTTTTTTTGACCATAAGCTCTGCGATATGAGGCCTTCCTGGTACTTTAGTTTCTAATTCGTCAATTTCTTTATTCTCAATAAAAATTCCAAATTCTTTTAAATTTTCAAGTATCGAATAGTTTCTTTCAATTTTATTAAGTCTGAGTTCTTTAAGTTTTTTGTTTAAAGGAGAGTCTTCTTCCAGGAAATAAACAAGCAGATGAGTACCGCCATATTTATTACTATCATCAAGAATTTTCCAGCTAACACTAATCTCTGTACCATTAATAATTTCTATCTCACGTTGTTTAGGTACTTTTGTTAAGTATTCATGGTCAGATATGCAGATCGCTTCTAACTGCAATTCAAGAGCAGACTCCAATATAGTCTCAATTTTCTCTGTTCCATCAGAATTTATTGAGTGTACATGTAAATCTATACTCATAAAAACAAGAGTACTAGGGTCTTTAATTCTTTAATAAATTAATTAGAATGTTTCCAATGACATTAATCGTACAAAAATTTGGTGGAACAAGTGTTGCTGACACTGATTCTCTCAGAATTGTTGCTGAAAGAATTATTGAATGTAAAAAGAATGGACACGATGTAGTAGTTGTTCCTTCTGCAATGGGTTCTAGTACAGATGAGCTTATTCAATTGGCCAACAATCTTTCAGAAAACCCTACACCAAGAGAGATGGACATGCTTTTATCAGCAGGTGAGAGGATAACAATGTCGTTGTTATCAATGCATTTAAACAGTTTGGGTTATAATTCTTTTTCGCTTACTGGTTCTCAAGCAGGCATCATTACAACCTCTAGACACGGACAAGCAGAAATAGAGGAAATTACAGGCGAAAGAGTAAAGGCAGGTTTAGATAATGGTGATATTGTCATTGTGGCTGGTTTTCAAGGATTTAATAGAGACACAAAAGAGATAACAACACTTGGTAGAGGAGGATCAGATGCTACCGCAGTCGCATTGGCTGCAGCTTTAGGAGCAGAAAGGTGTGAAATATTTACTGATGTTGAAGGAGTGTTTACAGCTGATCCAAGAGTTGTTAAGTCAGCAGAACTAATTCCAGAGATAACTTACGAAGAAATGCTAGAGATGTCCTCTTCCGGGGCTGGTGTTTTGATGGCTAGGTCTGTAGAATTTGGCAGAAGGTATAATGTACCAATAATTGTAAAATCTACTTTTAAAAATAATGAAGGTACTGAGGTAAAAGAAAAAGTCATGGAAGAAGCACTAGTAAGTGGGGTAACTCATAACGTAAAAGAAATTAAGTTTACTCTTTTTGAAGTTCCAGACCAACCGGGTATTGCTGGAACGGTCTTCGGTTCTTTATCAGAAATTGGAATAAACGTAGATATGATTGTTCAAAACGTTTCAAAAGATTCAATTACGGATATATCTTTCACCGCACCTACAGAGCAAAAAGATATTGTTGAAAAAGTATTAATTGATATTTCAAAAAAACTTAATGCAAAAGGCTATGACATTGATGAAAACGTTGGAAGAGTCTCAATAATTGGTGCTGGTATGAAATCAGAATCTGGAGTAGCTTCAAAAATGTTTAAGATTTTAGGAGAAAATTCTATAAATATCTCAATGATTTCAACTTCCCCCATTAGAGTTTCTTGTGTAATTGATAGTAAAAACATTGAGACAGCTTTAGAAGTTTTGCACAAGGAATTCATAGAGAAATAATGAAAATTGCAATTGTAGGTGCAACTGGTTTAGTTGGTAGAAATATTATTCAGCTTTGTGAAGATAATTTTAGTTCAGATGTTGAATATACTCTCTATGCCTCAAAATCTTCTGAAGGAAAAGTAATCAAAATTAATGGCACAGAATTTGAGATAAAAGAATTAAAAAAAGAAAACATTCAAGAACATGACATTGCGCTTTTCTCAGCTGGTGGGGAAAGGTCAAAAGAATATGCCAAAGATTTTATTAATAAAGGGTCATTTGTTATTGATAATTCTTCAGTATTTAGGATGAATGAAGATGTACCACTTGTTGTATATGGAATCAATGAAAATGAAATTACCAAAGATTCAAAACTAATTTCCAACCCAAACTGCACAACAATGGGACTTGTAATGGCACTAAAGCCCTTACATGATCATTACACTTTATCTTCTATGACTCCAGTTGCATACCAAGCTGTCTCAGGTTCAGGTTCCGAGGCTTTACAATCTTTAAACAATGAGACTATGTTGGGTGACAAATTAGATTCTGACTACAAAGATACATATTACTCTAACCCAATTGCTAGAAATGTAATTCCCCTAGCTGGAAACTTAACTGATAATGGATATTCAGATGAAGAAATGAAATTTGTTCACGAATCAAGAAAGATATTGGCAATCCCTAATCTGATTGTAGAGCCTTCTAACGCAAGAGTTGGGGTAAGAACTGGTCATGGAACTTTTTGTTCTGCTGTGTTTGAAAATGAAATTGATGTTGAAGAATGTGCAGAGCTACTTAGAAATTTTGATGGCTTAGAAGTCTGGAATGAATCACTACCAACACCAATAGATGTTGAGGGAAAGAATGAAGTTTTAGTATCTAGACTCAGACAGGGGCTTTCCTCTAAAAATATTTTAAATTTCTGGGTAGTTTCTGATAACTTGCTTAAAGGAGCAGCTTTAAATGCGGTTCAGATTGCGAAATTTGTAGAGAGCTTATGATTTCAGCAACCGAAAATATATCCCAAAAAAAGAGAAGAGTTCTGGGCCCATTAGGACGTTTTTTGTTAAAAATTTTTAGATGGGAAATTAATGGAAAAATTCCTGATTTAGAAAAAATGATACTTATTGGAATTCCTCATACAGCGATGAGAGACGCATGGTACGCGCTCTTGGCAGTCTGGGCTTTAGATTTAAAAATTAATTTTTTTGGAGCTGCATGGGTGTTTACTAGACTACCGAGCTTGTTTACAATATCCAATAATTTAGACAAACAAGGTATTCCTTGGCCATTTTGGTGGATACAGAAATATTTAATGTTAAAACTTGGTGGTATACCTGTTTATCGCGTAGATTCTAAAGGACTAATTAGAGGTGCTGTTGAAGAATTCAAAATGATTGACAATTATATTCTTGTCATAGCACCCGAGGGGGGTGTCGAAGCCGTAGAGCAATTTAGAAGTGGTTTTTATTACTTAGCAAAGGGACTAAATATACCTTATGTGCCAATTGAAATTGATTTTAAAAATAGGTGTTTTGGAATACATGAACCTAAATTTATAAGCGGTACATTTGAACAAGAGTCAGAAAAAATATCTAAGTTATTTGATGGAGTCGTTGGTGCAACAAGAACTTTTAGAATGTTATAAGGAATGGAATAAAAAGACTTAAGATATAATTTCCAACTGGTATTTGCTTCAAACCTAGCAAATTAATTCCAACCCCAACAAGTAATACACCTCCAATACCCGCGATTGAATCAGCAACAACTTGATCTACTGCTCCACCAAGGCCTAAAGCACATAATGTAAAAAATCCTTGATATAAAAGTATTGAAATTCCTGAATATCCAGCACCCTTTCCACCACTAGAAGTAAGAAATAGAACAAGAAAACAATCTAATGCAGTCTTGATCAGAAGCAGTTCTATATTTCCTTCGACAACATCAAGGAATGGACCGACTATTGCAAGAGGCCCGGTCACTACTATTAAAGAAGCAGTTAAGTAACTTTCAATAAATTTATCTTTTTCTGAACTACCTTTTTCAAATTTGTTATGAAGATACTCTCCAAAATTTTTTATTCTTTCTTCAATTTTTAAATAAGTTCCAATAATTGCACCTATCAATACTGCTATTAATGTAAGTAAAAATTCAGGACTTTTAAGAGACTCTCTTATTCCAAGAGTTAACACAAGTAGGCCAAGAGGAAGTAAATTGTTTTCAAAATTTTTAATTTCTTTTTTAACAAATAATCTTGTTATGATTCCAACGCCTATTACTGCAAAAGAATTAATTAGTGTGCCAATTCCTGGAATCATTAGTTGTTAAAGTCGTTGTGGCTTCTACTTGGGGTAGGCCCTTCTTGACCTTGATATTTACTACCATAAATTCCTGATCCATATTCGGATTCTGAAGGTGAATTAAGATAATAAAAAGAAATCTGTCCAATTTTCATTTCAGGATAAATTTTTATAGGCAAATTAGCAACATTTGAAAGTTCTAATGTTAAATAACCAGAAAAACCTGGGTCTACGAAGCCAGCAGTTGAGTGAATTAATAACCCAATTCTTCCAAGGGAGCTTTTACCTTCAAGCCTTGCAACAACCTTATTTGAAAGTGACACTTTTTCAAAAGTAGTTCCAAGAACGAATTCACCTGGATGTAACACAAAAGGTTCCTCTATTGATGCCGTAACAAGTGTTGTAAGATCGTCTTGTTTTGCTTTTGGGTCAATATGTGAGTATTTATGGTTTTCAAACACTCTAAAATCTGCACCTACTCTTAAGTCAACACTTGATGGTTGAATAAATTCATCAATTAACGGGGTGATTTCAATTTCTTTATTCTTAATTGAATTTTTTATATCAACGTCTGATAACACTTTACTCCTCTTACTCTTTGAATATGATACTCGATTTTATATAAATTTATCTGTTTATTAATGATGCAATAGACCAGATAGTTATTAATAACCCAACACCGGTTAAAAAAATGGTTCTTCTTATATACATATTTTCTCTTTTATGACTCTTGTTAAAAAAAGCAGCGAGGTTTCCTACAACCATTGCTGCTCCAACACCCAATAAAAGCAGAATAATTGTTAAATCTAGTGCAAATGGATCATTCATAACTTATATTATGATAATGAATATGATCAAAGCTAGTGAAGTGATTGAAATATTTTTAAAATATGGAATTTCAAACTCAAAAGATGAAAGCAAATATGGGATTTCAGAACTAGACGGCATTACAAATACAAGCTATGTAGTAGATCTGGATAATGAAAAGTACGTTTTAAGAATACCTGGTGATAACCCAGATGTAATAAATAGGAAATCTGAAAAACAAAATACTTTAAAAGCACAGGAATATGGATTGACCTTACCTTATTTAATTTTTGATGAAGATACAGGAGTAAAAATTTCCAAATTTTTTGATATATACACATATAAATCATCTGATTTTAAGAACGAAAATATGAGAAAGGAAGCTTTCAAAAAACTATTTGATTTACATAATTCAGATTTAGTTTTTGAAAATAATTTTTCACCACTTAATGTTTTTAGCGAAATTGCTGATATTTCTAACTCAATCGAGAAAGAAGCAAGAGAAGTTGGATTTAAGGTTATTAAAAAAATTAAAGAAATTGGTATTAATAATGAACCTTGTCATCAAGACCTTTATTCAGGTAATTTTGTCATATATGATGAGCAGACTTACTTAATTGACTGGGAATATTCATCGATGGGAGATAAGTATTTTGATTACGCAGACTTATTTTGGCAAAATGAGTTCGAATTAGATAAGAGTATGCGTCAACAGGCACTTAGTGAAATTGATATTCAAAAAAAAGATGAAATCGAAAAATTTGAATATTTTGAAATATTATCCATGATTACATGGGGATTATGGGCATTAAAACGTTCTCCAGAGGATAATGATGGTAAAAATGCTTTATTAAAAGCAATAAACTTTGGCATTGATAAAAAACTTTAAAAAGATTTTCAATTAATGATGAAAATCCGTTAGACTTTCGCAGTTAGGAAAAAAGGAAAATTATTTAATTTATGGGATCTTTGATTAAAAAAAGACGTAAAAAAATGTCAAAACATAAGTATCGTAAACGTCGTAAATCAAATAGACATAAGAAGAAAAGCGTTTAGTTAAATTTCTCTCTCTTCATTTAAGAAATCTTCAATTTGTTGAACAAGATTATCTTCTGAAAAATTATCTTC
>Ga0208410_1001318_pt1 | contig 13009 bp, 16 predicted proteins | sample ETN02SmetaG_3_FD_185787 | JGI IMG/M metagenome (GOLD analysis project Ga0208410, IMG submission 185787) | Marine microbial and viral communities from oxygen minimum zone, Eastern Pacific Ocean - ETNP2014F10-02SV257 (SPAdes) (version 2) | ecosystem: Environmental > Aquatic > Marine > Oceanic ... | reverse complement strand
ATTTGTATTTACTTCTACTTTTTCACCTCTGGAGCGTTCATACCATCGTAATCAGGTCCAACCATTAAACCTACTATCGCAAACAATGCAATTGATGAAACTCCAACAAGTACTGCTGTTGGGGCTGGTGTACTAGTTAGGCCAGCAAATAATAAATTGCCCATGAAAAAGAATTAAAGCTAGTTATAAATAGCAGAAAAAGGAATAAATAATTCAAAAATTTCTGAAATATACAACACAGGAATACATATGGATTTCATAAATGAATATAGTGATGTTCTAATAGGAAGTTCGTTGAGCTTAATAAAACCACAAGCTATATTTTATAATACTTACGATAGAAGTACAAGATATTTGGATATTCCAGGTGAAATTGTTAGAGAAATTGTTCCTTATAATGGAATGTTGTTGTATTTTTCACATGAAAAAAATTTAACAAGAACATTTTTATATGCCGTTACAATGAAAGACGGAACAGAATTGACTAAAATAGAAGTTCCAAACCGTCCTCCCGGAATGCATACCACTATGTATTAAAATAAATATTATAATCGATTAGATAATGGAGAAGCTGGTTGTTTTTGAAAAATTGTTTTTTGATAAACTAATTCTAGTTATTCCTTCCGCCCAATCGTCGTCGCCAGGTCAAAAGAAAACGATATTTGTTAGTTGTTCAATGTTTTTATTAGCTGCAATGTATTATGCATTATGTCTATACCCAGGCATTTTGTCTATATGTTTTTCAATGCATAATATTCATTTAACAATAACAAATTCTCATCTAGATGTCGAGTCTCCAAAAATTATATTGAGTTGGCTTCTTTTTGGTATTGGTGAAAATTTAAGAATTGTATTAGACAGAATGCCACTTATGAGGCTCGCAACCCACGTGGGTTCTATTTATGTTATAGGTATTAGTCCAGACACCAATAAACAGATTTTGTTGAAAATATCAAATAAATCTAAAGAAGCACTGCAACAGCTCTGCGGCACGCCTGTCGCGCCGCCGGCGACGGCGCAGACTGAATCAAAAAAATGATTTGCACTGTATGTAATGATTTACATTACACATGGATTGGAGTGATGCGTTCTCGGGCCTCGAGCACATCGACGAAGAGCTCGATGCGGAACAAAAAAAATATGAAGATGAATTACAAATATTTCCGCCAATTGAATTAAGATTTGCAGCCTTTGATATGTGCAGCTTTGAGAAGATGCAGGTCTGCATTCTTGGACAAGATCCATATCATGGACAAGGACAAGCAATGGGTCTATCGTTTAGTGTACCAACAAATATGAAAATCCCCCCATCCTTGAGAAATATTTTTAAGGAACTGAAAAACGATTTGGGAATTGAGAGAAATAATCCTGACTTAACTGATTGGGCTAAACAAGGTATCTTATTGTTAAACACTTCACTTTCAGTAAGAGAGCATTGTCCTAATAGCCATTCGAAAATATGGAAAGATTTTGGAGATAATATTATTAAGTTTATATCAGATAATAAACAAGACATTATTTTCATACTCTGGGGCAAAGCATCGACATCCAAGAGTGATTTAATAGATAGTAAGAAACATTACATCTTAACCGCATCTCATCCGAGTCCTATGTCTGCTAACAGAGGGGGATTTTTTGGATGCAAACATTTTAGCAAAACAAATGAAATTTTACAAAAATTGGGAAAAAAAGAAATAATTTGGTAGCACGCGGCTTGCCGGCATGGATGATCTGATTGTTATATAAAGAAAAAGGTTTAATATATATATAACAAGTAAAAAACTTGTTCTAATAATATTTTATTTACGCGGTCCAATAGTGTAGTTGGTTATCACTGCAGGTTTTGATGGCTAATAATAGCCACCGCGTTCTGCCGACTTGGGTTCGATTCCCAATTGGACCTTTGCTTCTGTGGCCAAGTGGTAAGGCGCATGCCTAGTAAGCATGAGATCGGCGGTTCGAACCCGTCTAGAAGCTTTTTTAATTTATAGTTTTTTTAAATAATATACTATTTATGAAATGTCTTAATCTAAATCTTGGAAGTGGTGGTTTATGTAATCGATTAAGAACTTTATATTCGCATTATACATATTGTTTAGAAAATGGACTCAATTTAGTTATTTATAATATTCCGACTGATTATTGTGTTGAAGATTTTTCATATTATTTGGTGTTTCCAAATAATATTTCTTTTATTCATGAAGAAAAATATAAAGGAGATTTATTTTGTCGAAGATGGAACAGTGAAAAAAAACTAAAAAACTGTATTATTGGCGGTGGGTTTGTAGGATGTAATTTCTCATCACCCCATTCTAATAATGAAGCAAATCACAAATATGATGGACATAAAAGTAATATTTATTCTGAATTAAAATTTAGTCCTGAAATAACTAAAATGTCTATAGATGAAAAATATATAGCACTTCATATACGTAGGACTGATATTTCTAGCTTAAGCAATACATATCCAATGTTAAACGATTCATATTACATGGATTTTATTGATTCATATGATTCAAATCTAAAAATATATATTGCTACTGATAATAAAGAAACATTAGATATATTTAAAAAGAAATATGGGTCTAGGATTATAAATAATTCGACATTTATTGATAGACAGTTTGGATTACGAAAAACGAGTGTATATGATGTAATTGTTGACTTATTTCTGTGCATCCAATCTACTTTTTTTTTAGGAACAAGACTATCATCTATGACTGATTTGATATATCAATATCGTTATTTTGTACTTAAGAATAATAATGCATCTGAATTAGAAATGGCTACTTCAATAACATACAAATGCTTACATATGACCCCCGACAAAACGCCACCATTGCGCAATTAATTTAATTTATAGTTTTTTTAAATAAAGATTCAGAATGTAATGAAATTTATATATAAAAATATCGATGAAGGTAACATTTTAAAAAACTATCAACAAAATAAAATATATGGAACACAAATAAAACAAATAATAGACCCCACACACGCGTGCGCCGAGCAGAATGGATTGTTTGCTACAAAAGAATGGGAGCCATACGATGTCATTGGTGAGTATACAGGAAAAGTTACAGAAACTTTAAATCAAAGTGATTATTTAATAGCATTCTCAAATATTAGTTATTCTATTTGTTTAGATGCGCAAGACTTTGGTAATGAAACGAGATATATCAATCACTATAAAAATATAAAAAAAATTCCAAATACTAAATTTGTAACAACATACATTAATTGTAAACCAATGATTTTGGTTATTGTAACAGAAAAAATAAAAATTGGTGACGAAATATTGGTAGACTATTGTTATGATTTCTAGCAGTGGGTATCTATAAATTCAAAATCCTTTTGATATATCTTTCTCAAGAAGCGCTTGGCTTCATTCCCAAGTTCCGCGGCCGTGCCGCCCGCCGAACATACATTTTTTAATGGAAGTTGTTTGAATATGGAATCTATTTCATCAAATGGAATAACATAACGCAATTTTTCCTCATTTATCCAGTAATATTGGGGTAGATATGTGTATTTTAATGGTACTTTAACAGAATCTATTTTATGTTCATGATTTGTAATTTCATCGATTATTAGTTTGTTTCCCTTTTCCCATTCCTCTGCCCAATGATTTGGAGTTATAAGTCCAGCGTTTATTATTTTTTGAATTTTTTCAGAATGTGAATATTTTTCCAATGCATAGCCTACGGCGGAACAAAATCGCGAATATGGGTCACGAATTATAATCATTTGATTTTCGAGACTACTTATTTTTGCATCATGACCATGATATTTAATATTTTTATTATTATTACAATATTCTTCTATAGAAGTACCAGCGTTTTTAGCTATATGAATAAAATTTATAACTTCGCCCATAAGTATTAAATATTAATATAATCAATTCATTTTTATAAAGTATAAATCTATTGCGCTTTTATCAAAATAAATGATTGAACGCATCGAGAAAGCGCTTCAACCATATATTGTATCTTTTAGACTGGACGGACTACAATATATAGGAGCAATTTTTGCTCCTTTATATTTTAATTATTGGAAAGACATTGATAATAATGATCATTTGTACGTATTATTATGTAGTATTGGTTTTATTTATGGTATGATATCTAACAATTATTATGATTATGAAACGGATCTTAAATATAATCCTGAGAAGGTGATGTTATCGAAATTTAGTCTTAAAATATGGTCAAAAGTGTTTACCTTACTATATTTTGTATTACATACATATCTTTCTACCAGAACAACATCCATATATTATAAGTATGGTAGTGTTCTCGCATTTTTTCTTGTATCGGCATATACGAAATATCTGAAAAGAATGGTATTTATAAAAAATATTTCAACAGCGATTTACATGTGTTATTTGCCAATTTTTATATTTGTTGCTTCTCACGACGAACAAAAAATGGCTTATTTTACTGCAATACCATTTACATGTTTAATAGTTATTAGAGAAGTTATGCTTGATATTTATGACATAAATGCAGACAAAGGTGCTGGTATAAAAACCTTACCAACACTCTTCGGTGTATCAAATACTCAAAATATATTGAAGTTTATTGTAATATCTTTGTGGATTTTAGGTATTTACATACACTGCACACCAGTACCCAATACATACCCATGTCAAGTTGGATTAATTAGTAATATGGCATCATATTCCTTGTTTAGAATACACTCAATAATAGGAGACAATGATAGAAAATATATGACCAGTGCTCTTTTGTTTTATTATTTTTGGAATATATTATTATATCAACACGCTTCTGTGACGCTTTCAGTCGCGGGAGCATCTATTATATATCTAATAATAAAAAGTGATATAGGATTACATTGGAAAGAGAATAATGTATTTAATAGAAAACTTGTTCATATGGGTATTGGATGCCTTTTAGTATCATTGTCACCGAAAGATGCCAGTGCTATTGTATTATTTTCACTATTAGCTATAATATTTATATTACCTTCACTAAGATTGGGAATAGAAAAATACAATGAGCCATTATCATATGATACTGGAGTTTTATGTTGGTTATTTTTTTCATTTTTATGGTGTGTGATGCATAATAGCGCGACTATTGATTCGTATCATAATTGTTTACCATTTTATATTGCGGACCCAGCTGGTGCTATCGTTGGTAGGACTACTAACCCAAAATTAGTAAAACTAATTTGGAAAAATAAATCATTACAAGGCTCGGCAATGATATGGATAGTATCTTATGTATTGTCAAAATCTATATTACTGCCATTCCTAATAACCAGTGCAGAATTATTTGGAGATGATTATGATAATGGTATCATCGGAACTTTACTAATTGGTGCAGCCACCAAATATAAGGTAGTATAAAAATGAATCGATGTATATGAATTTAATATAGTATAAAAATGAATAATTATAAGTCTTATTGGGATGATATACCAACTGATGTTATTGATATAATAAAAGAATATACGCGTCATCCAATAATTGACGTAATTGATGAATGTGTACAGTGGATGAAAAATGTATTAAGTAAAGACGCAGCGCTTCTGCGTTCTGTCCACGGCGACGATGGGCCTAGGTCCTTTTCATATTATTTAGATGATGTAGATGATGATATAGCCTCTGATGAATATATGTGCACTATAGCCCCGTTTGTGCGGAGCAACCACCCATTGCGCGGTGGGCAGGACGGGCGACCAGCAAACCTCTTCGGTGGCGCGGACGCCGGGTTATGTGAAATATATAAATTTCGAGAAACAAAATATACTAAATTTAGACTAAGGCGATTATTATATAGATCTCTTTATAATACCGATATTTTGATTAGTAAGAAGGAGCGGGTCTCGAAATTGGCCCGTCGTCGTCGTAAAAGAAGGCGTGAATCAGAAAAAAATTATTATGTTTACTATGATAATGATAGATTATTAAATCTCGTTCGACAAGAACGTGAGATAAAATATATGATTAATCATTATTGGTCAACCCAAAAATGGTCATGCTCAAACCGTCGGTGACCGGCGAGAGCAGCGGCGTCTGAATACATATAAAGTATTTCATCGTAATATTTTTTAAGTGTTTCTCTATTTGTATTTTCAAGACTAGGACTTTGTTCGTGTTCTGGTTCTAAAGATATATTTTGGTAAATATTTTTGTAGACTCTTGTCACTTGTCCCTCTTCATTTTGCATTTCTAACATTATGTTTACTGGAAACGAAGTAAAACTTGTTATTATTGATTTGTTATTTTTATTATATCCGGATATTAATATGTATTCGTCAGGATTTTTTATATATTCACCTGGTACAAAAGACCATGCATAATAAAGAGGTAGAGTTGAACAATGGACTACGCTAGCATCTAATAAAACATCCTCTTCTGGTAATGGTAAAATAGGTGTGTTTGAAATATTTTTACAATATGGTGCTCTCGGTTGATGAGTCATAATAACATCAACAAATATAAGTGTTCCCCATTTGTAAACACAACGAATAATATTTGGGTTGATAAAACCCTTAATTTTAACAGTTTGACCATCATAATGATGTAGTGTATTTTGAAGATTTACTGGTATAAAATTTGATTTTGATGAAAGCACACTCCAAAAACCGCCCTCAAAATCCATATATTGTACTTTTCCAATATATTCAATATATTCTTTATCAATTTCGCTACTATCGATAAATTGTTTGGTAGCAGTTTGTAATGCTACTCCACCCCAACCTTCAAGATCGGGGGGTTGTGACTGCAGATTTGAGAGATAATGTGATAGTTCTATTATTTCATTATAATGAACTCCATTATCTTCATTATTCCTATCATCATAATTGCAGTCACCTTCAAAGGTCATTGTATATAATATAATATAAGTTGTTTTTTGAGAATTATCTGGAATTTGTACCGCGAAGGCACACGCAAAGATATTTTGCACCCCAGAATTTTAATAAATGCGGAAAATGTGTTTAAATAATTCTAATTTGTATTAATTAAATATGAAAACATTGGGATTTATTGTATTTTTATTTATTAATAAAACATATGCATTATCAGGCGTAAAATTGCTGTCAAATGAAATTAAATGGAATAAATTCCACGATAAAGTATCAAAAGCAGTTTTAAATCATCCAGTTGTTATTGATAACACTTTTACAAAAAAGTTTTCAAAAGGAGAAGCATCATTGAATAAGCAAAAAGTATTAGTTCAACAATTTAGTGTCTTTAGTCAATTATTCTTGATAGCTCAATTGATGAAGGTCATAAATGCTCCTAACATAAATGAAATGCGTGATGGAAAAGAAATATTATGTAATGAATTAGGTGTTGAATTTAATAATGATTCTATTGAAAAAGGAACTTATCGTCACTCTTCCGCACATTTTGAATGGTTGGTAGATATGGCTGAAGAATTGGGATTATATTATAATGACCTTGGAAAAAGATATCTAGGTAATCCAAATACATTGCATTTTTGTGATGAATTGTCTAGATTATATGGAAGTCCAAACGATAATGTTGCAATTGCCGCATCATATGCTATTGAAAATTGGGCTCAAGCGGGATTTTGGAATGAATTAATAGAAGGATTTGAAATCATTAATAAGAAACGTATTCAAAATAAACAAAAACCATTACCTTTAGCTTTTTGGAAATTTCATGCGAAATTAGAAGAGAAACACGCTGCACATACAGTTGAAGAACTTAAATCTGTATTTTTAGATGATCGAATAACCGATTCAGAAGATTTTATTTTTTATTGTGAAGAAATGTTAGATGCCATTAATATATTCTGGAAAGGAATAGAAAAATGCGACTTGGTTTATTGATTTTTTTTTAATAAAGTTAATTTATTGAAATAATGTTTATTTTTCTTTGCATCTTCATATCCCATTTCCATTAAATATTCCACATATGCATCGTCTGCGCAAAGTGATAAAGATAAAAGTGATGAATGAAGTACAAAACCTATTCCATTTGTATTGAAATCCCTAAATGTATTTAGACCTATGTGAATCCAATTATGTTCTTCGTCAGGATAATTACGAGAATCGGGAAGAATAAATGACATTCCACCATCAACACACTCTTTGTTTCTAAATGTATGAGTTGCATTTCCAAATACAAACGGTATCCAACAAGAAGTTACTACACATTCCATTAAATCACTTACTGAATCCCAATTACTAATGTAATCACCTTTCGAATATATGCCTTTAACTTTTGTAACTAGAATATATGTTTTCTTATTTATGGCTGGCAATTTACCAGATTTCTCTATTATTGACCCAAGTTTTGTTTTTAATCCCTTTAGTCCACTTTCTCCAATCAAAGAATTCGAAAATAATTCACCTAAAATACCATTATTTTTGTTAGAATCTCTGATATTTTTTAAGCAAGGTTTTATAATTTTTTTAAAACTGTTTTTTGTCATTAGTTCCGCAGATAAAGCAACTGCTGCAATACTACCACCAGAAACACCAGCAAATGCCACATCCTTTAGTTCATATGTTTCTTGTAAAAAAATTGCAATTCCTAAATAATATGAATATAAGCCACCCGCACCGTTAAAAAAAATTCCATTTGGAATCATACTAATTAGACAAGAAGTTCCTCATAGTTCGACTTTTAATTTTAATATACCATCTTTTCGAAATCTATTGCCATCCTCTCGAATGGATGTTCATAATATTGATCTTGTATTATTACATCCTTTATTCTTTTAGCGTTCTCTTTATAAATAGCTTTCAACTCATTACCAGACATATCAGCATAAGTATAGTCATCTGTATCGGGATTTGCTCTTACAATTCCTTTACCATGACCAACTTTAACAAAATTATTCTGTTTTATATAATTACTAGCATAATCAGGATATAGTTTCTGAAAAACATGTGTCTTTTCATGAATGAGTAATTCTATTAGCCATTTATAGTTTCCTCTAATTATTCTTTTTGATAATATTATAACATCCCCTCTTGTATGAGGTAACCCATTCTCATATAATTTGCCATTTATTATTCCAAATTTCCAAGGTATCTTATTAAATTTAGAATAGTCAAAATATTTATTTTTCTTTCTGCTTGCAAAAATACGTAAATCAATATAGGCAGTTAGTAAAGACAGTTTTAATATATCATAAAATGATGCATTCGTAACAGACATGGGTATATTTGTGTTTATATATGTATCGATGGAATCAATATTTCTCACTTCTAAGTCTTTTTTAGAGAAAGTATTTAGATATTTTCTATCAGAAAGCAATAATCTTAAACTTTTTTTTGACAAAAAAACAGGTTTATGCGCATATGCGAGCGCCGCCAAAATCAAAAATAATATTACACATATAGTTATATTCATAATTGTAACAATATTATTTGCCCAGCTATTAAAACTGTTACAATCGCTATAAATTCAACCATCTTACATAAATAATACAATTTATTCATCAATTAAAACAAAGTTTCCAAATGAATCTTCATCTCTATTTATATTCAGTATACTGGGTTGGGTAACTACAATTTCTCCAATCCTATCTGAAAGAGGTGTTACTATAAAACGGTTACTACCTAAACTATCACCACATAAGTCGAAACATTTATCATGACATGCATCCGGATCATCGTTTGCACAGGCAGTAATACAATCTACACAAACAACCTTAGTATTATTACACCATGATACCAAATTATAAACGATACTATCTTTAATATGTTGTATCATTTACTTAATTAATTAATAAGTAATATTTTTAAAGTGTGTCTGTCTTAGCGCAGGCGAAATACTTTAACAAAAAGATGTTAGTCCGTCAACGGTTCTTTCACCTTCAAATTCGACAAGATTTAATTTTCCATTTGCTTTTTCTAATTTAACAATTGTTGGGAATCCTCTAGATTGGAAACCAAATTTTGATTTAAAATCATCTGTTACATGAGTCTTTTTAGCTTCTATTGCATATAGATTTACTTTAGAACCACCAAATTGAGAACCATTCGCTTCGGAATAAAATTCATTCCAAGTTGGAGCTAGTTTCTTGCACCACCCACAAAAATCAGCATGTAATACTACTATTGCCTTTTCTCCATTATTAACATTATTTTCTATTGGCGCACAAGATGATATTTCGCCGTTAAATGTTTCTGAATCGGAATTCGCAAAAGATTCATACATAAAAATTGTAAGAAGACTACCCGATATTACAAAGTAAAGAAATATTATCGCCGCTACAAACAACACTACCATTTTTGGATTGAATTTGCACTCCATATAATATTTATAATATTTTAATTATTTTTCCTTATAATTCTCCGCAACTTTTTCTTTTTACCCCCTCTTAAATTTGATCTTATCTTTCTAACAACAGTCTCTTTATTATGTGTTCCCAATCCTTGTAAACCTTCCATATTACTTATGAGAGTTCTCATATGAATATCATGTGGATCTTTATTATATGCATCGCCTCCCGGAGCGACCCCGCGTTGCGAAAGTTCTCTAAGTCTTGCAGTTAGATCACTATACTCATAGTCTCGAAGGGTTCCATCACGTAATAAGGCAGCGGCGTCTGCATGCAAAAGAACGTCGTCACTATATTCTTCGAAAGAATCATGCGACTTGGACTCATCAACCCCTTCGTTGGCTCGCGTAGATGCTCTATTTCTATATATTCTGTTAATAGCAGGTTCACTAATTTCAGCAAGAAACTCTGATTGATTAAATTCATTTTTTATTGAACCATCATCATTAAAAACCTCAAGTTCACGAGCTAACCACGAAGGATGTTCTTTTGAAACATACACATATAAATAATCAGGCCATGCAGCCCGATCAGGATTCCTTATCCGTATAGTCTTATCGTATAAAAACCATAATGCTCTACCAAGTAAAATGCGAATATCTTCTAAGAAAAATGTTAGTATTGATTTAGATAAAATTAAATCTTCATCAGAAAAAGTAAGAACATCATCACTCTCCGCGTCGCGTTCGCCGCGCGCAGGTATATCAGATATTTGTCTTAAAATTGCTTTTCCAGGAGAAGATTTCCAAAACGTCACCATATCAAATTTTTTAAAATCAGCAATTAAATTACTTATGTCCTCATCGAGTGAAATCCAAATACCATCCGCTTTGTCTCGATTAAAATTTTCATAACCGTTTTCTGGCACAGCATTACGGCGGGCCCGGGCGCCCCTGCGAAGGGCGGCGCGATGACGCTCCTCGTCCTCAGAGGAAGACTCGTCCTCGCTTGTTAAAGTGCCCAAATAAGGCCGACGGCGTGTGCGCTTGGGGTTTTCTTCATATGTTTGTAATATTTTATAATAGAGATACTGCTTTAACATAATAGTCATTTTTCTATAAGAATCTGCTAATGGAGTGCTTGACTTTTCTTGTGAAAAGTTCCGCCATCCATTTGATGCTGCGTCAAAATAATCTTTTTCGATTGCATTTTCAAGAGATTGTTGTCTCATTCTAATTGAATCCGAAACAATACCAGCATTTAATTTCATACTTGAATTTTTCATAGTATCATATATAGCCTGTTTTTTTAACATCGGTTCTTCAAATGCTTTATAGTGCATTGGTATAAATCCTCGTTGTGTATATTTTATAAAACGACGAGTAACTGTTTTAAAACAAGCTGCAAATGTTATGTATTTCCAATTATTTGGAATGTTCAAAATTCTATTTTTAATTGATTCTTCGTGCAAGCTTACTAATTTGTGTTCTTGTTTTAATGTTTGTAAAGAAGTATATACTTTACAAACAGAAAAATCATAATTCTTAGCAATATATTGATGAACATCAACATCTTCTTTTAAAAAAATTAATTGTATTTCTTGTTGTCCTGGTGGTGTTGAGCAAGACATTATACTTCGGCTATTACATAGCCCTGGCTCCAGCATTCGATGATTAAAGGTGTGCCCCGATTGCTTATAGGTGTCGCCATTATATCGTGTTGTCCATCTTTCACTCCAATGTAAATTAGTGTCATCAAATCTTGGGTGTCTTCTTTTAAATTGTGTTATTGTCGTCCAAAGTAAACCGAACATCTCCTTCTTTTCATTTTCTTTTAAATTATCCATATTTGGAAGATGGTCGTCGTCTAAATAGTAACTTTTAATCCGGGCGTTCGTGTAAAGATGGCTAACTCTTTCGTAATATTGACTAAATTCAGTTAAAAACATTTTATCAATATCACTCCAATGCGACGGATTTTTTCCGAAATTCTTTGAGGAATACCAGGCCCGGTAAGCATCATCTAGCATAGGCTTGTGAGGATACGGCATATCTGGGGGTTCTTCTTTTTTTCGCTCTTCCAATCTATAACGTCCTGTTCTAGATGGTATGTAAATATCTATGTCTCCCGGACGAAATGATGGCATATTATTTCTTTCCAAATACATTGCTAAAGCACATGAACCAGCAATACAACCACCATGTAAATAAGCAAAATTCAATATACTTAATGCTAATTCACTTTCAAGTCCAGTAACATTAACTAACGATTTATGTATATCACTATTTTCTAAACCACTGTTAATATACATTGATTATTATATATAAAGAATTTATTAATGTTCTACAAACAACACTACTATTTTGGATTGAATCTGCACTCAATATAATATTTTAATTATTTTGCCTTGTAATTCTTAGCAACTTTTTCTTTTTACCCCCTCTTAAATTTGATCTTATCTTTCTAACAACAGTCTCTTTATTATGTGTTCCCAAACCTTGTAAATCTTCTATATTACTTATGAGAGTTCTAATATGAATATCCTCAGGATCTTTATTATATGCTTGTGCCGCATGAGGGGCACTGCGTTGCGAAAGAATGTCGTCACCATGTTCTTCGAAAGAATCATGTGACTTTGACTCCTCCACACCTTCATCATCGTGATGCGCTGCTCTATTCCTATACATTCTGTTAATAGAAGGTTCACTAATTTCAGCAAGAAACTCTGCTTGATTATTAAATTTACTTTTTATTGAACCATCATCATTAAAAACTTGAAG
>Ga0208410_1001317_pt1 | contig 13016 bp, 24 predicted proteins | sample ETN02SmetaG_3_FD_185787 | JGI IMG/M metagenome (GOLD analysis project Ga0208410, IMG submission 185787) | Marine microbial and viral communities from oxygen minimum zone, Eastern Pacific Ocean - ETNP2014F10-02SV257 (SPAdes) (version 2) | ecosystem: Environmental > Aquatic > Marine > Oceanic ... | reverse complement strand
TTGCTGTACTGAGGAGCTTTACGAGCTTTCTTGAGACCATATTTTTTAGATTCTTTCTTCCGGTCATCACGAGTCAGCAGGCCAGCTTTTTTGAGTGCTGATCGTCGCTCTGGATCAAGTTCTTCTAATGCTCGAGCAATACCGAGTCTCAAAGCTCCAGCCTGACCAGAAATACCGCCTCCATGCAGAGTTGCATCAATGTCATACGAACCTTCAGTACCTGTTACTCGTAATGGCTCTAAAAACAAAAGACGGTGACTCTCAGAAGGAAAATAGTCTTCCATAGCTCTTCCGTTCACAGTAACGGATGGTTCCCCTGCTACTTCTCTAAGACGAACACGCGCTACCGCATCCTTTCGTCTTCCTGTTGTTTGGATTAGGGGCTTAACCATAATTACTCCTCACTCAGACCGTTTTTGCCCGAGCATGTTCAATAATTAGTTCTTCAGGTCGTTGTGCTTCATGGGGATGCTTTGAACCTTTATAAACTTTGAGTTTTTTCAACATTTGGCGTCCAAGACGATTCTTTGGCAACATGCCCTGAATCGTTCGCCTGACTGCCTCTTCTGGTTTTTCGACCAATATGTCGCCATAATTTCTAGTAGTCAACCCACCTGGGAAACCTGAATGATCATAAACTTTTTTATCTTCATTTTTCGCCCCGGTTAAAACAACTTTGTCTGCGTTAATAACCACAACATGATCACCTGTATCAAGGTGAGGGGTGAAAATTGGTTTATGTTTTCCTCGAAGGATAGAGGCTACTTCTGTCGCTAATCGTCCAAGAACTAGGCCGTCCGCGTCAACGACATGCCATTTGCGTTCAATTTCATTAGCTTTTGGAGTGTAAGTAGACACTTAATTACCTTTTCATTTTTGGAGCCGTAACGAAATAATCGCTTAGCATTCAAACAGCGAACTTAGAGCCTATTTCAAGCTCAGAGCCACCACATAAGGCTACGGCGCTGACTCACCCTCAGCAACCCGGTGAAGATCTTCGGTCTCACTCGGGTATCGGACTGACCATAAAATAAGGCCGTGAGGAGGTGCTGGTGAACCCACTCCCTGTCGATCCTGCGCTTCAAGTATCGCCGGAATTTTCTTATCAGAAATCTGACCTTTACCGACTCGAACTAAAGCTCCTACGATTGAACGGACCATTTGGTGACAGAAAGAAGAAGCTACAATCTCAAACTCGAGAATATTGTTATCTTTTTCTGACCATGTAGCAGACTCAACAGTTCTAACAAGACTGCGCTCTCGGTAACCGTTTTGCGGTGGAGTGCGCTTACAAAAAGAAGAGAAGTTGAGAGTTCCGATAAAGTGGCTACTCGCTTCTTTCATTTTCTCTACATTTAAAGCAACTGGGATATGCCATGTTGTTGAAGTGAGAAATGGATCCGGAGTCTTTTGGTTTAATATCCGATAGCGATAAGTACGTCCGTTTGCTGAAAATCTCGCATCAAACTCTGACGAAGTTTCATTGAATTCGGTTACTACAATCCAGGGGCGACAAATTCGATTTACTGAATGTTGCAACTTTAAGAGATCTGTTCCTTCTGGGGCATCAAAACTAATTACTTGTCCTTGTGCATGAACTCCACGATCTGTTCGCCCTGCACAAGTTGTAACAATTTCAGTTCCTAGAATCTGACTAAGAGCAGAATCCAGCTCTCCAGCTACTGTTTTGACATCCTGATTGATTGCGTATCCGTGGAATAAAGATCCGTCATAACTTACGGTTCCCTTGACCCGCATAACGGGATTTTTCAGACTAACTCGATGCGAGCCATTGGAGCGTTATCTCCACTGCGGGGTCCGATTTTAAGTATGCGCGTGTAGCCACCTGGGCGATCAGCATATCGAGGACCAATATCTTCAAAGAGTTTTGCCGCCATTTCTTTGTCGCGAAGAAAAGACACAACTTGGCGGTGGTTATGTAGCCCACCTTTCTTTGCTTTTGTAATCATTTTTTCCGCAATTGGGCGTAAAGCTTTTGCTTTAGCTTCTGTTGTAGTGATTGCTTCCGCTGCAATCAAAGACGCTACGAGATTAGCCATCATCGATTTATGATGAGCTGAACTTCCACCAAAACGGCGTCCTTTTTTAGGGGTGGCTGGCATGATTAAACCTTTACTATTCCACTATCGTCGAAGTGCTAAAGAGAGGCCTCGTTCGTCGAGTTTCTCAATCACTTCATCCAATGACTTCTGTCCGAAATTCGTAATGGCTAGTAAGTCATCATAAGTCTTTTCCAGTAACTGTCCGATTGTGTCAACCTGTCCACGTTTAAGACAGTTTCTCGGCCTTTCGGACAAGTCGAGATCTTCGATTGGAAGATCCATGTCTGGGGAAGCCCCTCCGACTGGTCCTGATTCACCTAATTCAAGTCCTTGCGGCTCATCACTCATTTCTTCCACAAGTTGCACAAGCGCTCGTAGTGTTCCACCTGCAGACGCAAGAGCCTCTCGTGGAGATAATGATCCATCTGTCTCAATTTCAAGGACAAGACGATCATGATCTATAGCTTGATCTACTTGCATAGGATCTACAACAAAGCTGACACGGCGAACTGGTGAGAAGAGAGCATCTACCGGGATAATCCCAATAACTCCACCTTCTAAAGTTCTTTTTGATGTGAGGAAACCCCTTCCCCTCTCAATTGTCACTTCAAGAGCAAGTCGGCCATTTTTATTCAAAGTAGCTAGCTCTAAATCAGGATTGAGGATTTCAATATCTGCATGTTTGTCTTGAAGGGCAGCTGCTGTTACTACACCAGGCCCGCGTTCTTCTATTCGCAAAGTAACAGGTTCGTCGCTATGGCTGGCTACAACTACGTCTTTCAAATTCAAAACAATGTCAGCTACATCTTCAACAATGCCTTCAATCGTGCTGAACTCGTGTTCTGCATCATCACACTTAATCTGTGTGATCGCTGCTCCTGGAATAGAAGATAGGAGCGTACGTCGAAGCGAATTGCCTAAAGTATGCCCAAAGCCTGGCTCTAGGGGACCTATTGCAAACTCCTGCTGATTTCCTTCAGCTTCTTCTATAGCTTCAACACTGGGTCTTTGGATGACCAACATGTCTTAATACCTCACTCTTTAAAATTCTGCGATATTTACAATTACTTGCTATACAACTCAACAATGAGTTGCTCTCTTACAGGAACATCAATCTGCCCACGAGTTGGAAGCTCCTTAACCTCCACTTCGTGCCCCCCGTCAGAGACACCAAGCCATGCTGGAGCCTCACGGTCAAGCACATCAATATTCCATTGAACTACTACCATGTTACGGGCCTTTGACCGTAAGGTGACCACGTCTCCCTTACGAACTCTATAACTAGGGATATTAACTCTTTTCCCATTTACATCGATATGGCCATGATTTACTAACTGTCGAGCTTGAGGACGTGTAGCTGCGATACCAGAACGATAAACAACGTTGTCTAATCTCAGTTCAAGCAACTGAAGGAGGCTTTCGCCTGTAACACCGTCTCTGCGGTTGGCTTCCTCGTATAAATTACGGAATTGACGTTCATTAAGGCCATAAGTAAAGCGCGCTTTTTGTTTTTCTTGTAACTGAATCAAGAATTCAGACTGGTTCCCGCGTCTCCGGGAACGACCATGCTCTCCTGGTGGGAACGGTCGCTTATCCAACGCAACTGTTTCAGCTTTTGTACCAAATATATTGGTCCCTAACCGTCGAGAAATACGTGACTTAGGTCCTGTGTAGCGTGACATCAGACCCTCCGTCTCTTTGGAGGACGACATCCATTGTGCGGAACTGGGGTGACATCTTTAATGCCAGTTACTTCAATTCCTGTGCTCTGGATTGTCCTAATCGCTGTCTCTCGGCCAGATCCTGGGCCTTTTACGATCACATCTACTTTTCGAACTCCTTGTTCCATAGCCTCAAGCGCACATTTTTCCGCCGCCATTTGTGCAGCAAACGGAGTAGATTTTCTAGACCCTTTGAAGCCAACATTTCCAGCAGAAGCCCAAGCCAAAGTATTTCCGGCTTTGTCTGTGATGTTAACGATTGTGTTATTGAATGAACTCTTTATGTGAGCCACTCCATGCGGAATATTCTTTCGTTCCTTCTTACGAGGACGACGACCGCCTGCTGACGTTTTCGCCATTACTTCAACACCTGCTTCTTATTCGCTACTGTCTTACGTTTTCCTTTTCGAGTACGAGCATTGGTGTGAGTCCGTTGTCCACGAACAGGTAAGCCGCGTCGGTGACGCAACCCCTGATAACAGCCAATGTCCATTTTTCTCTTTATGTTTTGAGAAATCTCACGCCGTAAATCTCCCTCAACTTTCAGATTCCCATCAATAAAAGCTCGGATACTCGTAACTTCTTCGTCGGTTAGATCACGGACACGAGAAAAGGGATCAACCCCTGCACCCTCGCAAACTTCCAAAGCACGTGTTCTACCCACCCCATGGATGTATGTAAGAGAAATATGTACTTGTTTATCCCGTGGAATATCTACTCCAGAAATACGTGCCATTCTGTATTTTCCTAACCTTGCCGTTGCTTATGACGCGGATTTGTGCAAATAACCTGCACGCGTCCATGCCGCCGAATAACTCGGCATCTATCACAAATTCTTTTTACGCTTGCACGAACCTTCATATTTCGTTTCTCTTGCCTTACTTATACCGGTATGTAATACGACCTCTTTTTAGGTCATAAGGAGTCATTTCTACTTGTACTCGATCACCTGGAAGAATACGTATATAGTGCATACGCATTTTCCCTGAAATATGTGCAAGTACCTCATGGCCATTTTCTAACTCGACTTTGAACATGGCGTTAGGCAACGGTTCAAGAACCGTTCCTTCCATCACAATCGCGTCTTCTTTAGATTTCGTCAGAACTTGACCTCCAGGTCCAATAAGTCTTCTATATCGCCAGTTTTATGACTACAGAAGCCGACAGGTAACGCTACCGTCCCCCTGTGCCTTGACCAACCCCGAAAGGTAACCACATGTAAAGTTATTCGTTTCATTACTTCTTATCCGATAAAACTCTTGTAATTACCGCACTCAAACGATCAAATACCTCTGTTTCTGAGCCAAGACCATCAACAACTTCAAACACACCTTTTTCTGAAAAAAATTCAAATAATGGAGCGGTTTCTTGCTCGTATAGACCTAACCGTCGCGCTATTGCTTCTTCAGTATCATCTGCTCTACCACGTGACAGCATCCGCGATGTAACTTCATCAATAGGTACTTCTAGATTCAAGACTAAATCAAGTGAGAAATCTAGGTTTTCCAATACCTTCATAATTGATTCCGCTTGACCTAGCGTGCGTGGAACTCCATCGAGTAAACACCCATTCTGTATCACGTCACTCTGACTTAGTCTTTCAGCGACAATGCCAGATATAACTTCGTCTGAAACGAGCTCACCTCGATCCATAATTGCCTTCGCCTGCAAGCCAAATTCTGTTCCTTTTTCAACTGCGGCTCTCAGCATGTCTCCAGTTGAAATGTGAACTGGACCAAATTCTTTAGTGATCAGCAGACTTTGAGTTCCTTTGCCTGATCCTTGGCGACCAAAAATAATGACATTGATGGGTTTCATCACTTAACTCTCTGCAGCCGATGGGCTACTTCAAGAAGCCTTCATAGTTACGCATTGTCAATTGAGAATCAATTTGTTTCATTGTCTCAAGCGATACGCCTGCCGCTATAAGAATTGATATCCCTATAAATCCAAACCCAGCAGCCCCAGCTCCAGCCGATCCCCCTACTCCTTGGCTTGTATCAAGAAATACATTGATCAGAATGGATGGAATAAGCGCTACTGCAGCTAGAAACAACGCTCCTGGCAAAGTTATCCGTGAAAGAATTTTTGAGAGATAACGCTCTGTTTGATACCCAGGTCTAATACCTGGAACAAACCCGCCTTGTTTGCGTATGGTGTCAGCTTGCTTCGCAGGGTCAAATGTGATGGCAGTATAGAAATAGGCAAACCCCACAACCATAAATCCTGTCACAACGAAGTAAAAAACATTATTTGATTGAGCAAGATTGTTATTTACCCAGGATCGAAATCCATCCCAAGGTAAAGCAGCAGCAAGAAGAACGGGAAGATAAAGCACTGATGTAGCGAAGATAATTGGAATAACTCCCGCTTGATTCACTTTCAGCGGGATGTATGTATTTTGACCTCCATACATCCGGCGTCCTTGTACTCGTTTCGCAAACTGGACAGGAATTCTTCGCTGACCTTGTTCTACAAAGGTAATTGCCGTAATAAGAGCGGCGAGAACGGCAAGAACGATCATTAGTGCCCAAATGCCATTTTCAGCATGAATTAAAGATCCCTGAGCTGGAAAGGCGCTAATAACCGAAATCATGATTAATAGCGACATCCCGTTTCCAATTCCTTTTTGGGTAATCAGTTCTCCCATCCACATAAGTAAGGCAGTACCTGCAGCAAGTGTAAGGACCACTACACTCACAGTGCCTATATGGAAGTTCGGTAATAAATTGGCACCCGATTGTCCACTAATGGAGTTACCGCCATCATTAAACAGGAAGGCGAAACTGGTTGCCTGAATAACAGCAATGGCTACGGTTAGATAACGAGTCCATTGAGTTATCTTTCTTTGACCAACTGCTCCTTGTTGCTGCCATTGTTCAATTTTTGGAACAACTACACCTAAAACTTGCATAATGATCGAAGCAGTAATGTATGGAGTAACGCCAAGAGCAAAAACAGCGAATGTAGTTAGTGAGCCTCCTGAAAAAAGCTGGAGAAACGCTAAAACACCGCCTTGGTTTGCCCGGTCACGAAGAAGCTGAACCTGCTCCACGTCAATACCAGGCGCAGGGATAAAAGCTCCTACTCGGTAAAGCACAATCATTAACAGGGTGAATAGAATCCGCTTTCGCAGATCAGCCACTCTGAACATGTTGAGCATGCTGGCAAGCATGATGTCTCCTTATGCCTTTTCTAACGATTCATATGTGCATTACCACTTGAAGGTGGGCGTACAGCAAATGGTAGTGGCAACTTTTCAAGTGATCCACCGGCAGCATTAATTGCTTCTTCAGCGGAAGCGGACCAAGCATGCGCTTGAACTGATACCGCACGGGTTACTTCTCCTCGACCAAGGATCTTAATTAAAGAGTTTTTACTAATTAGCCCCTGCGATAAGAGTGTTTCAGGGTTAATTTCGGTGAGTCCTGAATTTTCAATGGCATCAAGATTGACTGCTTGATATTCAACCCGAAATGGGTTCTTGAATCCGCGTAGTTTTGGTATACGCATGTGCAACGGCATCTGTCCGCCTTCAAAGCCGACTCTTACTGTGTTACGAGCGCGTTGACCTTTAGATCCACGACCAGCAGTTTTCCCGCCCTTTCCACCAATACCGCGAGCTACACGCTTTGCCCGTGTCTTTGATCCAGGCGCAGGAGTTAAATCATGAACTTTCATATCAGTTGACCTCCTCAACTTCAACTAAATGAGGAACTCTTGCAATCATCCCGCGAATCTCTCCTCGATCGGGAAGAGTGTTGCTTTTGCCTATTCGTCCAAGACCTAGAGCCCTCAGAGTTCCACGTTGTTTCGGTTTTGAGCCGATCGCTGAACGAATTTGGGTGACTTTAATTTCAGACATCAGAATCATCTTCTTCCATTGAAGGATTTGAATCTATGCCTGCTTCAGAACGACGATAAGCGTCCAGTAAAGCACCTGGGACAAATGTTTCTGGGTCAAGACCGCGGAGTCGAGCTACCTCATCAGGTCTCCGTACTGCTGCTAGACCTGCAATTGTGGCTCGGGCGACATTTATATGATTTGGAGAACCTAACGATTTACACAGCACGTCATGTACTCCTGCTTCTTCAAGAATAATGCGAGCAGCACCACCGGCAATCACTCCGGTACCAGGTGCAGCTGGTTGAAGCAAAACTCGACCAGCTCCAGCAACGCCAAGCACTTTATGAACGATGGTTGACCCAGCCATTGCTACAGGAGCCAAGTTTCGTTTAGCTTCTTCAGTTCCTTTTTGAATAGCTAAAGGAACTTCTTTTGCTTTTCCGTAACCAAGGCCTACATTGCCAGCGCCATCACCAATAACTACAAGTGCCGTGAAAGAGAACCTCCGGCCTCCTTTGACAACTTTTGCAACTCGATTTATATGAATGACTCGGGATTCACGTAATCCGGACTCGTCAACCTTTACTGATTGTGTATCCACTAGAACTCCAGTCCTTTTTCGCGGGCAGCGTCTGCAAGTGCAGCAACTCTCCCGTGATATATGTATCCGCCGCGATCAAACACAACAGTTGTGATTCCAGCCGCTTTTGCACGCTCTGCAATAACAGCGCCAACTTCTTTAGCAGCCTCAATTCCGCGCAAACCATCTGCTACCCCAGATTGTTGGCTAGACGCAGAAACAACGGTGTTGCCTGAATCATCATCAATAACCTGAGCAGAAATATTATTCGCTGATCTAAATACTGATAACCGAGGTCTTTCACTAGATCCTGAAACTGTCTTACGTACTCGACGATGACGACGTAATCTTGCCGCTCTTCGATCAATAGTCTGTGCGCTCACTACTTCGCCGCCTTTCCAGCCTTGCGGACTACATGTTCTCCTAGATAACGAACTCCTTTGCCTTTATAAGGCTCTGGTTTTCGATAGGAACGAATATCTGCTGCTACTTGTCCTACGATTTGTTTATCAATACCGGAAACAATGATGCGTGTAGGCTCTGGCACGTCAAACGAGACGCCTTCTGGAGCATCAACTGAAATTGAGTGACTGAATCCGAGTTGTAATTCTAAAGATGACTGACCTTTTGCTTGGGCCCGATAACCAACACCAATTATTTCCAATTCCTTGCTGAATCCTTCTGATACGCCAATAACCATATTGTTTATTAACGATCTTGTCAGTCCGTGTAATGCTCGATTTGTGCGTTCATCATCCGGACGTTCAACATAAATTTGGTCGCCGTCTTGGCGAACACTGATTAAACCAGGGACTTCAAAGTCAAGCGATCCTTTAGGACCTTTTACTTCGATACTTTTTCCTGATATTCCAACTTCGACACCGTTAGGTACGAGAATGGGAGCTTTTCCAATACGTGACATATTTATCCCCTACCACACATAACAGAGGACTTCGCCGCCAATGCGTCGGCGTCGAGCCTCTCGGTCACTCATCAAACCCTTACTTGTACTAATCACGGCTACACCTAGCCCTCCTAGTACTCTGGGGATTTCATCGGCATTTGAATAAACGCGTAAGCCTGGCGAAGAAACTCTCTTTACCCCACTAATTACTCTCTCTCTGCTCGGAGAGTATTTCATGGTGATGCTTAAGTCTTTACCGGGCCCCTTAACGCTTTCAGTTACTGAATAGTCGACAATATAACCCTCTTCTTTGAGCATTTCTGCCAAGGCCACTTTTTGCCTTGATGATGGCATTTTTACGCCATCATGCATGGCAATATTGGCATTGCGGATGCGGGTAAGCATGTCAGCTACTGGATCAGTCATAGTCATTTCAGATCAATCTCCTTTACCAGCTCGACTTTGTAAGGCCTGGGATTTCTCCCTTATGTGCCATTTCTCTTAGGCATACCCGACAGAGATTAAAGGCGCGATACACAGAACGTGGTCGTCCACATCGTCGGCATCTGGTGTATGCCCGGACTTTAAATTTTGGAGTCTTTTGTTGTTTATTTACAAGCGCTTTTTTTGCCATTATCGCACCTCTTGTCGGAATGGGAAATTGAATGCTTCAAGTAAGGCTCGACCTTCTTCATCTGTACGAGCGGAAGTCACAATTGTGATATCCATTCCCCTTACTTTGTCTATTTTGTCGTAATTGATTTCAGGAAAAATCAACTGTTCAGTTATTCCCAAGGTGTAATTTCCATGGCCATCAAATGACTTTGGATTTAAACCTCGGAAATCACGAATTCTTGGTATAGCCAGTGTCATAAGGCGATCAAAAAATTCATACATTCTTTGACCCCTAAGTGTTACCTTTGCTCCAATCGCTTGACCTTCACGAAGACGGAAATTAGAAATAGATTGTTTCGCTCTGGTCAACAAGGGTTTTTGCCCGGAAATGAGTTCTAGGTCGGCAGTTGCACCTTCAATTTGTTTAGCTTGTTGCGCTGCTTCACCAACTCCCATATTTATAACGATCTTTACCAATTTTGGAACCTGCATAATGTTGCTTAGTTCTAAATCTGTCTGAAGTTTTTGACGAAGTTCATTCTGATATAAGTCACTTAGACGCTCAGAGGTGGATAATGCTTCAACCATCAAGATCAACTCCTGTTCGCTTACAGATACGTACTTTTTCTCCTGATTCAGTAAGCCGATACCCGATTCGAGTTGGCTTTCCATCACTAGGGCTTAATATCGCAACATTTGAAGCGTCAATCGGCATCGCTTTATCAATAATTCCACCCTGCATTGTTGCAGAAGTCGCTTTTTGATGACGCTTAACCATGTTTACGCCTTCAATAATTACTTTGTTCTCAGAAGGTAGGGCGCGGCTTACAGAACCTTCGCGACCGCGATCTTTGCCTGCTAGAACTACTACGTTGTCACCTTTACGTATCTTCATTTATAAGACCTCCGGTGCTAGCGAAACTATTCTCATAAATTTCTTGTCGCGAAGTTCTCGACCAACCGGACCAAAGATACGAGTGCCTCTTGGCTGAAGTTGATCATTGATCAGAACAGCAGCATTTTCATCAAATCGAATATAGGAACCGTCAGGTCGACGTCGTTCTTTCTTTGTCCGAACTACAACGCACTTAACTACTTCACCTTTTTTCACTGCAGCACCTGGATTAGCATCCTTAACAGTTGCTACAAATACGTCTCCTATAGAGGCATACCTCCGCTTGGATCCTCCAAGTACTTTGATACACAAAACTTCTCTGGCTCCAGAGTTGTCGGCTACGCGAAGACGTGTTTCTTGCTGAATCATTACTTTGCCCTTTCAAGAATCTCAACAAGCCGCCAGCGCTTTAATCTCGATATTGGGCGTGTTTCTTGAATTCTTACACGGTCACCGATTTGCATTTCATTTGTCTCATCATGCACGTGAAGTTTCTTTGACCGTTGCACTGTCTTTGAGTACTTTCTGTGACGTACACGGTCAGTAACTTGAACAACGGCTGTTTTATTTTGGATATCTGAAACCACTAATCCTTCTCGAACTTTACGAGGGTTTGGGCGTTCAGCTTTTTGTAGATCATCAGTCATTATTCAACGACCTCCTCGTTGATCTCGATTTCTTCAGCAGAATCTATTTCTCTTGTGCGCAATTCAGTCTGAATACGTGCTACATCTTTTTTGACTTGGCCGAGACGGGAATGATTTTCAAGTTGACCGGTTAGTAGTTGAAAACGAAGGTTGAAAAGTTCTTCCTTTGCTTCACTAAGTCGCTCATAGAGATCTATGTCTCCTAAATCAGCCAATGTTTTGTTGCGAGCCATAATTAGAACCTTTCCTCGCGTTCTACAAAGCGAGCTTTGATCGGCAATTTTTGGATTGCTCTATTTATCGCTTGTCTAGCAACTTCTACGTCGTGGTAAGAGAGTTCAAATAGAATTCTTCCCGGTTTGACGACAGCTACCCATCCTTCAACGTTTCCTTTTCCAGAACCCATACGAGTTTCTGCAGGTTTTTGTGTAATTGGTTTGTCAGGGAATACATTGATCCAGACTTTTCCTCCACGTTTGATGTGTCGAGTCATAGCAATACGTGCAGCCTCAATTTGGCGTGCAGTTATCCATCCTGGTTCAAGGGCTTGTATCCCGAACTCACCGAAGGTTACTTCTGTTTGTCCTTTACTATTTCCTCGCATGCGCCCTCTATGGTGCTTGCGATGTGCAACTTTTTTCGGCATTAACATCTCAGTCACCGCCTCCAAGTCGGAAATGTGGTGTTTCTCGTGAATCTTGAGTTGAGCGTTCTATTTCTTCTTCTTCAGCAAGTAGTTTCTCAAATGCTTCGTCTCCTTCTTTAACCAAAGGAGCTATTTCAACTTCTTCTTCAAATGTAGGACTGTCATTTTCTTGTTCAGGTGCCGTTGTTTCTTCTGAGTCAGATTCACTAGACCGGCGAGGGGCTGCTTTCGAAGAGACTACTGTTTTAGGTTCGGCTGCAGGTCCAGAAGTTTCGCCAGCCGCCATTGCAGCCTCACGAGTTGCTTTATCTTCCATTTGACTCTTGTAAGGCAGAATGTCACCTTTATAAATCCAAACTTTTACGCCAATTCTTCCATATGTTGTGTGTGCTTCGCGAAAGCCATAATCCACATCTGCTCGAAGTGTATGCAGAGGTACTCTTCCTTCTCGGTACCACTCAGTACGAGCCATTTCTGAACCTCCAAGACGCCCAGAACATTGCACACGAATACCAAGAGCTCCGGCCTTCTGAGCATTCTGTACAGCCCTTTTCATTGCTCGGCGAAAAGCTATACGTCCCATCAATTGGTCTGCTACACCTTGAGCTATGAGGGCGGCGTCAACTTCCGGTTCTTTTATCTCTTGGATATTCAGAGCGACACGGTTATTCCCAGTTATTTTCCCCAACCCAGTTCGTAAACGATCAGCTTCAGCACCTTTTCGCCCAATAACTATGCCAGGTCGCGCAGTGTGTACATCTACTCGAACTTTGTCACGTGTTCTCTCTACTTCGACTCGACTTATCGCTGCATGCGGTAATTCAGTCAGTAGATAATCTCGAATTTCCCAATCTTCAATTAGATTGTCGGCATATTCTTGACGGGTGGCGAACCAACGTGATTTCCAATCGGTAGTTACCCCTAGACGGAAACCATAAGGATTGACTTTTTGGCCCATTAATTACTCTCTTCTTTTGTGGTTGAAGATTCATCTTCGTTCTCTTCAGACTCATCAACAGCCTCTTCAGACTCATCAACAGCCTCTTCAGACTCATCAACAGCCTCTTCAGACTCATCAACAGCCTCTTCAGACTCATC
>Ga0208410_1001316_pt1 | contig 13027 bp, 9 predicted proteins | sample ETN02SmetaG_3_FD_185787 | JGI IMG/M metagenome (GOLD analysis project Ga0208410, IMG submission 185787) | Marine microbial and viral communities from oxygen minimum zone, Eastern Pacific Ocean - ETNP2014F10-02SV257 (SPAdes) (version 2) | ecosystem: Environmental > Aquatic > Marine > Oceanic ... | reverse complement strand
GCAGTGGGTCCTTGGAAGAGTTTATAATTATGTCACCCCTGGAGAAATGTATTCTGACTATTACGGGGGGAATTCAATACGAGTTTTAACAGTAATAGTTGCATTCTTATTTTCTGTGCCATATTTAGGAATTCAACTTAGAGCTTCAGGAGCTTTATTTAATGTATTAACCGATGGCTTAATATCGACCAATCTAGGTATGATACTTCTCACATCTGTAGTTGTTATTTATGTAGCATCAGGAGGACTCAGATCAGTTGCATATGTTGATTGTGCACAAGCAGTTTTACTTGCAGTTGGCATAATTATACTTGGTATTATTACAATAAAATGGATTGGTGGGTGGGGACTTTTTACTGATGGTATTGGAGTTTTGGTAAAAAATGATTTAATGACTGGTAATCGTCTTACTCTAGAAGGGTTTTCAAACAGAGTTGCAATGCCAGGCTCAATACAACTAGTCTCATCTGGCGGCAATGCCGTTGGAGGCGTTTGGACAGGTATGATGTGTATGACATATATGTTTGCTTTGATGGGGATACAATCTTCGCCAGCATTTTCAATGTGGGCATATGCAAACAAAACCTCTGAACCTTTTCGTTGGCAACAGGTAGTTGCTTCATCTATTGTTATAGGAATAATTTTATTTACGTTTACAATTATTCAGGGTATGGGAGCAGATGTACTAGTATTAAATGGAATCTTTGATACTATTTCAGATAGTACATTAGTTCCAAAATTGATTAATTTGATGTCAGAATCAGCACCTTGGCTTGTGGGCTTATTAGCTGTTTGTGCTTTGGCTGCAATGCAAAGTACGGGCTCAGCTTATATGTCTACTTTTAGCGCAATGATTACTCGAGATATTTATAAAAACTATTTTGATGAAAATGTAACGGAAGAAAGACAAAAATTTATTGGGCGTTTATTTGTGGTTGTGGTTGCAGTGGCTGCATTGTTTGTTGCTATTATTTCAACTGATGCGCTAGTAATGTTAGGCGGTCTTGCAGTTGCTTATGGTTTTCAAATGTATCCGGCACTTTTTGGGAATCTTTATTCTAAGTGGGTTTCAAAATCAGGAATAACAATGGGTCTTATCGCTGGGCTTTTAGCCGTTACTTTTACTGATAAAATGTCTACAATGTTTTCATTGCCTTGGGGTGCATATCCTTTAACAATCCACTCAGCAGGATGGGGAATATTTTTCAATATACTTTTTACTATTTTGGGAACCTATTTTTTCCCTGATAGCAAACAGAAAAATAAAGATAAAGAAAAAAGGCATGCTTTTTTATCTGAGGTCGCTGGAGTTCCAAAATCAAAGAAAAAATTAATCCCTTTAGCATATATTTTAGTTTTAATTTGGTTTCTTTTTGGATTTGGCCCATTTGCTGTAATTGGGAACAGCTTATTTTCAGACCCAAGTACCCCTTCTACATGGGCGCCATTTAGTTTACCATCTATATGGGTTTGGCAGTTATTATTTTTATTTTTTGGGATATTCGTCATGTGGTTTCTAGCTTTTTATATGGGTTTCTCACAGCCTATCTCATCAAGAAAAATTGAAAAAACATTTAAGAAGCATTTTAATTAGGATGCAGAATTCGATTACATTTTCTTTCATTCTGCAGTAAAGAATAAATATATTTAGACTAATGGATTCAAATAAAAACACACAAGCTAATTCTTCATCTTTCGATGATATAGATAAAAAAATACAAGCTAATCAGGTTTTATACGACCAACTTCACCAGTCTCTAATTGATGAAACTATTTCCAAGGTTGAGGATGAGAATAATAAGAAGGAAAGCAATAAAGCCGAAATTAGCTTTTTAGATAATTTCATTTCTAAACTATCCAATTATTATTCTTCTAATGAATTGTTTAGATATGCACTTTGGGGATTCGCCGCTGTATTTTTTGCTACAACTATTTTAACTATTATTGAATACCCTTTATTTAGTGGTAGTGTAAAAGATGATGTTGGTGATGGATTTATGTTTGGTGGGAGTGAACCAAATTGGGTAGATACATTTTTTCATACATTTTGGTGGGCTGTCGTAACCTTTACTACTGTAGGTTATGGTGATGTTAGCCCTGAAACTCATTTAGGAAAATTTTTAACTATTATAATAATGATTTTAAATCTAGGCATTGTAACGATGCTTACAGGTGCTGTTTCTTCTGTTTTAGTTGCAGCAAGATTAAAAGGAGATGATAAATTGGACGAAACTAAATTTCATAATCATATAATAATTGCAGGATGGAACTCCGCAGTTCAGTCGGCCTTAAGACTAATTGAAGCAAACGAAGACTCAGCTTCTGTCGTTATTCTTATAAACGAAACTGAAGAAGAAATAATTAAAAGAGCAATTTCTGGATTTGATCGTTTAGATATAACACATTTATCTGAGAATTTCACTCAGGAAGGCGTTCTTAAAAAAGCATTTATAGAAGAGTGTGGGACTTTTATGATTGTCCCTGATGAATCTGGATTGCTTCCTAATGAAAAACCCGATGAAGATAAAACTGTTTTAACTGCTTTAACTGCTAAATCTATTTTAGAAGATATTCAAGTTGTCGCATATATTTTAGATGAGGAATATATATCTCATTTACACAGAGCGAACGTAAATGAAATTGTTTTTCCTGATGAGCATATACCGCACATGCTTGCAAAACATGTTACTGATCCAGGAGTGCCTCAATTATTTGATGAGTTAATTACTCAAGAAAAACAAGATAAAGGTATTCAGGTTGTGTCAATTCCAAAAGGTTTAGTTGGGCTTACACATAATAAAGTATCAGCATATTATAAGTTTAAACATAAATGGTTATTAGTTGGTTATGCAATTAGAAAAGCTGGGTTTAGTTTAGAGGAACAGATGGGTGAAAGTGGAAGTCCTATCATTAGAGATATGATTAAAGAGCAGCTAGATAGTGCAGGTATAAAATTATCTAGCGATGAACATGTTATAGTTGAAATAAATCCAGATGATGAATATGTTGTTGATGGTAAACATAAAGCATTGGTATTGAGGTAAAATTATGAGCGTGAGTGCAAAACAGATTCAAAAAATAAATTATTTTAGTAAGGTTCCAGAAGAACTTTGTTCTGAAATTGCAAAAGCGGTTGAGGAAAAGAGTTGCTCTCCAGGAACTATTCTTCTTAAGGAGGGTGAAACTGGAGATACAATGTTACTTGTTTTTCAGGGGCAAGTTGAAGTTTCAAAGAATATGATGGTTAAAACATCAAGTGGATTTACAATGTCTACTAAATCAATTATAAGATTAGAGACCACTGACCCAGCCCCATCAAATGATCCAATAACTCAACCAACAGTTTCTGTGGTTAAGGCGCCAGGGTTTGGGATAGGTGAATTTTCTCTAGTGCTTGATGATGCTAAGAGGACATCTCATGTAACAGCAATGACAGATGTAAAATATGGAGTTTTAAGCTTAGAAGATTTTTCGAAAATAGTTGATAAGCATCCATCCATTGGTGGGTCTGTTTATTTTGAGGTTGCAAAGTCTGCTGTAAACAATTTAGCAACTGCTACCCAAGATATTTCTAATCTTACTCAAGCGTTCTTTTTTGCATTAACTAAGTAATTATTATTTTATAAAAAACGTTTTTCTTCGAGTATTTATTTTTTCTTCCAAATCGATTATTTTCTCTTTCTCTAGAGTTGTTTTTTCTTTCTTAGATTTTAGTTTATCCAATTCCAATCTTAAAAACTGTACATCTCTATCAAGCTTTTCTAATCGTTTTTTCATTTGTTTAGATAATATTTTTTTAAAATCATCTATTTTATCACTATCTGGAGAAAAGTAAATATTAGTATTACCTCTATCTGTATCCTCCCAAAATGTAGGGCCACTGAATTTTATTCGATTATAAAGACCTTCCATTAAATTTAAATATGTTTGGTTATCAAAGAATGCTAGATCATCTAAAACATCAGAAACTATTGTTTCTGCAAAGTCAAAATTTTCAATTTTAATGTAATGCAATGCTAAACCTATTTGAAGTACTCTTACACCATTGTTAACACTTTGATCTAGATCATCTTTCGGATAATCTGGAGGGTTATCTAACTGTAGAATTTCTTTTAGTAAATGTTCTTGAAGCTCAATGTCCCATTCTTTTTCAGATATTAAAATAGAAATCTTCTTTAGCTCTGTTGTTAAAACATCTACAATAAAATATAGAGAAGGATTATTAGCAGCTTGTTTGTATATCTCATTACTATAAAACTTAAAATAGAAATACCCTTGTTTTAATAAATCTATCTTATTGTAATCAACATATCCTTGTAATAAAGTTGAATAGTGAAATGCAAGATTATATAGGTTTCGAGGCTCGTTATTCCGAACGGCATGCTTGATGGCAAACCTCATAAATGTATTAAATCTTATATTAATATCTATTATTAAATCATCTTGCTCTAGTTCAAGTGCTAAAATCCCAACAGAAGAGATTTCATTAGCTATTAAAGATGCGAGCTCATATTCTCCGTTTTCCATTTTTCTTATGTAAGCATTACCCATCATTTTAAAGGCTTTTACTTCATAAAATGTTTTTCTATCCTCTATATCTTTGTATTGATGCTCAATATAAGTTCTAAAAGTGGGATTATTTCTAATTGTATCTGTTGCCGAGAAAAATCGTAAATCATATGATGTTTTATTTCGCATATACTCTTTTACAGTATCTCCTACACTTCTAATAATTTCTGTTTGAGCTTCTTTAAAAGAAATGTACTCCAGTAAATCATCAAATTGATCTATAGTTGACATAAGCTGGTATTGATAATGTTCGATTACTTTAACATCATTCATTGCTAAGTGAATTGGTTTGTTTTTCAATCTTTTTATATCATCAATATTTAAGGAGTATAGTTTTTTAATAACATTGTCTGTTTTAGAATAAAGTAAGATATAAAATATATAAGGTAACGATAGCATGGATGAGAGCGGAAGATAAATATATGTATTTAGCATTACGCTAGATAGTCTTTCCATTGGTTCAAAATAGTACATAATTATGGTAGAATGAATAGACGCTAGAATTAGAAACCAAATGAAAATAAGGCTTACCCAGTCTCTTACAAAAAGGTCCATCAATTTAGGTGTAGACTCAGCTGCAATCGCGATTACAATTATTAGTGTACCTAATACTGTCGCTAATACACCTCCCCATATTTCTGGGGCAAATGTAAGATCTACAGCGCTATGAGTATCTTTACCTAAGTCAAAAAAATATTCTAAGGTTGATATAACTTGAGGATAAAATTGATGAAATAAAAAATCACTACCTATGATGATAAAAAATACAATTATTAGTGAAGCTAACGATCTATTTTTATTTATTAGATTTAATATTTTCCCAAAGAATATTGTGATAGTATTATTCATGCTTTTATTAAGTCGTCAAACATTATAAACAGAAAATACGATTATGTGACTTGTTTTTCAATATTGAAGAAATTTTACCTTTATATTTTTTATGATGTATAAAATTCATCTTATTCTAATAAACCAGTTTTTATTGACCTTCACACTAACAGATGATAACTTCTTTATAGCTCTATTGAGTTTAGAGGTTCGTAGACTCATTTTTGAGCAGTAATAGTAATTACGAACTATTAATATAAATTAATATTAACGAGGTATTTATGTCAGATTGGACAAATAGTCACGACCTAGTATATGCATTTGTTTGTGTTTCTTTTTTAGCAGATGGCGATGTTGATGAGTCTGAAAAAGAGGCAATGCGTGGGAATGTTAAAGTTATGCTTCCAGATATGGGAGATGACGAGTACCATCAAGTTGAAAAAGAAGTAATTGATAAATTTATCGCTCTTGGTGATGAATCTTCTCGTTTCGATCAATATGGTTCTTCACTTAGCGCAATTAAAGAAATGTTTTCTTCTGATGATGATCGCTATAAAGTAATTAAAAATCTTGCTTATATAGCTAGAGCTGATCAATTCATTCATGAAAATGAAATGAAAATGATTGAGCAAGCAGTTAGTGATTTAGATATGGAAGATAAAGTAAGCTTAGTAAAAACTGAATCTACTCTTTTCGTTGATTTTAAAGCTTAGCTAACAAAAAAGTCTATAATAAATGCCCGATATTAATATCGGGCATTATTTTTATATAATATGATAGGATAAAAAATGTCTGAAAAAAGAACACACAGCGATGATCGTAGAACTGACGATCGAAGAATTGACGATCGAAGAATAAGTAATAAAAAAGTTGAAAGCGACAGAAGAGAGGGTGATAGAAGGCAAGATGAGCGCCGCTCTGAAGCAGATCGACGCTCTTAATCAAGTTCTAAACTAGCAATATACTCTTTCCATTCCTGTTAAAAAATTATTTAAAGAGGCGAGTGCTAAATCAATTGCATCTAAAGCCTCTTCTTTTTTAGCCTCAGTATCGCAAACATCTCCTAATAATTCTTTTATTACCTGCCTATGAATAATATCAGCAGATTGGTGAACTTCGAAGAATTTTAATGTTTCATCTCCTTTAGATGCACCATAATATTTTTTTAATCCATCAATTTTATTTTCAGCTATTTCAGGGATCATGGACTCGTAACAATAAAGAGCACTAAATCCAATATGGTAACGTTCGTCTTTTGATAATTTCATAAAATTGTCTACAAGTTCTTTAGTCTCTTTAATTGCAACAGTGTTTTTTACATCTTCTCTCTTCTTGCCCATACCTTCTGCAAATCTCATCCATAATTCAGGGTGATTTTCATCACCACGTTCTTCATCAATGAGGTTTTCTAAGATTTCTTGCCTAACAGAAATATCATCACAGTTTGAATGAATAGATGATAAATATCTTGGGAAAGCAGATACATGTTTAAAATATTGAGCAGAATACTCTTGAATAACAGAGCGGTCTAATTCCCCAGCATTCCATGCTTTGTAAAAAGAATGATTTAGTAAGTGGTGTTTATCAATTCTTTCTTCGATGATATTAAGAAATTCAGTTTTGTTCATAAATTACTCCAAAGTTTAATGATTTGATTTATCCTAGCCATATACCGGCACAGAAAAATAAGCCCGTTAGGAAATGTAAACCAATAGTTCCTGCATTTGCTGGCTGTAATAATCTATCATTGTAATATTTATACAGCGTTTTTATAGTAACAATACTATAAATCGATGTAATTAGAGATATAAGTGACAAAGTTGGAAATGTAGCTGGGTTAGTCCAAACTAAAGCAATAATGCTGATGAAAGCTCCTATAATTAACGCAACATAGCCAATTCTTGCTTTTTCTGGCCCAAAAACAACTACTAGATTATTCTTACCTGTTGCTTTATCACCATCATAATCAGGGAACTGATTAACAAAGACAATGGCGGCTACTAAAAAGCCAATAGGTATTCCTGCAAAAATAGCATCTACTAAGTGAGTCACATCACCACTTGTTTGCACTAAAAAACTACCTGCAACCATCAGCGGGCCAAAATTGAGACCTATTAATAGTTCACCCATTCCTTTTCTTGAAGCAAATCTGAAAGGAGGTGCAGTGTAGAAAAAACCTGATAAAAACCCGATAATTCCTAAGTATAAGATGTTAATTCCAGCTTTAAATATTAATGGTATACCAACTAGAGCGCTTAGCGCAAAAGTTATTATTGCAACATTTAACATACCTTTAGGTGAGATTAAGCCCATTTGGATACTTCTGCTACCACCAGAAAAAGGGACCATGTAATTATAATTTGCTTCGTCTGTACCGCTAGTATGATCATAATAGTCATTAGACGTATTGGTACCGATATGTAAGAAAAACCCACCTAGCATTGTAAGCGCAAAATAAAACCAATCAATATCTACAAACTTACTGGCAACTGCAGCTCCTAAAAGGATTGGAACAATTGTCGCGGTAAGAAAAGGAAGTCTCATTATTACCATCCAACTGAAAAGTTTAGTCCCAAAACTAATCTTAGGGCGAACTTCATCTGCTGACTTATCAACTAATGGTGAGGTAACTCCACAATATCCAATGTGATTACCTTCTTTATCTTTAGTAGGTGTAATTTTAATTTTGCAAGGCATTTCATGTCCATCCTTGTGTAAAAATACAGTGTTACCTTCCCAGGCCCCTTTTTCAACTGACTCTGCAAGCCAATTAACAACGTGGCCAAGTACTATTTGGCCAGCGCTAAAATCACTTACCCTTCCTTTTCCGATAATTTCTTTTTCTGTGTAACCAAATAATTCCTGTGCACCTTGGCTGAAGGTTTCGATTTTGCCATCAAGGTCACAGGTTATTACGCTTTTCAAATTTTTACTCATAGTTTATAATTCCTTTATCATTAAAAATATTAAGCTTATAAATTTAGGTATCAATATTTTCTTAGAACGAAACTTTTTTTTAAAAAATATCCATGAGTACAGTTGCGAAAAAGATAGCTTTTCATACATTAGGTTGTAAATTGAATTTTTCAGAGACATCTTCATTGTCAAGAGATTCCCTTAAATATGGCTATGAGAATGTTAATTCTAAAGATTTCGCTGATATTTACGTATTCAATACGTGTTCTGTAACAGAAAATGCAAATAAAGAAACTCGCAAACTTATTAGAAGAAGTAAGAGAATAAACCCAAATGCCTTTATTACTTTGATAGGCTGCTATGCCCAATTAAAACCTGAAGAGCTTATTGATATTAAAGATGTGAATTTAGTTTTAGGCACTGCTGATAAATTTGACTTATTAAGTCATTTAGATAAAATAGATACCTCAGGTGATATAAAATCAAGTATTGGTGGAAATATTAATGATATAAAAATATTTAATCCTTCTTTTTCAAATGATGATCGAACTAGATCTTTTTTAAAAGTACAAGATGGCTGCGATTATAGCTGTACATTCTGTACTATTCCTCTTGCTAGAGGGCGTAGTAGGAGTTCATCAATTAATAAAACAATCAATATTGCTAAAGATATTTCTAGAACAAATACTAAAGAAATTGTACTAACTGGAATAAATATCGGTGACTTTGGAAAAGGTACTAATGAATCTTTTTATGACTTAATTAAACAGATGGATTCTCAAATAGATATAGAAAGGTTTAGAATTTCATCTATTGAACCTAACTTACTTAATGATAAAATAATTGAGTTCTGTTTCCAATCAAAAAAATTCATGCCTCATTTTCATATTCCCCTTCAATCAGGGTCAAATAAAATGCTTAAGTCTATGAAAAGGCGATACACTTCTCAGGAATATTCTGATAGATTAAATAAAATAAAAAGCTTAGATCAAGATGCATGTATTGGTGTAGACGTTATCGTAGGTTATCCTACAGAATCTGAGGATGATTTTTTTGAAACTTATAATTTTTTAAAGAAGCGTGATGTTTCTTATTTACATGTTTTTACATATTCTGAAAGAGAAAACACAAAGGCCATAAAGCTTGAACCCGTTGTTCCTTATGAGGAAAGAGCTAGAAGGTCGAAAATTCTGCGAGAGCTATCTGATCAAAAAAGGGTTAATTTTTATGAAAGATCTGTTGGGCAGATTAGGCCTGTATTAGTTGAAAAAAGCAAAAATGGGATACTCTTCGGCTATACTGACAATTATATTAAAACAAGAATTCAAGGACATATTTCTTTAGAAAACACAATACAGAATGTATTTATTTCAGAAGCTAAATTAGGTTATGTAGAAAGTGAGGTTGTATCAATTAATTGATATCGGGTTTTTTATTTCATACAAAATTTGATCCCAAAACTTTATTCTTGACTGCATTACATTTTTCCCACAATCGATACTTTCTCTCCACTTTTTCTCATTATCTCCGCATATTTCTTTAATCATCTTTAGTGCTAATGGCGTGTGCTCATTTTCATCAAGACCTATATGCCTATCAAGGTAGTATATGAAAGATTTGAATTTACCAGAAGAATTATTTTCAAGATCCTGAATAAGCTCACGGAACATATCAGGAATTATTTCTTCTCGACCTAAGGTAAAGATAGTAGCGTTGAGATGCGGCGTATCCATGTTAACATATTTGAAAGTATCAAGAACAAATTCTTTAGCAGCTTTTGGAGCATTACTTTTCATTAATGAAGTATGGAGGTCTGAATTATCAAGTTCACTGAGAAATTTTTCTATCTTTTCAGTGTTTGCTCCTGCTTCTTTCATAGCATGGTAATATATTTCAAAATGGCTAAGGTGCTGTCCAAATCGATCAACATCTGATTCTTCAGCAAGAACTATTTCATTCAATAATCTAGATAAAGTGCCATTATTCTTTGGACGCCATGGTACTTGAATGCAAGTAAATTCCCTTTGAAGAGATTTTAAAACTGACATGAAGTCCCATACTGCAAAAACATGGTTTTCCATAAAAACATGCAAATGTTTTTCTGTTTTAATAGAATTATATATAGGGTGATTTTTTAACTGGTTTCTTTCATGTTGAGTCTCATCAAGAATGCTGAGGATGTTATTTTTTAATAACTTAAACATTATTTTTTATAGTCATCAACTGACGGACAAGTGCAAACAAGATTCCTATCTCCATAAGCGTTGTTTATTCTACCGACAGGGGGCCAATATTTGTATTCTTTTTGGTGTTTTGTTGGGTAGGCAGCCACTTCCCTTGTGTACGATTTATTCCAGTTTTCAGAAGCAATTTCTAGTGCAGTATGTGGAGCATTTTTTAAAGGTGTGTCGGTAGTGTTAGCACTATCAATTATTTCTTTTTTAATAGAAATAAGTGCATTACAAAACTTATCAAGTTCATTTTTTGATTCACTTTCGGTAGGCTCAATCATCATCGTGCCAGGTACTGGCCAAGACATTGTTGGTGCATGATACCCGTAGTCCATAAGTCTTTTTGCAACATCTTCTTCACTAATGCCAAATTCTTTTTTAATTGGTCTTATGTCAATAATGAACTCATGAGCATTGTAACCATTTTTTTCTCGGAAAAGAATATCAAAATGAGAGCTTAATTTTTCAGCCATATAATTAGCATTAAGTATTGCAACTTTAGTTGCTTCAGTAAGTCCTTTTGTATTTAGCATTGCTATGTAAGTCCATGAAATAAGTAATATACTACTACTTCCATAAGGGGCTGCAGAAACTGAATTAATTGCATGTTTATTTGCTTTCTCTGAATGAAAATGTGTTGGTAAAAACTTTGAGAGATGCTTTTTACAAACTATAGGGCCCATGCCCGGACCTCCACCACCATGAGGAATGCAAAATGTTTTGTGAAGATTAATATGCATTACATCGCCGCCGAATTCACCAGGCTTGCATAGTCCAACCATGGCATTCAAATTTGCGCCATCAATGTAAACCTGGCCACCATGATTGTGTACAATCTCACAAGCTTCTTGAATTTTATTTTCAAAGATACCATGAGTAGAGGGGTATGTTAACATTATAGCTGATAAGTTCTTTGAATGCAACTCTGTTTTACTTTTTAAATCGTGCAGATCAATATTTCCATTTTGATCACATAAAATTATTTCAACCGACATTCCTGCCATTATCGCACTGGCAGGATTTGTGCCATGAGCAGATTCAGGGACTAGACAAATATTTCGATGTTTTTCACCTCTATTAATATGGTATGCTCTTATTACAAGCAACCCAGTGTATTCACCTTGCGCTCCTGAATTTGGCTGTAAAGAACAGTCATCAAAACCTGTAAGAAGTGAAAGCCAACTCTTTAAATCATTAAAAATTTGTATATACCCTTTTGCTTGATCAAGAGGTGCAAAAGGATGAAGGTTGCTAAACTCATTCCATGTGACAGGAATCATTTCAGAAGTAGCATTTAATTTCATTGTGCATGATCCGAGAGGAATCATGCTAGTGTTTAACGATAAATCTTTTGTTTCAAGTTTATGTATATAACGAAGCATTTCAGTTTCTGAGTGATAGCGATTAAAAACATCATGAGTTAAATAATCAGTTTTTCTTCTAATTTCTTTAGGGAAATCAATATCTGATTCATTTTTTTTGACATTAAATATTTTGCATATTTTTAAAATATCAATTTCTTTAGTTTGTTCATCAATTGAAATACCGATACTATTGTCTTCATATATTCTAAAATTGAACTTTTCCTTTTGTGCTAATACTTTCCAGTCATTATTGGGGAAAAAACGAATTGTATCAAAAAATTGATTGTGGAATAGCTTAATGCCTGCTTTTGAAAGAGATCTAGCTAATTGGTTACAAAGTTTATTAACTCTGTAGGCAATATTTTTGATACTTTTCGGTCCATGATAAACCGCATACATTGATGACATTATCGCTAATAAAACTTGTGAAGTGCATATATTTGAAGTTGCTTTTTCTCTTCGGATGTGTTGCTCCCTGGTTTGCAATGCCATTCTAAGAGCTCTATGTCCATGAACATCATTTGAAACGCCAATTATTCTCCCAGGGATCTTTCTTTTAAATTTTTCAGTTGTAGCAAAGAAAGCAGCATGTGGCCCGCCATAACCAAGCGGGACACCAAATCTTTGTGCATTGCCTACGGCAGCATCTGCACCCATCTCTCCGGGTGTTTTGATTACACTTAAAGCTAAAATGTCTGTAGCAAGACAAGTAAATATGCCGAAGTTTTTTGCTTTACTTATTACATTAGAATAGTCAGTGAGCCTTCCATCTGTTGTGGGATATTGAAGAAGTAATCCAAATATAGAATTATCAAAGGTGAATTCATTTTCATCTTCAATAATAAGATTTATATTTAATGGCTCAGCTCTTGTTTTTAAAATATTAATTGTTTGGGGATGACAGTATTTTGAAACAAAAAACTTATTTTTTGTTTTTGTCGTATTAAAAAACATCGTCATTGCTTCAGATGCTGCTGTCCCTTCATCAAGCAATGAAGCGTTTGCAATGGGTAGATCGGTTGAGCTAGAAATTAGAGTTTGAAAGTTTAATAAAGCTTCCAAGCGTCCTTGACTTATTTCTGCTTGATAGGGCGTATACTGCGTATACCAACCGGGGTT
>Ga0208410_1001315_pt1 | contig 13037 bp, 24 predicted proteins | sample ETN02SmetaG_3_FD_185787 | JGI IMG/M metagenome (GOLD analysis project Ga0208410, IMG submission 185787) | Marine microbial and viral communities from oxygen minimum zone, Eastern Pacific Ocean - ETNP2014F10-02SV257 (SPAdes) (version 2) | ecosystem: Environmental > Aquatic > Marine > Oceanic ... | reverse complement strand
TCTACCAAATTAACCTTGATTTTAAGACCGATATACAAGAATAATGCGATTTAAAACTATTACAAACACATATTTAGAATAAGTTTTCAGTAAAAACACTTGTTCCTTCTTCTGTTAGTCCAATTGTATGTTCAAAGTGGGCAGATTTTAATGAGTCTGCCGTCTTTACAGTCCATCCATCTTCATCTACTACTGTTTCTTCAGAACCAATATTAAACATCGGCTCAATACAAATAGCCATACCTGTTTTTAATTCAAAACCTTTGTTTTTTTTACCATAATGCGGGACTTGTGGTTCCTCATGCATTTCAAGTCCAATACCGTGACCAACATAATTTCGAACATTTCCATAATTATTTTTTGTAGCAATTTTGTCTATTTTATGACCAACAGTTCCTAATTTTTGACCATCTTTGACTAATTTAATTGCTTCATTTAAAGCATGTTTAGTAATATACATCAACTGCTTGTCTTCATCTGATACTTCACCTATCCCAAAAGTAAAAGCTGCATCTGCATGATATCCTTCATAGGATACGCCTACATCGATTGAAATAATATCACCATCTTTAACTATATAATCATTAGGTATGCCATGCACTATAACTTCATTCGGGGATGCGCATATATAGGAAGGATAGTCTACTGCTCCAGGCTGAGGGTATCCTAAAAAACTTGATATAACATTAGATTTTTCAATTATTCTTTTTGCTATATCATCAAGTTCTTTGAGCTTCATCCCAGGTTTTGTCAACTTATATATTTCATAATGTATATTTGATACTACTTTTCCAGCTTTACTCATCTTTTTAAAATCTTCAGGTGTTTTGTAAGTTAACATATTTTGTAATTAAAATTCTTTAGAAATTAAATTGTAGATTTCGTCAACATCACCTACGGCATTAATTTTTGATACTATACCTTTATCTTCATAAAAGTTAATTAAAGGCTCTGTATCTTTTTGATATACATCAAGCCTTACCCTAATAGAGTCTTCTGTATCGTCAGATCTACCACTAACTTGACCTCTTAAAAGTATCCTTTTTGTTAGTTCTTCTTTATCAGCTTCAAAAACAATTACTTTCTTTACAGGAAATTTATTACTAATCTTTTCTAAACTTTCAGCTTGAGTAAGTGTCCTTGGAAATCCATCAAGTATTGAACCACCTAAGCAGTCTTCGCAACCAAGCCTTTCAGTCAACATCTGAATAACAAGATCATCGGGAACTAACTTGCCTTCATCAAGTAAAGATTTTGCAGTTTTACCTAAGTCAGTTAATTCTTTTACATGTTCTCTCAACATATCACCAGTTGAAATATGAGCTAAATTAAATTCAGAAGCAATTCTTAATGCTTGTGTACCTTTTCCAGCACCAGGAGGCCCCAAGAAAACTACTAAATCGGTCAATCAACAAATCCTTCATAGTTTCTCATACTTAATTGACTATCAACTTGTTTCATTGTTTCTAAAGCTACTCCTACTGTTATCAGAATTGAAATACCGCTAAACCCAAGAGGTATATCCCATATTGCAGAAGCTATTGAAGGAAGAACCGCAACAGATGCGAGGAAAACAGAACCCGGTAAAGTAATCCTATTAATTATATGTGATAAATAATTTGTTGTTGATATTCCTGGTCTAACACCAGGTATAAAACCACCCTGCCTTCTTATCATGTCTGACTGCCTTACAGGGTCAAATTGAATTGTTGTATAAAAATAAGTAAAGAAAATAATTAACATCCCTAAGAAAAATATATAAAACCAACTTGTCCCTTGTGAGTTTGCTAAATTTACATCAATCCAATTTCTAATACCTGCTGTTACTCTATTATCTTGTGGTAAAGACGTAGCAATTAGCGCAGGGAAAAATAAAACGCTGGTTGCAAATATAACAGGAATCACCCCAGCACTGTTAACTTTTAAAGGTATATAGCTGCTTTGTCCTCCCATCACTTTTCTTCCTCTTACTCTTTTTGCAAATTGTATTGGGATTCTTCTTTGTCCTTGTTCAACATAAATAATTCCAACAATCATTAAAAAGAACATCAATACTAGTACAGCAAATTGTCCCATTCTTCCTTGTCCTGCAGTAACTTGGTAAGCGCCACCAAAACTAGCTGGTAATTGGCTTACAATGCTTGCAAAAATTATTAAAGACATTCCATTACCGATTCCTCTTTGAGAAATTAATTCTCCAAGCCACATTATGAAAGCAGTTCCGGCAGTCATTGTTAAAACAATTAAACCCACTCTTGAAGGTGTGTAATTTGGAATTAATGAAATACCGCCAGTAAGGCTTCCTCTTGAAAAAATATAAGTTAATCCCGTAGATTGCAAAAGCGCTAATACAACAGTTATATAACGAGTCCACTGTGTAATAACCTTTCTTCCAGATTCTCCTTCTTCTTGTAATTTTTGTAGTCTTGGGATTACAACTGTTAAAAGTTGCAGAATGATACTTGAAGTAATATATGGCATTATTCCTAAAGCAAATACAGAAAAAGTCTCAAGAGCTCCACCAGAAAATAAATTAAGTAGTCCATAAATTCCTGCTTGGGTTCCAGACTCTGTAAGTCTTTGAACAGCTTCTAAATCTACTCCAGGAACAGGAACTGCGGCACCAAGCCTGTAAACACCGAACATTAACAAGGTAAAAACTATTCTCTTCCTAAGATCAGGAATCTTAAACATGTATTTAAATATAGATAGTTGCAAATTAAACCTCTATAATCTCAACTGTTCCGCCAGCTTTTTCAATTTTTTCTTTAGCTAATGCGCTTATTGAATGAATTTTTAAATTAACGGAATTAGTTATTTCACCATTTCCCAAAATTTTTACTAATCCTTTTTTTCTTGTTAGACCCATTTCTCTAAGTGTATCTGTATTAACTTCTCCTTCCAAATTTTTAGCTTGAAGGTCTGATACGTTAACTACTACATATGACATCTTTGGTTTATTCTTTAAACCTCTAAGTTTTGGGATTCTTCTATATAGTGGTATTTGACCACCTTCAAAATATGCTGGTACAGTTTTTCTAGCACCTGTACCTTTGGTTCCCCTACCAGCAGTTTTACCTCTTTTGCCTGACTCTCCTCTTCCTTTTCTTAATTTTGACTTACTAGAACCAGGAGAAGGTTTCAGATGATGATATCTTAATTTACTCATTACTCTACCTCTTCAATTCTCACCAAATGTTTTATAACATTTAACATACCTTCTAATGAGCTATCAAGCTCTCTTTCAACAGAAGAATTTATTTTTTTTAAACCTAGAGATTTTATTGTTTCTCTAGATTTGTGACCTTGGCCAATAAGGCTCCTTTTAAGAGTGATTTTAACTTTCGACATCAGCTACCTTTTTTTTGCTTTTTCTCTCAGCTTTTGTCTTCTCAAAAGCTTCTACTAACCCTCTAGGGGCAATCTCTGATGGCTTCTTCCCTCTTAAGGCTGCGACCATATCAGGTGTCCTTTGACTTAAAAGACCATTTAATGTTGCTTTTGCAACATTTAAGTGAGTAGGTGAGCCAAGTGATTTTGCTAAAATATCTTTTATCCCAGCAGCTTCTAAAACCTGCCTAGCAGCTCCACCTGCGATTACACCTGTACCTGGAGCAGCTGGTTTTAATAGAACTTTTGATGATCCGTGTTCTCCAGTAATTGTGTGAACAATAGTTGATCCTGCCATTGGGATGCTGTGAATATTCTTCTTTGCATTTTCTATAGCTTTTTGTATTGCTAAAGGGACTTCTGATCCTTTCCCATAACCTATGCCTGCATTGCCATTTCCATCTCCAACAGCAACAAGCGCTGTGAAGGCAAAATTTCTACCACCTTTAACAACTTTTGCCACTCTATTTATATGAATTACACTTTCTTGAAATTCTACTTCAGCCATTAGAACTTTATTCCTTTTTCTCTTATTGCATCTGCTAATGCTTTTACTCTGCCGTGGTAAATGTACCCTCCTCTATCAAAGACTGCTTCACTTATTCCAAGTTCATTTAACTTGTCTCCCATAAGTTCTCCAACTTTTTTTGCAGTTTCCAATGATAAATTTTCTGATTTTAAATCTTTAGATAATGAACTTGAAGTTGCAATTGTTTTGTGGTTTAAGTCATCTATAGCTTGAACGTAAATATTCTTATTGCTTTTGTAAATAGCTAGCCTTGGCTTTGTCTCTAAACCATTGATCTTTTTCCTAATTCTGATCTTTCTTTTATGTCTTGAGTTTCTATTTTTTACTTGCATATACTTTAAGCTCCAGCAGTTGATACAGCAGCCTTACCTGCTTTTCTTCTTACATATTCATCTTCATACCTAATTCCCTTACCTTTATAGGGCTCAGGAGGCTTAATTGCTCTTATATTTGCTGCTACTTGGCCAACAAGAGCTTTATCAATACCGGAAACTACTATTGTGTTTTGATCAGGTACTTCATAATTTACATTTTCAACTTTTTTATATATAACAGGATGTGAAAAACCACATAATATTTCTAAATCATTCCCTTTTAGAGCTGCTCTATGTCCAACCCCTTGCAGAGATAAAGTTTTTTTATATCCTTCTGCTACTCCAATTATATTGTTTGCTACTAATGACCTATATAAGCCATGTAAACTTTTAACTTCTTTTTCATCAGATAGTCTTGAAAAAATTAAGATTCCTTCATTTATTTCATATTCTATCCTCTCATCAATAATTTTTGTTTTTAGTTCACCTTTTGGACCTTTTACAATAATTTCAAAATTTTCAATTTTTAGTTCAATTCCTTCTGGAATACTAATTGGCTTATTTCCAATTCTACTCATGACCAAACCTCACAGATTAATTCTCCTCCAAGTTTCCTTTTTCTTGCTTCCGAGTCTGACAAAAGTCCTCTAGAGGTTGAGACAACTACTGTACCTAAACCTCCGTTGTTTCTTGGAAGATTATCAAAGCTAGAATAAACTCTGTTTCCTGGTTTTGATAATCTGTTCATTCCGGAAATGACTGAGGTTCCTTCTTCTGAATACTTAAGATCAATATTGATTATTTTTTTTGTACCATCTCCTTCAATCTTGACATCAGAAACATAACCTTCATCTTTTAATAAGGTAGCTAGCTGATATTTAAATTTTGAATGAGGTATCTCTATATTAGATTTTGATACCATTGTAGCATTTCTTAATCGAGTTAATAAATCGGAAATAGGATCAGAAACCATAATTACCATGAAGCTTTCTTTATACCAGGGAGTTCACCTTTTAATGCTAAATGTCGAAATGTATTTCTAGACATTCCAAATTTTCTTAATGTACCTCTTGGCCTTCCAGTGACTTGACATCTATTGCGATGGCGAGTCGCTGATGCATCTCTTGGCATTTTTGCAATACTTTTCTGGGCTTCTCTTTTTTCATCATATGAAGAATTAGGATCTTTAATTACCTTTAGTAATTCTTTTCTTCGTTCATGATAAAACCCAACTGTTTCTAACCTCTTATTGTTTTTTACTACTTTACTTGTTTTAGCCATCTTTAATTCTCCCTAAATGGAAATCCTAAGGAATTTAATAATACATATCCTTGATTATTATCGTTAGCTGTTGTACAAATTGTTATATTCATCCCTCTAATATCTCGGACTTTATCGTATTCAACTTCAGGAAATACTAATTGTTCATTTAACCCTAAAGAATAATTACCTTTACCATCAAATGATTTCGTACTAAAACCTCTAAAGTCTCTGATTCTAGGAACAACAACTTGAACAAATCGATCATAAAACTCCCACATCCTATCACCTCTTAAAGTTACTGATGTTGCTATAGGCATGCCTTCTCTAATTTTAAATCCTGCAATAGATTTTTTTGCTCTCTTAACAATAGGCTTCTGACCAGAAATTGCAGTTAACTCATCAACCATTGATTCAAGTGCTCTTCCATCAGTTGCTGCTTTTCCATCACCAATATTTAGTACAATTTTCTCTAGAGTTGGAATTTGATTTATATTTTTTAGATTCAGTTCTTTTTGGATCTCTCCAGAAAGCTCTAAATTATATTTTTCCTTAAGTCTTGGTATCATGCTTCATCTCCTGTTTGTGCAAGCACTCTAAACTTATTTCCATTTTTATCAAATCTGTAATTTACTCGACCGCTTTTCTTCTTTACCACTAAAGCAACATTTGAAATATCGATTGGCATACTTTTGTCAATTACACCACCTTGCATTGTTTGGCCTTGAGGTTTCTGATGCTTCTTTGCAATATTAACACCCTCTACAAGAACAAGTTTTTTTCTCGGGATAACTTGTAAAACTTTACCTTCTTTACCGTTATCTTTGCCAGCAATAATCTTTACTGTATCGCCTTTTTTTATTTTCATTAAATTACCTCCGGAGCAAGTGAAACTATTCTCATAAATTTTTTCTCTCTAAGCTCTCTGCCAACTGGTCCAAATATTCTTGTACCTCTTGGTTGATTTTGATCATTTAATATAACACAAGCATTTTCATCAAATCTTATATATGTTCCATCTTTTCTTCTTGTTTCTTTACTTGTTCTAACAACAACAGCTTCTACAATATCTCCTTTATTTACCTGGCCGCCTGGAATAGCATCTTTTACAGTTGCTGTAAAGACATCTCCCATTCCTGCGTATCTAATTCTAGAGCTCCCTTTAACTTTTATACATAAAACTTCTTTAGCACCAGAGTTGTCAGCAACTTTAAGCCTTGATTCTTTCTGTATCATCTTGCCCTCTCAATTACTTCTATGACTCTCCATCTTTTTGTTTTAGAGATTGGCTTTGTCTCCATGATTTCTACTGTGTCACCAATCTTAGAATTAAACTTTTCATCATGAGCATGTAAATTTCTCGTTTTTTTAACAATTTTTCCATATTTAGGATGAGGATACTGAAGCTCTATGGCAACTGTAACTGTATTTTCTCTTTTGTCAGAAACAACTACGCCCGTTCTAACCTTTCTTGAAGTTCTGTCTAAATTACTCATTTGTCATCTCTTTCATTTTAATTTCACTTCTTTTCTGATTTAATACAGTATTTGCCTGTGCAATTTCTTTTTTTATTTTTTTAAATATTGAAGTATCCTCTATCTGACTAGTTGCTAATGAAAATCTTGATTCCATTAACTCTTTTTTAAGATCTAATATCTTATTCTCTAGTTCCATAACTGACAACTCTCTTAAATTTTGAATACTCATATATTCCTCTTAACAAACTTTGTTCTAATTGGTAATTTATGTCCAGCTTTTCTCATAGCTTCTCTTGCTACATCTTCAGAAACTCCTGATATTTCAAAAATAATTCTTCCTGGCTTTACTACAGCAACGTAATACTCTACATTACCTTTACCTGATCCCATTCGAACTTCAGCAGGTTTTTGTGTAACTGGTTTATGAGGAAATATATTAATCCATACTTTTCCTCCTCTTTTCATTGTTCTAGTGATGGTTATTCTTGCAGCCTCAATTTGCCTACCTGTTATATATGAAGTTTCAATAGCTTGAAGACCATAATCTCCAAATTTAACCTCATTTCCTCCTTTGGACATGCCCTTTCTTCTTCCCCTGTGGGATTTTCTATATTTTGTTTTCTTCGGCATTAACATACTTTATTCTTCTTCCAATATTGATTTTTCTTCTTCAAATTGCTCTTGAGCTTTTACTGGAGTTATTTTTGTCCCTCCACCAGCTTCAACTATCTTTGAAGTTGCTTCTCCTGATTTCTTTCCACCACCAGCTTCCAAAATTTTAGAATCTTTAGATTCACCAACAGCGGCTTCAACTCTTGATTTTACAGATTTTACTCTCCCACTTGTTGGGCCTCCACTAGCTAAGCTTGCCTCAGCAGCTATCTTTTCTTGTCTTAATTTATTTGATGCAACTACATCGCCTTTGTAAACCCAAACTTTTACACCTAAAGCTCCTACTGTTGTGTGAGCAGCTGCTCTTCCAAAATCAATATCTGCTCTTAGTGTGTGAAGAGGTACTCTTCCTTCCCTGTACCATTCACGTCTTCCCATTTCTGCTCCACCTAATCTACCAGAACATTCAACCCTTACACCTTCTGCACCAGCTTTTAAAGCCGCCGACACAGCACGTTTCATTGCTCTCCTAAAAGCAACTCTACTTTCAAGCTGATCTGCAATAGCACGCGCTAACAATTGAGCATCTAACTCTGCTTCTCTTACTTCAATAATGTTTAACTTTACGGGTTGACTACAAAGCTCTTCCAAACCTTTTCTTAATCTATCTGCCTCTGTTCCTTTTCTGCCAATTACAACACCTGGTCTTGCTGTATGAATATCTACCTGTACTTTATCTCTTGTTCTTTCTATATCAATTCTTGAAACAGCTCCTTTTATTAACTGAGAAGAAAGAAATTCTCTTATCCTGTAATCTTGATTGACTAATTTTGTATAATCTTTATTACTAAACCATCTTGACTTCCAATCATTAACGATGCCTATTCTGAATGCGTAAGGATGTGTTTTTTGACCCATTATTCTCCTACACTTTCTAGCTCGATTGTAAGATGGGAAGTTCTTTTATTTATTCTTCCAGCTCTACCTCTAGCTCTTGGTCTAAATCTTTTTAAGGTTGGTCCTTCATCAGCAATAGCCTTCGATATAAAAAGACTTGAAGAATTTAATCCTAAATTAGTTTCTGCATTAGCAATTGCACTTTCTAAAACTTGTTTTATTTCATCAGCAGCTTTTCTTTTAGTGAAGGTGAGAACATTTAAAGCCTCATTTACCTCTAGGCCTCTTATCAAATTTAAAACCAATCTAACCTTATAAGGTGACTGTCTAAGATATTTACTTTTTGCTTTAACTACTTGATTTTCCATTATGTTGTCTGTCCCGGATGTCCTCTGAATGTTCTTGTAGGTGCAAATTCGCCTAACTTATGACCTACCATTGCTTCTGTTATAAATACTGGTAAATGTTGCCTTCCGTTGTGAATAGCTAAAGTTAATCCGACCATTTCAGGAACAACAGTAGAGCGTCTACTCCAAGTTTTAATGACTGTTTTATCTCCGCTGTTTTGTGCATTCTCAACTTTTGTTAAAAGATGATTGTCAACAAATGGTCCCTTCCTTAAGCTTCTGGACATAATTTAACCTCTACCTTTCTGAGATCTTCCTCTAACAATTGATTTATTACTATATTTTTTCTTTTTTCTAGTTTTCTTTTCTGGTTTTCCCCATGGACTAACAGGTGTTCTACCTCCTGATGATTTTCCTTCTCCTCCACCTAAAGGGTGATCAACTGGATTCATTGCCACGCCTCTTGTTTGGGGTCTTACACCTTTCCAACGTTTCCTTCCAGCTTTTCCTAGTTTTGTAAGCTCTGCTTCAGCATTTCCGACAGTACCTATAGTCGCACGACAATCCATTGGCACTGTTCTCATTTCGCCAGAAGGTAATCTTAATAATGCCAGCCCTCCTTCTTTACTCATTAATTGAACAGAAGAACCAGCTGATCTTGCCATTTTTGCACCACCACCAGGCCGAAGCTCAACTCCATGTACAAAAGTTCCTGCAGGAATATTTCTTAAGGGTAAACAATTTCCATCTTTAATATCAGATTTAGGTCCAGATTCAATAAAATTATCGACTAACAATCCATCCGGTGCAATAATATAAGATTTTTCACCATCAACATAATGGAGTAAAGCTATTCTTGCATTTCTATTTGGATCATACTCTATAGCTGCAACCTTAGCTGGTATTCCATCCTTAATTCTTTTGAAATCAATTACTCTATATTTTTGCTTGTGGCCTCCTCCTCTATGCCTAGAGGTAATACGACCTTTATTATTTCTTCCTCCTGTAGATTTTTTCGAATCAAGAAGTGATCTTTCTGGCTTTGATTTAGTAATTTCCTTAAAATCACCAGATACTTGTCCCCTCATTCCTGGGGTAACTGGTCTTATTTTCTTAGATCCCATAATTAAACTCCAAAAGCTTCTATAGTTTGACCCTCTTGGAGAGTTACTATTGCTATTTTCCTTGTGCTTTGCTGGCCAAAAACATATCCGAATCTTTTCTTCTTGCCTTTTCTATACATTGTATTAACAGAAAGTACATCTACATCAAATAATTCCTGTACAGCTCTTTTAATTTCTGGCTTATTTGAATTTGAGTGGACAAAAAAAGTATATGAATTTGAATCAGCAATTCTATCATAAGATTTTTCTGAAATGAGTGGTGCAATTAATACGTCTTCTAAATATTTCATTCTTTATTTCCTGATATTAAATTAATTGCACTTTGAGAAAAAATTGTAAAATCAGTAGATATAACATCAAAAGTTGAAAGCTTTAAATAAGATACCATATTTGATTTTTCTAAGTTTCTAAATGACTTCAAAATAGTATCATCGTTCTCTCCGTAAACAAAAGTGAATGACCTATCAATATCAAATTCTCCAAGAATTGAGGAAGCTAATTTAGATGAAGGCTTATCCATATCGCTAGCATCAATTACAAATACGGCATCTTCGGTAATTCTTTGAGATAAAGCCATATTTAGAGATTTTCTTTTCATTTTTTTTGGCGTTCTATCTTTGTAAACTCTACCACCCGGTCCGTGGGCAACCCCTCCTCCAACAAACTGTGGAGACCTTAGGGAACCTTGTCTTGCTTTACCTGTTCCTTTTTGAGCCCAGGGCTTTGCTCCTGTTCCTGAAACTTGAGCTCTTGTTTTAACTGATGCTGTGTTATTCCTATGGTTTGTTCTATTTGAAGTAACAACTTGATGTAATAAACCTATATTAATTTCATCCGTAACATTTATTGGATATTGCTTTTTTGAAATTTTATTTTCTTTTGTAATATATGTATTTAATTTAACACTCATAATTTACTCTTCTTCTAATACTTTAGATTGGTCTTGAGACCTTTCAATAATTTTGCCTGATGTTACAGTACTGCCATCACTAGATGGAAGTTTTACAGCTGATCTAATCTGAACTATATTTCCTTTTTTTCCAGGTACAGAACCATTTACTAAGAGATAATTTTTCTCTTCATTTATCCCAACAACAGTAACCGATTGAATAGTCTTTTTCTCATTCCCCATTCTCCCTGCCATCTTCTGACCTTTAAATACATGTCCTGGATAAGATGCATTTCCTATTGAACCACCTGCTCTATGAACTTTATGTACTCCATGACTTGCTTTTTGTCCTTTAAAATTATATCTTTTCATAACTCCGGTAAATCCATGTCCTTTTGAATAACCAGTAATATCTACTTTTTGGCCAACTTCAAAAAAGTCCATTACATTTATATTCATTCCTGACTCAAGGCCAGAATCAGAATCTATAGGTACCTCATACAAACCTTGACCTGGTTCAACATTATATTTTTTATAATGCTCAGATATTGGTTTATTAATATTTTTAGCTTTACCTATAGTTAATTGTGCAGCATTGTAACCATCTTTATCTTCAGATTTTACTTGAACAATTCTACAGTCCGAAACATCAAGCACTGTTACTCCCAAAGCAGAAGAATTCTCGTCAAAAATCTGAGTCATTCCTACTTTTTTTGCAATTAAAGTGTTCATAACTTAATTTCCACCTCTACTCCAGCTGGTAAATCTAACCTCATTAAAGAATCTACTGTTTTTGGCGTTGGTTCAACAATATCAATAAGTCTTTTATGAATTCTCATCTCAAAATGCTCTCTTGATTTCTTATCAACGTGAGGTGATCTAATTACGCAATATCTATGAATTTGTGTTGGCAGAGGTATAGGGCCTTTAACTTTTGCTTGAGTTTTTATTACGGTTTCAGCAATTTTACGTGCAGATTCATCTACGACATAATTGTCGTAAGCTTTTAGTTTTATTCTTATCTGCTGTTCTTGTTTTACCATTTTTCCTCAAAAAAAACCGGGAGTTTAATTCTACTCCCGGTTATTTTTATTACTCAATAACTTTTGTTACCTGTCCTGCTCCTACTGTTCTACCACCTTCTCTGATAGCAAACTTAACTCCTTCTTCCATTGCAATTGGAGAGATAAGTTCTACAGAGATGGACACATTATCACCTGGCATAACCATTTCAGTACCCTCAGGAAGGGTTACTTCACCAGTAACATCTGTAGTTCTGAAATAAAACTGTGGTCGATATCCTTTAAAGAATGGGTTATGTCTTCCACCTTCTTCTTTTGTAAGAACATAAACTTCAGCTTCAAACTTAGTATGTGGTGTTATTGAACCTGGTTTGGCAATAACTTGACCTCTTTCGACGTCTTCTTTATCAATACCTCGTAATAATAAGCCAACGTTATCACCAGCTCTACCTTCGTCTAGAAGCTTTCTGAACATTTCAACACCAGTACATACTGATTTTGTTGTTTCTCTAATACCAACGATTTCAACTTCTTCGTTAACATTAACAATTCCTTGCTCAATTCTTCCTGTTACAACTGTTCCTCTACCTGTAATTGAGAAAACGTCCTCAACAGGCATTAAGAAAGGCTTGTCGACTACTCTTGTTGGTTCTTCAATGTAAGAATCTACATTTTCCATTAACTCAAGAACAGCTTTTACACCATCTTCTTTTCCTTCAAGAGCTGCTAAAGCTGATCCTTTTACTACTGGAACATCATCTCCTGGGAAATCATATTCATTTAATAACTCTCTAACTTCCATCTCAACAAGATCTAAAAGCTCATCGTCATCAACTTGGTCAACTTTGTTAAGGAATACAGCTATTGATGGAACACCGACTTGCCTTGCTAAAAGAACATGTTCTCTAGTTTGTGGCATCGGACCATCTGCTGCTGAAACAACTAAGATTGCACCATCTACCTGTGCTGCACCAGTAATCATGTTTTTAACATAATCAGCATGTCCAGGCATATCAACGTGAGCATAATGTCTGTTTTCAGTTTCATACTCTACGTGTGCAATCTGGATTGTTATCCCTCTTTCCCTCTCTTCAGGGGCTTTATCAATATCTTCAAAAGCTGTAACGTCACCTGAACCAGCTTCGGCTAAAACTTTTGTTATAGCGGCCGTCAAT
>Ga0208410_1001314_pt1 | contig 13048 bp, 8 predicted proteins | sample ETN02SmetaG_3_FD_185787 | JGI IMG/M metagenome (GOLD analysis project Ga0208410, IMG submission 185787) | Marine microbial and viral communities from oxygen minimum zone, Eastern Pacific Ocean - ETNP2014F10-02SV257 (SPAdes) (version 2) | ecosystem: Environmental > Aquatic > Marine > Oceanic ... | reverse complement strand
TTCGCTCGACAAGGCGCGCGATAATTTCACCGTCGCAGGTTTCAATTGGATATCGGGCGTCGAGCCAGCGCTAGAAGATATAGAAAATTTGCGCGTCAAGGTTCGCCACGGGGAGAAAATGTACGCGTGTTCCTTCGAGTTTACCGACGTCAACGGCGAGCGATGCGGACACGTGAGCATCGGCGAAGATGACCAAGGTCTCGCGCCGGGTCAATACGCCGTCTTTTACGACGGAAACACCTGCCTCGGATGCGGTAAAATTCTCGAACCGAACGTCGGCGCCATCGGGTTGTGTCGCGCGGAATCGACGACGCCGTCACTGTAATCTATCATCATCAATCAAGCTACTGCACACAACTCTAAAGTACATCACATTCGGCTAAAATGATTTTAAAAGCTAATCCCCAACGACGAATCTCCCGGCGAATACTCGGCGCGCATGCCCAACAACGCCACCAGCGTCTTGAACCGCCCGCGCAAACGTTCCACTCGTTCCAATATCCCTTCATCCAACGGATTCCCCAACGCACTCTCTCGAAGCTCCCGCTCAAACGTTGCGATCATTCGCTCCGTCCTCTCGCTGAATCCATTCTCCGCCTCATCCCTCGCGCGTCGCCCGCACGCCTCTCGCCACACCGCCGCGCACCCGGCGTAGTACCCGACCTCCTCCGCGAGCTCAAATCCCTTCCGAAACCCGAGCTCGCGCCCCTCCTCGACGCCCAGGACTCGTCCCGCGGTCTCGCCCTCGTCGCGTCCGCGCGCGCGCGCGTCCGTCTCCATCGTCAGACACGCGTCCAGGGCGTCCTCGAGCGTCGCGGGCGGCGGCGAGCGCGCGCGCGGTGCCGGCGGCGATTCATCGCGCGCGCGCGTCTCCGTCGTCATCGCGCGCGAGTCCGACGACGGGCGAGACGGTCCGAGAAAATCGCCGTCGCTTGGTCGCTTCGTCGCGCGCGCGTCGCGAGGTCGCGCGCGTCGCGTCACCCTCTGCGGGCGCGTCGTTCGCCCTCACACCGCGCATCGACGCCCGTCGCCGCGACGCGCGACCGAGACCGCGTTCGAGCGCGCGCGCGGGGTACACATGGAGGTTGAGTATTGCCCGCAGTGCACGTGCCCGCCCGAGTACTGCGAGTACGTGGCGTGCGCGAGAGGCACCGCGGAAAAGTTGGAAAAGGTTGCGCTCGACGGGGACGCCGACGCGTCGACGGCGCGCGAGGGCGAGGGCGGCGACGAAGCGCCGGCGGCGAAGGCGACGGAGAAGACGAAGTCGTCTAAATCGAAATCCAAGGCCAAGGCGAAGGAGGTGGTGATCACGCGATTGTCGAGAAACAGGAGGAAGATGGTCACCAACGTCGTCGGGTTGGAAAAATTCGACGTCGACCTGAAGGACGCGTCGAAGATGTTCGGGAAAAAGTTCGCGTGCGGGTGCTCGGTGACCAAGGGGGCGACGGGGAAGGATGAACTAGATTTACAGGGCGACTATAGCGAACAATTGGGGGAGTTGATCGTGTCCAAATTTGACATCGCGGAGGAGGAGCTGCGATACGTAGATAAGTCCAAATTTTAAGTCAACGAAGAGTTTCTTTCACGCGCTCGTTTGTTTTTTTCTCAACTTTCGAATGAGTGTTTGGGCTACATCATCTACGTACACATCTACTGTGGCTCTGTTTAGTATCCGAGTTCTTTATCCACGACGTTCGTGAACGGTTTTCCCTCGACGTACTCCTTGGCGTGTTGAATGAAGCAATCGAGAGCCAAATCGTGATAATCGCTCGTCAGATCGGCGCAGTGAAAACTCATGAGACAGTTTTCGAGCTTGTAAAATGGGTGATCGCTCGGAAGCGGTTCAACCGCGAAGACGTCCAAGGCGGCGCCCGCGATTTTCTTATTCGAGAGCGCGTCCACGAGCGCGTCTTCGTCGATGGTGGAACCGCGACCGACGTTGACCAACACCGACGTCTCCTTCATAGCGTTCAACACGTCCCCGTCGATCAACTTATCCGTCTCCTTCGTCGCCGGCAATGCGACGACGACGTAATCCGCTTTCGCCACCGCTTCCTTCAACGATTGAAATCCGACGACGCGTTCCACGTGCTCATCCCTCGGATCCGTCTTCTCCGGGGTTCTTCGCACCGCGCTCACGCGCATCCCCATCGCTTTCGCTCGTCTCGCCACGTGTTGCCCGATGTCCCCGTACCCGACGACGAGCATCTCTTTCCCTTGAATCATCCCCACCGTCGTTCGAATCCACCTCGACTCTCGCTGCGCCGCTCGCATTTCGTCGACCCGCTTCGCAAAGTACATGCACGCGAACACCCCCCACTCGCCCAAGCTCGCCGAAAACGCCCCTCGCGCGTTCGTCATCACGCTCGAATGCGCCTTCACGCTCGGTATCGCCAACAGATGTTCCACACCCGCGCTTCCACTGTGCATCCACCGCACGCGTTCCGAGCGCTCGGCGCGCGCCGCCGCCGTCATCACCCCCTCCGCGAGCGCTCTCGGGGCGAACCACCAGAGCAACGCCACGTCTCTCGCCTCTCCCGCGCCAGAGATGGCGTCATCAAAATCCTCCACGCGCGATCCGACGACGATATCGAACGCACTCGGCGTCTCCGCGCGCAGACGCTCGGCGATCGGTCGCGAATCGACGAGTTTCTCGTGCGTCAACACGCACAGCGTCGTCGACGCCGTCGTCGTCGTCGTCATCCCGGCGGCGCCGAACGCGAACGGAACGACGCGCGATGTCACCTTTGTCGACCGGAGCTCTCGCGACACCGCGCGCGCGAGTCCTCGCGCGAGCATCTCTGACGAGACGTCGTCATCCCATCCGCGCGCGCCGTCGAGCGGGACCGATCCGAGAGACATCGAATCCCCGCACACCGCGCCGCGCGAACGCGTCTCGCGAGCCATGGCGCCGCGCACGGTGAAACCGAAACGCGCGCAAGACGCACCGCCGGTCGTCGATCCGATGACGGAGATGAACCTGCGCGTGTTGCGCAAGGATGACGCGGAGATTGAGACCATCGTCGCGCAGAGTAAACACGCCGTGCTGTACGGGTTCGATCCGAACACGCGAGCGTGGGCGAGACAAAACGTCGAGGGCGCGTTGTTCGTGGTGAAGCGCGCGAAAGCGCCGCGAGACGCGTTCGTGGTGCTGAATCGAAGCGGGACGGGGAACCTGACGCAAGCCATCGGCGGCGACGCGTTTGAGTTGGAACGGTCGCCGCCGTATTTGATGTATCGAGTGGGATCGGACGTGCGAGGGATATGGTTTCACGATCAGAGCGAGTGCGAATCGATGAGCGAGACGTTCGAGCGGGTGATTCGCGAGGCGGAGTCCGGGGCGAGCGGTGAGGAATCGACGGGCGGAGACGCGTCGGCGTCGACGGCGGCGAACGAATCGCTGCGCGCGTTGTTCTCGTCGGCGAGCGTGCGCGGTGCGACGGGTGAAAAGACGGTGAATGATGCGTCGACGACGACGCTCGTGCGTCAAGGTTCCGGCGTGAACGGGGCGCCGAGGGTGTTACAGCCGCCTCGAAACATCGTGGGGACGTCGGCGACGGCGCCGAGGACCAAGTCATCCGTCAAATCGGCGGCGGCGGCGGCGACGACGAAATCCTCCGCGTCGACGCCGTCCACGATCACGCCCGACGCCGTGCGCGCGGCGATGCGCGAACTCATCGAAGACGACGCGTTCGTGCGAACCATCGCGAACGCGATCGCGAGACACTCAACCTAGAACGCGAACGAAACCGTACGGACGATTGATTGATTTGTGACGACGCGCGCCGACGAACCCCCGCCGCCTCACACCTCGACGCCTCGACCCCGTCGACGAGAATCGCGCGACGAGAGACAAGAGACGAGACACGCACTCGCGTTCGCTCGCCCGCTCGCGCATCGTTCGTTCGCTCCCGCGCGCGCGTCGCGACTGACGCCGTCCACGCCGGCGCGCGCGAAACTTGGCACCCTCTCTCGCGCGAAGAGACATGTCCGCCACCGCGTCGCGTCGTAAGCGCGCCGCGGCCGCGGTCGCGGAACCCGTGTGCGTGGAGCGTTCGTGTCTCGCGTTTTCGTCGCGCGCGGCGCGTCGATCGAGGCGCGATCGCGGGCGATCGTCGTCGATTCGTGCGTCTTTACGTCCGAGAGAAGAGAACGCGACGACTGACGAAATCGGACGCGACTGGACAGGGTCGACGTCGAAGAGGATGCAGACGCCGCGGGCGCGTACGGAGAAGAGTACGCGACGGTGCTTCAGATCGATGCATTGCAGCAGAGCGGCGTGTCGGCGACGGATTGCAAAAAACTTAAAGAGGCGGGTTTCGTGACGGTGCGACAACTGCTCATGTTTCCTCGCAAAGCGATAGTCTCCGTGAAGGGATTTTCCGACGCCAAGGCGGATAAAGTGCTGGAAAGCGCGCATAAACTCTTACCAGAAAGTGACTGCGGAGGGTTCGTGACGGCGGCCGAGGACGCGGAGCGACGAAAAGATGTGTTGCACATCACGTCTGGATGTGCCGCCGTCGACGCGATTCTCAACGGCGGATTCGAAACGCGCGCGATTACTGAAATTTTTGGAGAATGGCGATGCGGTAAAACGCAACTCTGTCACACGATTGCCGTCACGACGCAGATGCCGTTGGAAATGGGCGGTGGATGCGCCAAAGTCGCCTGGATCGATACGGAAAACACGTTTCGCGGAGATCGCTTGGAATCCATCGCCGATCGGTTCGGATTGGATCGCGAAGCCGTGCTGTCCAACGTCATCGTCGCTCGTGTGGACACCGTCGATCAAATGATGCAAGCTCTCATCGCGGTGGGCGCGAAAATGGCTGAAGAGCCTTTTCGCTTGCTCGTCGTCGATAGCATCATGGCGATCTTTCGCGTCGATTACGTCGCGCGAGGCGAATTGTCCGAGCGTCAACAGACCCTCAACCAGTTTCTCAGTCGTTTGCGAAAGCTCGCCGAAGAATTTAACGTTGCCATTGTACTCACGAATCAAGTTCAATCGGATCCGGGCGGTATGGCGTTCGCGGGCGTCGAACCGAAGAAGGCTATCGGCGGTCACGTTTTGGCGCACGCGAGCACGATTAGAATTCAGGTGCGTAAGGGACGCGCCGAGGCGCGCGTGATGAAGGTGCTTCAAGGTCCCACTCTGAAAGAAAACGAAGCCGAATTCCAAATCACGGAGGGCGGCGTCACGGGGATGGACTGATATGAAAATGACACGACGCTATTCGACACACAATCGCGAAAGATAGACATCTATGTGCTCGAAATGTAAATGAAGAAAACACGATGACTTCTACATTGTATTGCATTGTTCTTCTACTGATTTATCGTTCACGTGATCACGTGTAGGCGAGATAGTTATCGTCGCCCTTACACAAACACTCTTGAACACGGAAGGGGTTCGGTGCGTCGCAGCATCTCGGAAGATCATCCTCCAGACCGAGCGCGCGCATGCGATCGCAGTACGTATCTCTACCGAGGTTATCGATTTGTCCGCAGCCGATCGGTGTCTTATCCATGATCCGCGTGCAAGCGCAAAGATTGCGAAGAATCGAGTTGTACGAGTTGAATTCGAGATCGGATTCTTCTTGCTCCTCCTCCGCAGTCACCGGCATGTCTCTGCAGCACGCGTTGTCGCGTCCCTCCTCCAAGCACCACGTCTTGGTGCGCAGACACTGTCTATGATACCGAATCAAGCCGTTCGTGATGTTTCTTTCCCTTTTAACTCTCAGTTGCTCCACGACGTGCGCTCGAGTTGCCGAACGGATCTCGTAACCGGATGCCTTCATCGACCAGAAGCCGGCCCATCCCAGACGGGCGATGACGAAGGACTCGAATTTGATAAAGTCTTCGAGCGGATACGGTCTCGCGCCTTGTGCGATGTCGCTCCCCTTGACGGCGCACGATCCGAACGGAAGATTTACTACGTAAAACTTACCCGAACAATCCGCCAACTTGGAACCTAATTGAGCCACTTGGCGCTTTGCGCTCGCGATCGCGGACGCGCTGGGCACGGACGACGTCGTCGCCGCGACTAAAAAGACGCCAGCCAACGCCGACGCCGCGATGACGTTTCTTCGCGTCTTTCCATCCCCATGTTTCGCCGAACCTCGTTCCGAAACGTTGGACGTCGACGCCAAAAGCGACGCGCGCTCCTCACTCTGACTACGACCTCGCGTCCTTTCACTCACGACGACCGCGGCTGCGATGACGGCGACGACCGCTAAAGGCGCAATCAACTCAGCCATTCTAACTGACGAGCGCGCTTGCTGCATTCCCAGAGCGGCGTAAAACGCACGATCCATGTTCAAACCGTAAGGACTGTCGCCGATATCGTTGGCCCTGTGCGCGTCAAACTCTCTCACCCTATTTCTGTGAGTCGAGAACCTACCCGAACCAGCCAAAAGCGCGACTTCATCCTCTGGCTCTTCGGCGTCGGCTGCGTCCTCTTCCGCCGTGTTCACCGCTCGAGCTCTGTAGTTGGCGAGATGGAAAATCGCCGGACATTTCTCCGGTGGGTTGTAACACGATGGCTCGAGATCTGCAATCTGGGAAACATCCTCGTCCGGCGCATCCAGACTCATCGCCGACGCGTTGAATTCCAACCTCTCGAGGAGGAAATCTTTGATTTCATCCCTCACGGGAACCACGACTCGACCCCGTCTCAAACCTCTCTCCGCAATGTCCGTGTCCGGTGCCGGTGGAAGAGGCGGGCTCGGTGGGGGCGGCCCCAAAACAGGCGGCGGCGGCGGCGGGGATGATGGCGGCGGCGGAGTGGCTTCGTCGGCATCGACCGGATATCCCGTCTCGTCGGACGGATATCCAGCGTCCTGCGACGGATACCCGGTGTCGTTGGATGGATATCCCGCCCCGTCGGATGGGTAGCCCGTCTCGTTGGAGTTGGATGGATATCCCGCCTCGCCGGATGGGGAGCCTTGATCGCTCGACGGATATCCCGGAGCTCCAGTGTTGTTCGCCGAATCGAGCGTGCTGTTCGTGTGCGAGCTGTTCAAACCAGATCCTTGACCGACGGGCGACGCTTGAGAGGGTTCGAATCCGGTGAGGCTGTCTACCCCGAGGTGTCCGGCGTCGTCTTTGTCGTCCAAGAAGGCCAGAGCAGACTCGTTGCGTTCGTGCAACGCGAGTGCGTACTCTGGGTGAAGCTCCAAAGTAAATACTTCTTCCGCCTCCGGATCGCGGAAAATCACGGAAGCCTTCTCGGGGCTCTCTCTCTTAAAAGACACATCGGTGTACGCTGACGGCGCCGTCACAATGAGCAGTTGAGCGAGTGACTCGTGGTTCACGCGATGACGGCTTCGCGAAATCGTGGGCGCGCCAAAGTTTCGTCTCAAATTTTGCATGTTTTCGAGCACGGTTTCGTGCACACCCGGCGTGTCCGTCGGGTCGATGCCTGAGATGTCTTGACGAAGAGTAAAGTCTCCTCTGCTCGCGTTGACGAACACCTCCACACTTGCGTCGAGCCTCGTCATCGTCATATTCGCTCCAGTCACGACACCGCCGGCCGCGACGACATTGTTTCGAGCTCTATTATTGTACGGCCAATCCAGCGACGCATTCATGCCCACGGCGAAGTCAGCCGCGGCTGAAGTCGAGAATACATTGTCCTTCAAAATGATCTTCGACGGCTCGTGAGAATCGTGAATCAACGACGCGTGCGTTTCCGGGTCCGAGTACAACGTATTCCTTTCGAAAAGTAAATACGGTATGTATCTGAACGTGGCGTAAAGGCCCGCGCTGAAAGCCATCAAGTTGTCGGCGATGCGAATTCTCGAATCCGAATCCGCCACCGCGTCGAGGGACAACACATTTGAATCCGCCAATCTCGAGGACGACGCGTTCGTGGAGCGTTCGTACAAGTGCGACTCGACGTCCCAAATGGCGTTTCCTTCCACTTCTAAACGATACACGTCGTTCTCCTCTTCTTCATCTGTGGCCGGCGTGAACGTTCTCTTGATCGCCGCGACGTCCTGCCGTCCGTACCAGCCAATGCGGTAAAACAAGTTACGACTGATGGAAGTGTAAAAGGCGTCAACGACGTTCACGCCCGCCTCACCGACGTCGTGGCACGCACAATTCTGAATGGTCACGTGCCGACACTCATCTCGCAGTCTGAAACACGTCTTACCCAAGTGTGAAATCTTACCGTTTCGCCACCACGCCGACGCCACATCCGTCTTGCTCAGAGACCCCGCGCCCCCGTCTACTTCAATGTTCTCAAATGTCAGGTACTCCGCACCTCTGAAATCGAACGCCACGCCGCCATCGAACACAAACCTGGGAAAATCCTCCTCCTCGTCGACGCGATGACCGCGTATGGTGGTGCGATGCGTCTCGTTCCCGCGCGTCAAGATCTCCGCCCCGACAAAGATGTTCAACTGATACGTCCCACTCAGCACGCACAGCGTCGTCCCCGGCTGCATTGCGAGCTGCGCCTCCTCCAAACTCTCGTACGGTCGTCGAAACGACCCATCCAGATGTTCATCGGCCCCGTTCGACTGTCCCGGAGGTTGCACGTACAAATCGCACCCATCCGCGTCCGCCGCGCTCGCCGTCGACGTCGCCACCGCCGCCATCGTCGCCCCCAGCGCCAGCGTCCGCAGCGTCACCATCGACGCACCGTTCCCACGGCGCGCCCTCGACGATCGACGCGTCTCTCGCTCCATCGCTCTCGTCGACATCCCTCGCGCGCGATTGCCCGTCGGCTCGTCGATCGTCGGCGCTTCTTCACGTCTCGCGCGCGTTCGCTCGCGCGTCTCGGCGTTCGGTCACCGTTCGTACGCGTCGAACGCGTCACAAAGATCACTCTCGCGCGCTCGCTCGCGCGAACGGGGCTCGTCGACGCGCCTCGCGCGCGCGTGTGCCGTTCGTCGTCCCACGATGCCGATGGGTGTTGGTGTTACGTCGGCCAATCACACTGGTGGCGTCGTCGTCGGGTCATCATATACAACACATTCATAATCTATCAATGGACTGAAAATTCGAATGTTCATAGCTATCGATCGCGATATCGGTAACTATGAAACATGGTATGTACTACATGTCCGGGAATTTCCTCGCGAGCGAGCGGCGGATGCGCGCGACAGCCTCTCGCAAATCTTCCATCGGGCCGACGTACGAGAGTCGTAAATGCCTCTCGCCGTTGGCGCCGAAATCAGTCCCGGGCAACAGGGCGACGTGGGCGTCGTCCAAGAGGTAATCGGCGAGCTCCTGGGCGGTGCACGGGAAGGTGAACTCAGGAAAGACGTAAAACGCGCCGGCGGGTTCGGGACATCGAAAGCCCGGCGTGGCGTTCAACGCGTCGACGAGGTAGTCTCGACGCGCGCGGTACTCGTCTCGCATCTCGCGAACGGAATCCTGAGGACCGGTGAGGGCGACGATACCGGCCTCTTGGGTGAAGGAGGCGACGCATCCGACGGAATGGACGGTGAGAAGCTTCAAGCGTTCGGCTAACGATGTCGGGCACGCCACCCAACCCAGACGCCAACCCGTCATGCAGTACGTTTTGCTGAATCCGTCGACGAGTATCGTGCGCTCTTTCATACCGTCTAACGAGGCGATGCTGAATATATCGTTCTCGTCCTCGGTGTCGTAGATTAATCTCGAATAAATTTCGTCCGAGAGCACCCAACAGTTGAATTTTTTCGCCAACGCGGCGACGCGTTCGACGTCCTCTCTCGGCATCACCCCACCCGTGGGATTCCCCGGTGAATTAATGACGATCATCTTCGTCTTTTCATTCACCGTCTCCTCCAGAGCTTTCATGTCAAAACTCGCGCCGTCTCGTCGCAAAGGAACCGGTCTTCCCACTCCGCCGCTCGCCTCCGCCATCGCCGCGTACGTCGGAAACCCGGGATCCGGATACACCACCTCGTCCCCCCTCCCCGCATCGATCACCGCGAGCGCGGGTAAAAACAACCCCGGTTTCGCTCCCGGTCCGACCACGATCTCCTCCGCGTCGTACCCCACCCCTCGCGTCCTCGAGAGATACGCCGCGACGGCGTCTCGCAGACGCGCGTCCCCGTTCGGCGCCGCGTACTTCGTCTTCCCGCTCTCGATCGCCTCCACCCCCGCCCGCGACACGTGTTCCGGCGTTTCAAATCCGGGCTGTCCGATCTCCAGACGCACCACGCGCGCCCCTCGCGCCTCGAGCGCCGCCGCCCTGGCGAGCACGGCGTACGCGCCCTCATTTTTCAATCCATCCACTCGAGCCGACGTCGACGGCGTCGTCGCGTCGCGCGCGATCGTCGTCGACGCGCGGCGTCGGCGTCGGCGCGCGAGACGCGTCGCCGTCGTCGGTGTCGCCGCCGTCATCATCGACGTCATCGTCCGCGCGTCCGCGCGTCGCGACGAAGTGTCGTCAGACGCGCGCTCGCGAGACGCGTCGTCGTCGTCGGTCGGGCGGGCATGGCGTCGACGTCGCGCGCGAGCAAGCACCGCGTCGTCGCGCACCTCGATCTGGACGCGTTTTACTGCCAGGTGGAGCGCGCGCTGTTACCGCGCGGTCGACACGCCGATGACGCGCCGTTGGTGGTGGTGCAGTATAATCCATTCGAGCGGGGCGGCGTGCGCGAGATGCGCGCGTCGGACGATCGAGAGCTGCGAGATGGGTTTGAGAATCACTCTCTGATCGCGGTGTCGTACGAGGCGAGGGCGAGGGGGGTGAAGCGAAACATGCGAGGGGGGGAGGCGAAGGCGTTGGCGCCGACGGCGGTCGTGGTGCAGGTGCCGACGCGGCGGAGTAAGGCTGATTTGACGACGTATAGGCGAGCGGGAAGCGCGGTGGCGGCGGTGTTGGCGAGAGGAGGGACGATTGAGCGCGCGAGCATCGATGAGGCGTACTTGGATCTCACGGAGAGAGCGAAGAGGACGCTGCGAGAGACGGCGTGGGAAGAGGTGCTCGCGACGGCGAGGACGTCGCACGCGGCGGGAGCGCGGAAACCGGGAGAGGACGGCGAGGATCGAGGCGCGTTCGTGAGTAAAGCGAGTCTCAGGGCGGGGTCGGCGGACGCGCCGGTGGTGGTGGGGACTACGAGCGCGAACGCTGAGTCGGCGAAGGAGGAGGAGGATCCCATGCGGAATTTTAGACCGAAACCGCCGGACGCGGCGTCCGTTGCGTGGTGGAGTCGCCCGGAACACGAGTGGCGCGAAGAGGAGAAGCTTCTCGCAGCCGGAGCGTACATTTGTTTCAATCTGCGCAAGGCGTGCGTGGATGAGCTCGGGTACACTCTCAGCGCCGGCATCGCATCGAACAAGATGCTGGCCAAGTTGACGAGCGGCATGAACAAGCCCGCGTCTCAGACGATTCTCTGTCCCGATCACACGTCGACGCTTCTGAATGATTTACCCATAGATCGCATTCGTGGCCTTGGCGCGAAATTTGGCCGAGAGTTAGCCGAGGGTTTGGACGTGAAAACCATTGGAGAACTCGCGAGGACGCCGCTACGCAAGCTCGAGGAGGTGTGCGGAGAAGAACGAGCGCAGTGGGTTCGTAAAGTTTCCTTGGGTTTAGACGATGATCCGGTCAAAGAGAGGGAGATGCCGAAGAGCATCGGCACCGGGAAGACGTTTCGAGGCGCTCTGGCCATTCGAACTCTCGCCGGGGCGAAGCATTGGCTCGCCGAGTTGACGGCTGAGCTCAACGATCGATGCGACGAGGACGAGGAGGAATGGGGCCGCGTTCCGAAACTCTTGACGCTCGGATTATCGTCGCCGAACGAACGAGGAACGAGCAGTGGACACTGTTCAAGACGTTGTCCGCTTCGACAGGGCGCGGAAGAGATGGCGCAAGACGCGTTCGCGTTGGTGTCCAAGTGGGCGAGCGGTCGCGCGACGTGGTCCATCACCGGTTTGTCTGTATCGGCGTCCAATTTCGTGTCTCTCGAGAAGGATAGCGGCGACGTCGCCGAGATGTTTAAGAACGCGCGGAGCGATGCGCGAAATAAAGACTCGACCGTCGCGGTGAACCACTCGCGATCGGCGACGGTGACGCCCGCGGCGAGTCCGATCAAAGCAGACCAGATCGACGCGAGCGTGCTCGCCGAGCTCCCAGAGGAAATTCAGAGAGAGATTCGCGCGTCCATGGGCATGAGTACCGGCGGCGCGGCGGCCAAGCGGAAACCACAGGCAAACTCGATAACGAATTACTTTAGCAAAAAATCGGCGTGGTGAAAACGCGCGCCGGCTGTGATATTGAAAGAATTAGATTATTACACCTCTCGCTAACGCTTTGTTTGATTCAACCACGCCGGTTCTTCGACACCGCTATAGAATAAATGAAAATCTCCGAGCCCCTCTATGATTTCAATCGTCTCTGCCTCGTTTCTCGCCACGTACGCGTCGTCTCCGGCGTTCTCTCGCGTCGCCAACATTTCCGCGTGCAACAAATCTCTGTAGTACTCGGCGTCATCGTCGTGCGTCGTCGGACGATACACGCCGATCAACCGCACGTCCGTCACCCCCTCCGGTATAAACTGTCGATAATACCGTATCTTGCGCTTACTTCCACGACTCAACATCGACAACTTCGTCGACCAATCCCTCTCGACTTGTTTTCCTCTCACCACCGGCGGTTCGTGCGTCCCATCCGGAAACCACTCCCTCCTCAGCGCGAACCGCACGAATTCCGCCCCGTACCACAGCGCGCGAGGATTCCCCCTCCCCTTCACCACGTCCCTCGACCCGAAATCCCACACGAAACAGCTCCTCCCGAGCGCCAACTCCATCATCAACGCGCTGTCCAGCTCCGCCACCACGCGCTCGACGTTCCCAGCCTCGAGCAGGGACGATTGCACGCGCGTCGTCCCCACCCGCTCGCCTCGCACCCCGAGCGCCTCTCGAAGCGTCGGCAAGGCCTCGATGCCGTTCTTCAGGTTGATGAAGTGTCGAACCTCGGCCTCCTCGCGCGTCGACGCCGTCCCGCGCGCGCGCGTCGCGCGCCGCCGATGTGCCGCGGCCCGCCGTCCCGCGCGCGCGCCCGCGTTCGCGCGCGCGCGAGGCGACGCGAGCGTCGAGACGGACG
>Ga0208410_1001313_pt1 | contig 13050 bp, 9 predicted proteins | sample ETN02SmetaG_3_FD_185787 | JGI IMG/M metagenome (GOLD analysis project Ga0208410, IMG submission 185787) | Marine microbial and viral communities from oxygen minimum zone, Eastern Pacific Ocean - ETNP2014F10-02SV257 (SPAdes) (version 2) | ecosystem: Environmental > Aquatic > Marine > Oceanic ... | reverse complement strand
TTATTCAGAATATCAAATTCCTCACCATGTAATGTTTCTTCATGAAGGTATCCGCTTGAGTCTTTAATACAAAAACTTAAGCAATAAATCGTTCTCTCAAAAATAGAATTTTCTATATCAAAACTTAATATTTTGAAATCCGATTCAAAGTCATCACATTGCTTGATGGAAGTTGCTTCAACTAATTTACATGTAAAATTACGGCCTGTGATTTCTTCACCCTCTATTGTTACACATCCGCCTATCTCATTGTCATAAAGATACCTATAATGAAATGGAATATCTGAAGCTAAGAGCTTAAATCCATTATTTTTCAACCAATCTTTAAGCTTATAGAGTTTATCTGGTGTTTTTGTAAAAACTCTGGTACATTTTTTAACTTCTCCATCAACCCACAATTCTTCATCTTCAATAGATTCCACATTGTCATCTTTTTTCAACTGTTTTTTGATATCCTTAGTTGCTTCAACAACCTGAAAATAAGGACGTAAAAGAGGTGTACGGATTGCAATACCTTCACCTTCCTTAGTTGTACCATAAAGATAGACTATGGCTCTATCCATTCCATCAACTATCTCATTATGATATGCTGAATTAAGCAACCTTATTGAATATTCCACAAATTACCAGTAAGGGGCTGCTATTATTCTATTGCTTCAAAGTGATGATAAAGCCTGATCAAAATCATTTCTTAAATCATCAAAATCTTCTAAACCTGTTGAAAAACGTACAAATCCTAAATCAATCCCTGCGGCAACGCGTGCTTCTTGTGTCCATGATGCATGAGTTGTTGCATAAGGCATAGATATCAAAGATTCAACTCCACCTAAAGATATTGCTTGTGAAGCTACATTCATGCTATTCAACATTTTACGGCCAACTTCATCTCCTCCATCTACTACAAATGAAACCATGTTTCCAGATCCTGATAGTATTTTCTTGGATAACTCGTAGTCATCATGACTCTTCAAACCGGGATAAATGACCTTTTTAATTTTAGGATGATTCTCTAACCATTCTGCCAATAATCCTGCAGTTTCGGTAGATCTTTCATAACGAATTTGTAATGTTTTAATTCCTCTTTCAACAAGAGAGGCCTGATGAGGATCCATAGATCCACCAAAATTTCTCAACTTTTCCCAGATCTTGTTAATCACTTCAGTTTTACCTGCTACAGTTCCACCCAAAAGATCGCTGTGACCATTAAGCATCTTAGTAACTGAATGTATGACTAAATCAAAACCATATTCTATAGGATTACAAGAAATTGGTGTAGCAAAAGTACTATCCACTATAGAAATAGCACCATATTTCTTAGCCAAAGCAGCTAAAGCTGGTAAATCTGAAACTTCTAATAAAGGATTTGTGACCGTTTCACAATACAATACCTTTGTTTTCTTTTCTTTCAATGCATTTTCAACCGCATCTAAATCTCTTACATCTATGTAATGAACATCTATACCGAAACGAACGAAATCTTGATCTAAAACTCCAACTGTTCCTCCGTAAAGATTTCTCGTAGTAACTATTCTGTCCCCTTGGCCGAGAAAATTGATTAATGTAGTACAAATTGCAGCCATACCTGAGGAAAAGACTAATGCATCTTCTGCACCTTCTAAATCTGCTATTTTTCTTTCTACAGCTCTATTTGTTGGATTATAATACCTTCCTGAATAAACTGGTGCACGAGGTTCACCGGCCATCCACATTTTGTATCCTTTGTCATCTAAATAAAATGTTGAAGTTTGATAAACTGGCGTATTCAATGAATTCTCGCTAGGAGCAGTCCCTGAATGAACTGATTTTGTTCCTTTTCCTAGCTTTTTTTTATCACTTTTGTCACTAACCATTCTTTGGCTAAAAGAGTACCAATTAATAGATTTAGTAACATCGTATCACATAATAGGAAGTTTTAAATTGGAAATCTGAAATGTATGAATTGATGCATCTGACAAATAACCACGGCAGCCGTATTTTTTTAGCGTTTGTAATGGCTATTTTTCTCTTACCATTTTCCAGTGCTGGATTAGTAGAATTATCTATAAACAATTCTGATGATTTATTAGTTAGTGAGGATGAAATAATTTTTCAAGAAGGGACTAATCTGAATTTGTACGTAAGGCTCAAAGGAGATTTACGAAATGAGAATAGTGACAAATATGTAGAATCAATTATCATTAATGTTAATTTCAACGATGATGGAAGAGAATCATTAATTGGATATCCTGAATATCAACCTCTTTGTGATACCTGTGAAGATCCAGGGTATGATGAATATTTATCGAAATTTAGAGGAAATGACGAACGTTTTGACGGCTATGATGGTATTATTAATTTTGCAGTCACGATGAAAAACAATAGTAATGATATTGTTTGGGATGATGTTTTACAAATTACCTTAAAAACTCGAGAAACAAATAGTGATGACTCTGGTGGTTTTTCAATACCTGAGTTACCTCCTGCTATTGAAGAAAATCTTATTCCAATAGTTATAGGATTACTAGTAGTAATACTTCTTTCAGTAGGAATTTATACTTTTGTTTTAGCTCCTGAAGATACTACTGCTGATTTATACAAACCTGTTGAATCTATTGATCCTTTAAAGAAAAGTTTAACTGGAGTTGGTTACGAATCTGAGTTACCTGGTAAATCCAAAAAACTTAACCGTTTAAAAGATTCTAGCTCTGATGATGAGGAAGAGGAGGAAGAAGATGAAGATGAATACGAGGATGATTTTGATGATGAAGATGACGATAAAGAATTTGATGAAAGAAAAATTTTAGATGAACTTACCGGAAGCCACTCTATCGCCTCTGGAAATGATGATGAGGATGCTGATGAGGAAGAAGAACCTAAGGCAGCTCCTGTGAAAAAGAAGGCAGTGAAGAAACGGGTAGCAAAGAAAGCGGTTACAAAGAAAGTCGTGAAAAGACCGTCTACTAAGACTGAGAGTAATGAACCAGAGATAAGTATGGGTCAGGGAATTAAATCAATTAAGTGTCCTTCATGTTCTACAATCCATAACATAGATGAAAACACACCTAAGTTTATTTGTAGTTGCGGAAGAAGAATTAGAGTTTAATCTTCTTTTAATATATCTAGAACAATTAAACTTCTTCTAATTTCATCTGTATTATATTTAATGTCTAAAGGTTGAACTACTAATTTAATTTTCTTTGATTTAAAATGACTCTCCTCTATTGGAAGTGCTATTTTCCAATCTGTTAAAGGAAGACATTCATAATCAATATTACTATCAGTAATACTCGTTGCAGCTTTTGTTATCCATAATTTCTTTTCCAATCCTGGAATATCTACTGAATAAGTTCTACCACTAAAATATGAAATTTTAACATCTACAATACTAGGTTTATCTTCCTTAACTGCAGCTGATAATTTCATCTTTTTTAACTCCTTAGGATATTTAAAATCAAAATCTTTAAGTTTTTCCAAATTATCGTCTATTAAATTCTTTGGATAAGATTCTCTATCTAATGCTGCAAGCAATATTCTTTCCATTCGTGTTGCTTTCGGTCGCTCAGATTCAGCCATTACTCTATAGTAACTTAATGGATGTTTAATCAATCGACATAAAGCATTAGGTCCTGGACAAACTCCTGTTGAAACAAGTGTGTCACATTTTGGTGCACTATACTGAGTACCTGATGTTTTTCCAGAAATGTGTTCAACCTGATATCTTGTAAATGATTCTTTAAAATCTGGAGCTGTAGCAAACAACCTCATTACTGATTCCGAATCTTGGTTAAGTGAGGATAGGAAAGTTGTTATGAAAAAGCGAGATGGATGAGGCAAATTTACACCAGCTTGTAAATCTATTAAATTCATGTTAAAACATGGAGGGGCTTTTGCAAGATCAAATCTGCCCAATTCTTTCATTGCTTCAGCCTGACGCTCACCAACAACGTGCTCCAAGTTTCCTATTCTTTCAACAAATGCTTTAGAAACACTGCCTATCAATTCAGTTATTGGCCCTTCAAACTGATTTTTTATCTCCACTGGAGCCTCTGGTAATTCTTCAAGATGTTGCCTAATAACTTCTCGCATTAATCTAACTAGAGTCTCTCTATCCAAAGTGACTATTCCATTCTGAACCCCTCTGTTAGCTAATTTCCAGTTACCTTCTCTTAATTTGGAAGCTGCTTTGACATAATCTACAAAAGTCATACTAAAATTTTTGCCATCAAGAGACACTGTGATTATTTCTAAAGAATTAACAACTTTGACTAAGTCTTCATCAGTCTCTGAATCAAAATATTTTTCAGCCCTTAGAGCTTCGGATAAAGCCACATAATTAATCAAAGCCTGATTATCAGCTGCTGCCAATATTAAACGTGAAATTACGTAACCAAGAACTATATCTGCTTCATCATTAACTGGAGGGCCTTCTACATCAATTAAACCTGTAGTTGCAGAGGTTTCTAAACGTGCAACTGCTAACGCTCTTGCTTCAGAATAAAAATAATCCTCGAGTAATGAATCTAGGGTTAAACCTTCTAAATAGGTATTGGCAGATGGCAAAAATGGATATCTCCAGTATTCAACCACAAATAAGTAAGACGATGTGGTTTTATAACATCAATCAATGGTAAGATAGCGTGGGTGAAAATCTCTTAAAAATTGAAAATGTCAAAAAGGCATACCGAAAGTACAATTTATTCGGTAAAGAGATTTCTAAATTTTCTGCATTAAATGGACTAAATCTAAATGTAGAAAAAGGGCAGATATATGGTTTCTTAGGTCCGAATGGAGCGGGAAAAACTACTACAATAAAATGTATAATCGGAATATTAGAAGCTGATAGTGGAAATATTATAATAGAGGAAAAAAATATTAAAGGAAACGAACTTTATTTTAAGAATAAAATAGGGTTTTTACCTGAACAAGTTGGACTTTATGGAAGACTCACTGCTAAAGAATCATTACAATTTTACGGAGGCTTCTATAATTTAAGTGAAAATGAAATAGAAAAAAGAGGGAAATCATTGCTCGCTAAGTTAGGTTTAGAAAAAGATGCAAATCGAAAAGTTAGCGAATATTCTCTTGGAATGAGAAAGAGGCTTGCCTTATGCATTGCACTATTAAATGAGCCTGAAATTTTAGTATTGGATGAACCAACTTCTGGCCTTGATCCCAGAGGAGTAAAAGCACTAAGAATAGTTCTAAAAGAACTAAATCGAAAGGGATTGACCATTATTCTAAGCTCACATGTTCTCACTGAAGTCCAAGAGATATGCTCCCATGTAGGAATCATAAATAAAGGTAAATTAATTCGCGAAGAGTCTATCGATGGAATTAGTAAAGAAATTGAAAAGAAATCCATTAAACTTCTGCTGAAAGTAAAAGAATTCACCGAAGAAAATTCTAAAGAATTAGCCAAAAAGAAACGAATTAAGAGTATTCAACAAAAAAATAATGGAAAACACGAAGAAATCATACTAGAATTAAAAGAAGAAAATATTCCTTGGGTAACTGATTTCCTAGTCTCTAAAGGAATTCAAATATTTTCAATTGAACCGCAAAAGAATTCACTTGAGGATATTTTCCTTAAAGAGACAGGAGGTAATTAAAATGAATTTAAGAGAAAAATATCTTCTGAAATCAAATAAGCTATGGAATCGCAAAGAAACATGGCAGCCATTAATCATCTCAATAGTTTTGATACTTAGTATTGCCATAATACACAAAAGTTATTGGGAGTCTACTACTGAAACAAATCCTGAAGAAATTTGGGGAAATAAACAATTAACAAAGAATGGTAACAACTGGACTATCACGTTTGATGAAAATGTAGGAGATAGTATAACTTTTAAGGGAATATTGAGAACTGCACCTAAGTTTGAAGTATATCAAAATGATACCTTTGTACCGGGGAAGTTTTCTGAGGGTGAAGCCCTAATTTATTCTGAAGATTTGTATGGAAAAACCATGCTAAATGTAAGTGGCATTAGAATCCTAGTAAATGATGATTTATCTGATAAATTTTTTGTAAGTGAAATAATTACTATTAAAGCTACCTTAGTAAGTAATATTTCGACATTTGATAATAATGGAGAAATTATTACTCTAGAAAGAGAAGGATGGATAGCTGAAACTGATGACATTAAACTTTCATCAACTAAGGACAATTACTTTTTTACAGCTGAATTATTAATTTTCTTTACAGGATTATACTTCTCTTTAAAGAGAATTAAAAACTTAAGAGAACAAACTAAACTAATTTGGCACCTTGCTAATTTTGAACTAAAACAAGGAATCAAATCCCCACGAATGATTGTTCTAGGTGTCATATTTACATTATTCATAATTGGTATGGGTTGGTTACTAGGGGATTTACAGAATGGAGATCCTGAATCTGCATTCTTTGTGCAAAACGCTAATGGAGCGCTTCAGCAATTATGTTTCTTTGTTTTCTTTGTAGTTTCATTAGCTGCAATTGGCGTATCTGTTGATTCATTTCATAAGGAAAGACAAGCAAATACTCTAAACCTTTTACTTGCTAAACCAATAAATCGTGAAACTATTGTAATTGGTAAGGCAGTAGGGCTTTCTTTGGTTGTTGGCATTCCAGCTTTTGTAGCTCAAATTTTGGGATTATTATTCATGATTAATGCAGGTGAAGCGCCATCAACTAGTGGAATAATTGCATTTATTATATGTGGCCAAATGATGATTTTTACTCTTGTCTGCTTTCAGTTATGTTTTGCTATATCTGCTAGAAGTGGAACTGATGTTGTGATGTATGGATTAGGAATGTGGTTACTTTTTGCAGTTGTATGGAATTTATTGATCTATGCTATTTCTTTTGCACTGGGCATTGATGTGACTGCAGAAAATTTTGAAAATGATGCAAAATTTCAAAGCATTGCATCCCATATGGGAATGCTAAATCCTGGATATGTTTACCAATTCTCTGTAGGCTTACTAACACACAGAACTTTAGCTATAGATTTAGAAGGAATACCTGGATGGTTAATTTTATTGGCACTAGTCTTATGGCCTATTACCTGTCTTAGAACTGCAACTAAGCTTTTCAAGAGGGAAGTCAAAGGATGAAAAGAAGGAACATAATTGAAGAAGATGCCGTAACACACGTCATTGAATTTACTATAGCCTTAACTGTATTTGTTATAGTTCTACAAGCGTTTACATCCTCTATGAACTTCAGAATTGGAATTGATTTGAATAAGAATGATAATAATATTGTAATGGCAAGAGAAGTAATCTCTGAATTAACAGGTTCGGAAGGCTCTAGTGGAGATTCATCTGAATGGGAAAATAATGAGTATGGGACGGGGAGTGTGCAACTACGCAATGGAACTACTCTTGGAATATTGAATAGTGATGGAGAAATTGATTCGGATAAATGTGATTCTTTGAGTAAATATCCATATTATCCTCTGAAAGAGGAACTGGGAGTCACTGAACAATTACGAATAGAAGTACAAACATTAGTTCCTAAAGAAACTGTTTGTCTTTGGGGTGGAAATCCAGATACTGCATCAGTAAGTTTTGAATCTCAACGATATTTATTGTACAATGACGGGACAAATAGTATTCCAGCTTTGCTAACTGTTACTATCTATGAGGGAGATACACCAATTAGCGACCTTTACCTTACAGAGGTAATGTACAGCCCCCAAAATAATGGATTTAACTATGAATGGATAGAGATTTACAATCCAAATGATGTCGCTATATTCTTTAATGGTTGGACTATAGCTGATGATAATCAAGAAGACATTATTATTTCTAACGATAATGAATTAATTACACTTCCTGCAAAAAGTGTGGGAATATTAACATCATCACCTGCCACATTTAAAGAAACATATCTTAATTACAAATATGTCTTCTCCGTAGAGGATCTTGCTATAGGGAATGGCCTAGGAACTAATGAAACTATAATATTATCAAAAAATTCGTATAATGATGTTTTCAGTTATACTTCCGATGATGGTGCAAATGGAAATGGTAAGACTTTAACCAGAAGTTGTTATAATTGTGCTGATTGGAATGAAGCTGTTTCAAGTCCTGGAACTATTTAATTATTCAAAGGCTTGAATACCAGTAATCCATCTTCCTAGAATCAAGTTATGAATGTCGTGGGTACCTTCATAAGTATATACACTTTCTAGATTGGCCATATGTCTCATAATTGGATACTCATTAAGAATACCATTAGCTCCATGTATATCTCTTGAGGTTCTAGCTATTTCTAAAGCAATATCTACATTATTCATCTTACCCAATGAAACCATCTCTGGTGTAGCTTCACCTTTATCTTTTGCCCTACCAAGATGATAAGCAAGTAATTGTCCTTTAGTTATCTCTCTCAGCATCCAAGCTAATTTATTCTGAACTAATTGGAAACTAGCAATTGGTTTCTTGAACATAATTCTTGATTTAGCATAATCTACGGATGAATGAAAACAACCCATTGCTGCACCTAAAGAACCCCAGGCAATACCAAAACGAGCTTGTGTTAAACAACTCAATGGCCCTTTCAAACCTTGAACATCTGGCAATAACCTATCTTTTGGTATTCTACAATCTTGAAATACTAATTCACTTGTAATTGAAGCTCTCAAAGAATGTTTACCTTTCATTTCTGGAGCGGTAAATCCTTTGTCACCTTTCTCAACTATGAATCCACGTATCTTACCATCTAATTTGGCCCAGACTATTGCTAAATCTGCAATAGTTCCATTTGTAATCCACATCTTAGCTCCATTAAGGATGTAAGAATCTCCATCATCAACTGCCTTAGTATCCATACCTGCAGGATCTGAACCATGATCTGGTTCTGTAAGCCCAAAACAACCTATCAATTCACCTTTGGCCATTCCTGGTAAATATTTGTTTTTCTGTTCTTCCGTTCCAAAAGCATGTATGGGATACATTGACAATGAACCTTGAACTGAAACACAACTTCTAATTGCTGAATCTCCTCTCTCTAATTCTTGACAAATAACGCCATATGCTACATTTGACAAACCTGCACATTCATAACCTTCCAGATTACAACCAAATAGACCCATTTCCCCTATTTTTGGAATCAAATCCAAAGGAAATGTACCTTTTGTGTAATAATCCTCAATAATAGGTAGAACTTCTTCATCTACCCAATCTCGTACTAAATCACGTACCATTAATTCTTCTTCAGTTAAATGTTGATCCAAATTATAAAAATCAACACCTTCATATTTAGACATTATTTTGTACTTAGTAAAGGGATATATATGTTTTACATTATGCAGGTTAACCCAAATATAGAACGTGCTGATGGGAGTATTATGGAACAAATTTGGATTGAAAAATACAGGCCAAACAATCTTTCAGAGGTTGTTGGGCAAGAGGCTGTAACATCCCGATTGAAAAATTATGTGAAAGAAAGTTCCATGCCTCATTTACTGTTTGCAGGACCTGCTGGAATTGGTAAAACTACCAGTGCTTTAGCATTAGCAAGAGAAATGTTTGGAGAATTATGGAAACATAATTTACATGAATTAAATGCCTCAGATGAAAGAGGTATTGATGTTGTTCGAGGGAAAATTAAAGAATTTGCACGGACTGCACCATTAGGTGAAAGAGGATTCAAAATAATATTTCTAGATGAAGCTGATGCTCTAACTGGAGCGGCACAGGCAGCTTTGAGAAGAACTATGGAAAAATATTCTAGAACATGTCGCTTTGTTATGTCTTGTAATTATTCATCCAAAATTATTGACCCTATTCAATCTAGATGTGCAGTATTTAGATTTAGACCAATAAAAGCTGAAGATTTAGAAAAATATCTTAAATTTGTAGCTGCAAAAGAAAATGTAACAGTTACAAAAGAAGCTTTTGAATCATTAACATATTTAGCTCAAGGTGATCTCAGAAGAGCAATTAATGGCTTGCAAATGGCTGCTGCTGCAAATACTGACGTTACTCCAGATGTTGTTTATCAGGCTGTAGCTGCCGCTCGACCTGAAGAAGTTAAAGAAGCATTGGAAGCTTCATTAGAAGGTAATTTCTCAAATGCTAGAGAAAAATTAGATACTTTACAAATAACATATGGTTTAGCAGGTGAAGACGTATTGAGGCAAATGCATCGAACCGTTAGAGATTTAGAAATACCAGATAACATAAAAGTTTTGATGATAGAAAAATTGGCTGAAGCTGATTTTAGATTATCAGAAGGTGCTAATTCAAGAATACAAATAGAGGCAGTAGTTGCTAGTTTTGCAATTTTGGGCCGAAATTTGAATAAAACATAGACAAAAAGGTTTTGAAACACCCCCTTCACAAGTTGTGGCTCAAAACAGTAATTATGTAACTGTTGACGGTGAATTTGATAGTCTAGAAAAACGAAGTTTCCTAACTATTGATGATTATAAATTAGAGAGTCAAACTGTAATATTAAGAATAGATATTAATTCTTCTATTAATCCTGATAATGGTGACTTATTAGATGACACTAGAATTAAAAGACATTCTGCAACTGTAAAAGAATTATCCGAAAAGAATGCCAAAGTAATTATTCTAGCACATCAATCAAGACCTGGAAAATTAGATTTTGTTAATTTAGAGAAACACGGTAAAAGAATGTCGCAAATAATTAACAAAGAAATAATCTTTGTTGATGATTTATATGGTGATAAAGCAATTAATCAAATTAAAAAATTGGAAAATGGAGACATCCTTTTACTGGATAATGTAAGATTTGACAAAGAAGAGATCGAACTAAACCAATTTATAAATGACAACTTTGAAATACAAAATAACTCTGAAATGGTAAAGAAACTTTCACCACATGCTTCTTATTTTGTTAATGACGCATTTGCTGCATCTCATCGATGTCAACCTTCATTAGTTGGATTTTCAGAAAAAATGCCTGCTTTGGCTGGAAGAGTTATGCAACGTGAATTGGATTTCCTAGGTAAGGCCATTAGTTCGGGGCCCACACCAAGGATTGCAGTCCTAGGAGGTAGTAAAGCTGCTGATTCTGTAGCTATAGCTCAAAATTTCTTAGAAAAGGGAGTTGAACAAATTCTGACTGGAGGTGTCGTTGCTAATATTTTCTTAATTGCATCAGGTGTTGATATAGGTAAACCAAGCACTGAATTTATTGAAAAACAAATTCCTAATCACAATAAAATAATTAGTCTAGCTAAAGAGTTATTAGATAAATATGGAGAAAGAATACAAATTCCCACTGATGTTGCACTAAATATTGATGGAAAACGTAATGGAACTAATGTTGAAAATTTACCTCAAAATCATTCCTTATTTGATATTGGAATAGATACTCTAGTTAATTACATAAATATCATAAAAAATGCGGGGACAATTATTGCAAATGGACCAATGGGTGTTTTTGAAAATTCTGAATTTGCAACAGGTACTAATGAAATTTTTAGTGCCATATCAAAAAGTAATGGAATGACTGTCGTTGGAGGGGGAGAAACTGCTATGGCCTTTAACCAAATGGGACTAGCCAGTGGAATTAGACATATCTCTACTGGAGGTGGAGCATGTATTTCCTTTATGTCTGGTGAAACAATGCCTGCACTAGAAGCTATGAGAAGAAGTAAGGATCATTTTAGTAAATAAAATGGAGCCACCGGGGGGATTTGAACCCCCGACCTACTGATTACGAATCAGTCGCTATACCGAGCTAAGCCACGGTGGCAATTTAGTATTCAACCATATTGCATTAAATTAAATTAGGCCTCAAAAAAATTATTAACATCATGAATTATGTTATTTGATAATTCTAAATCAGGTATATTATCTGAAAATTTGCCTGCTCTACCATCAGTAATTATAATCATTCCTTTATCATTTTCTGAACGTATTACTCTACCAGCTGCTTGAAGCATTTTGCGTAAAGCAGGTGATTCTACTGCATATTGCCAACCTTTACCATTAAAACAGACATCAAAGTAATGCTGAAGTGCTTCCTGCCTAACTCCTGGAGATGGATAAGGAACTCCAACAATTATAGCCATTTCTAAAGAAGTATCTGGATAATCTATACCTTCTGCAAGTCTTCCCCCCATAACACCTGCCAAAACTGAACCACTATCTGATTTAAAACTCTCAACTGTATTCATTAATTCTTCTTGATTCATTCCTGAATATTCCTTGTATATTGGCTTAGATAATTTTAATTCATTTAATGCAGATTCAAGTATCTTGTATGATGGGAAGAATAGCGCTATATTTCCATTAAATTTGCTAATTATTGATTCTAATTTGTCAATTAATTGAATCCATACTTTAGGATTATTTTTTAATTCTCTATAAGAGGTTGTTACGTCACTAACATAACGAATTAGTCTATTCTCTTTAGGGAAAACCGAGCCATACTTTTCTAATATTGATTCTGGTTTTAGTCCTATTAAATCCCGAAACATACCTAATGGACTTAAAGTTCCTGACATCATAATGACACCTGCTGCCTCCTCTAGGAAACCTGTCATTACTCTTGGATCAAGACACACTTTTTCTAGTCTCAGCGGCTTTTTCCCCACTAAACGAATACTATGACTTTCAATTGAATCTAGCCATCTACAAAGAAAATCTCCTACTGTACCTAAATATGAACGAGGTCTTTTTCCTTTTTCAAGTAATGTTTGCCTTATCAATTGACCCATTTGAGACAAGTCTGATGCCTGTTGCTTCAAACGATAGAGAGTCATTTTACCAAAAGACATCATTTCAGTTTCAAAAGTAGGTACTTCTGAATCGAGTGAAACTATATGTGAAGGCAAAAGCCCTTCCTCCTCGCCCTCTGAAATATGATATTCTCCTAATGATTTTAATGCAGATTCCACTAAATCTAGAAAAAAACTTGGGGGACTGCCATCGCCTAGTAATAAACCAAATTTTTCAGACTCATTAGAGGCTCTACGCAATGTATCAATACTCAAATAATCTGAGGCAGCATCTCTTGACCAATCCGGCAAATTATGTGCTTCATCCACAATTGTAACTATTTTATCTATAGAAACATCCATCCATCCAAGAAGATATTTGCGTATA
>Ga0208410_1001308_pt1 | contig 13088 bp, 11 predicted proteins | sample ETN02SmetaG_3_FD_185787 | JGI IMG/M metagenome (GOLD analysis project Ga0208410, IMG submission 185787) | Marine microbial and viral communities from oxygen minimum zone, Eastern Pacific Ocean - ETNP2014F10-02SV257 (SPAdes) (version 2) | ecosystem: Environmental > Aquatic > Marine > Oceanic ... | reverse complement strand
GTTTCGCCCTACTGGATTCACTTGGTATAAGTGGTTGCAGAGTTTCTCCTGATACCGAGTAAACATTTTTCGAATCTTTATATTCTTGCGATGCAAGCAATGAAAAATCAAAAATAGAAATCATCAAGAATAGGAAAATGATTTTTGTATTTTTTTTCACGGTGTAGTCTCAGTTATTTTTTTTTGCATTTATATTTCCTTGAGTATTCATCAACCACCATTTTATCCTTTGATTTATCGAACTGAATGATTTTAACAGTGAGCTCTTTCATATTATCGGTTAATGAATAGTGATACTTGTTTGTTTGGTCTGGATAACTGTTATTTTCTGAAACACGTTCAAAATTCAAGCTATCTTGATCATCAAATTTTGAGGAAATTTTCATATTTTCAAAATTTTGATTCGCAGCAAAAAATTTCTGGATCGGTATAAATTTACTGATACTGTTTTCCTCTAGATTAATTATCAAATCATAGTGATAACCAATATGACTGACATCATTAGTTTGGTTCGCTCTTGTTATTTCAATCAAATAACACTCTATGGTATTCAATTCACCCCAAACATTCTGAATAAATGCCGTTAAAAAAATAAAAATGAGGGATAAAATTTTCATGGAATAATTAGATTTGAAGTTTTGACTCGAAACCTACTCTATTTTATTTTTCATTGAATGTTTTGATTTTCTTGCATATACCCTTTTTCTCCATAACTGATAACTGGATTTTTTTAGGTTCGCTCTCATGATAGCAATCACCTCTTTCTCAGATAAACCAGTCTGAAATTCAATCGCATCAAAACTGACTTCATCCGCCCAAGCCATTTCGATGATTTCGTGATGTGTTGTATCTTTTTTCATAATTAATTTTTCAAGATTTGCTATACCGAGCAATTATAAAATTAATTTGAGCATTTTATTTTGTATTTTCAATAATATTGATAAAGTATCGATACAAAAAATAAAAAGAAAATACTATGGATAAAAATAAACTGACAAAGATTATGAAAGGTTTGCATTGGACCACCACTGCCAGTGAACGCGTACTTCTCTCAATTATCGGTATTGTAACGTGCCTAGCAGCAGTAAAATATTTATACAGTATGTATCTCAATATGGAAATCACTCTCGCTGATCTTTTTATGCTGTTTATTTATGTTGAAATCATAGGTATGGTTGGGGCTTTTTATTCAACCACAAGAATACCAGTTACATTACCAATAATAATTGCTATCACAGCGCTCTGTCGGTTGATAATAATGCAGAGTAAAGACATGAATGCCCTACTATTATTGAGTGAAGCAGGAGCGATATTAATTCTGGCTGCAGCAGCTTATGTTATGTCACTAAAAGACAAAATAAGTCTTGAAAAGATTGAAAAATTTAGTGACAAAACCAAATAAATCAATAAGCAACGATCTTCGTGAACTAATTCAAAAGACTCATTTATCTGATGAGAGTCAAATTATTCATAAATGGTCTCAGTCTTCTTCTATCACACCTAAAAACAGGATTGAATCTCAAAAGCATGCCATAAAGCTTGTAAATGATATCCGCAATGATGAAAGGCCAGCTTTATTAGAATTATTTTTATCTGAGTATGGCTTATCAACAGATGAGGGTGTCGCACTGATGTGTCTTGCCGAGGCGCTTATGCGAATTCCTGATGCAAAAACCATGGACGAGCTTATTGAGGATAAAATTGCACCATCCTCATGGGGTCTTCATCGAGGGAAATCTGAATCATTGCTGGTAAATGCATCAACCTGGGGGCTTATGCTCACGGGAAAAGTTCTTGATGATCAATACAGTGATGGTCTGACCAATAAATTACATGGAATGGTAAAAAGATTAGGTGAACCTGTCATTAGAAGAGCTGTTAAAAGAGCAATGAAAGAACTGGGAAGACAATTCGTCCTCGGAGAAACAATTCAGGATGCTCTTAAACATGGTGAAAAACAAATTAATGCTGGTTACACATTTTCTTATGACATGTTGGGGGAAGCAGCACTGACTAAAGAAGATGCAAATAAGTTCTATGAATCATATAGATCAGCAATTGAAATACTGGCGAAAAATTCAAAATTTGATTCTGTAAAAAAAAATCCAGGTATTTCTATAAAACTATCCGCATTGCATCCACGTTATGAGGTAAGTCAGAGAGAGCGGGTTATGAAAGAGTTAGTTGACCACACTTTATCACTTACATTGATGGCAAAAGAGGCAAATATGGGCCTTAATATAGATGCCGAAGAATCAGATCGTTTGGATCTTTCCTTAGATGTTATAGAAGCAGTCATGAGCAATGAAGAGCTAAAAGGTTGGGATGGTTTTGGTGTGGTTGTTCAAGCCTACAGTAAACGTTGTATGTACGTTATTGACTGGTTGTATGAAATTGCAAAGAAATATGACAGAAAAATAATGGTGAGATTGGTTAAGGGCGCATATTGGGACACTGAGATTAAAAGAGCCCAAATTGAGGGTCTTTCCGACTATCCTGTCTTTACCAAAAAAGAATTTACCGATTGTGCTTACATATATTGTGCGGAGAGGTTATTGAATTTAACAGATCGGATCTATCCACAATTTGCCACACATAATGCAAATAGTATGGCAATGATCTTAGAGCTTTGCTCAGATAAAACATCATTCGAATTTCAACGATTACATGGTATGGGAGAAATACTTCATCGATTAGTCCTGGAGCGTGAAAATGTAATGTGCAGAATATATGCGCCGGTAGGGCCACATCGAGACTTATTGGCATATCTTGTTCGACGCCTTCTGGAAAATGGTGCGAACTCCTCATTTGTAAATCAACTTATTGATGTATCAATACCAGCCTCTGAAATTGCTGAAGATGTTCTCGTGAAATCAAAAATCAAGCCAGCGACGAAGTCCGAATTATGTAAACCGACAGAGCTCTATTTACCAAGTCGGGTTAATTCAAGAGGTTGGGACTTAAGAAATAAAAGCGATATTTCAGATATTGAATCTTCAAGGAAAAACTTTAAAGACCATAAGTGGTCTTTTTCTCCTCTAACAGTAAAAGAATCATCAAGCTCAGATAAAGTCACGGTTAGAAATCCTGCAGACTCTAATGATATTGTTGGTACAGTCATTTTTGCCAATAAAAATGATGCAACGACAGCCATTATGAATGCGAGTAATTGGAATGATTGTGATCAAATAAAACGATCTAGAATATTAAAAAAGGCGGCAGATCTCTATGAAGAGAATTTTGGTGAACTGTTTGCAGTATTGACTCGTGAAGCTGGGAAAACAGTGCAAGACGCAATCGGTGAATTAAGAGAAGCGGTTGATTTCCTGAGATATTATGCCGAAGAGGCACTCAAACACTCTAACAATGTTGGAAGAGGCGTATTTGTTTGTATTTCACCTTGGAACTTTCCACTTGCAATCTATACTGGCCAAATCGCAGCGGCGCTTTCCGTAGGTAATGGTGTCTTGGCAAAACCAGCCGAAACCACTTCTATATGTGCGTCAATTGCTACAACCCTTCTTCATCAAGCAGGTGTGCCAAAAAATGTTCTGCAATTGATTCCAGGAAAAGGTGAAATAATTGGTAAGGAATTTTCGAAAAGTAAGTATATTAATGGCATATGTTTTACAGGTTCCACCGAAACTGCTCAAAAGATCAATAAAAATATCGCTGAAAATGCACCTGTTGATGTGACTTTCATCGCTGAAACAGGTGGTTTGAATGCAATGATTGTGGACTCAACAGCCCTTCCTGAGCAAGCAATCAAAGATATCATCAGCTCATCATTTCAATCCGCAGGTCAGAGATGTTCAGCACTGAGAATACTCTATTTGCAAGAAGACATTGCTGATGAATTTATGGAAATGTTATTTGGAGCAATGGACGAATTAGTGGTTTCAGACCCTTGGTTATTATCAACTGATATTGGTCCAGTTATTGATAAAAATGCAAAAGAAAGGATAAACACATACATCAAGGAGGCAGAGAATAAAAATTGCATTTTAAAAAAACTTAACTGTGATAATTCTGAACTATATGTTTCTCCAACTGTTGTCCGCATTGACGGAATTAAAGATATGGAAAAGGAAATTTTTGGGCCAGTCCTTCACATAGCAACATTTAAAGCATCTGAAATTGACAAAGTGATACATGATATAAATCATTCTGATTACGGCCTTACTTTTGGTTTGCACACTCGAATTGATGATCGTGTTGATAAAATAACTTCTCAACTAAACATAGGGAACTTATATGTCAATAGGAATCAAATTGGAGCGATAGTAGGTTCTCAACCCTTCGGAGGTGAAGGACTATCAGGCACAGGTCCAAAAGCAGGTGGTCCAAACTATATCAAGAGATTCACATTGAGCGAAAAAAATGAATGGGTAAAGCCAAATCCTGCTAATTCTGTTTCATTGGACATTGTACAAGCCGCCATAAATAAACTGAAAAATAATAAAAAGAGACTCAAGTCACATAAATTACCTGGACCTACAGGTGAGAGTAATGTTCTATCTTTTTACTCTCGCGGTGTAGTGTTATGTTTAGGGCCAACTTTTGATATGGCGCTATTGCAAGCACAAACTGCAAAGGAAAATGGATGCTCAACCTTGATTATAACTGAAGATGCAGAAGGAGAATCAACAATAAAAGGATCACTAAATCGTGCCGATCTTCAGTTCTTAAATGGATTTGATGCAGTGGTGGCTTGGAGTGACGAAGAAGATCAAAGAGATATTCTTCGAGGATTGGCTTCTAGGTCTGGTCCAATAATCCCATTGATCAATGATCTCAATTTTTCAGACAGATGTATCTTAGAGCGTCATTTATGCATTGATACTACGGCTGCAGGTGGAAATGCAGCCTTACTCATGAAGACTTCATGATTATCTTATAATTCTCTGGATCTCTTCTCAGCTGCAGACAGCGCATCGCTGACTAAATCGTCTAAATTATTGTTATCCATAAACACAGAAAGCGCGGCAGCTGTCGTACCGCCCTTGCTGGTCACACTGTCTCTTAGTTTTTTTGGTGATCTGTCAGTCTCAATCAATGCTGCGGCACCTATTAGTGTATCTATTGATAGATTCATTGCATGTTCTTCTGAGAGTCCTGCTTTTATCCCCGCTTTTGCTATAGCCTCCACAAAAGCGAAGAAGTAAGCCGGTCCACTTCCCGATAAAGCCGTTGTTTTATGAATCAAATCTTCATCATCAACCCATCTAATTGGACCAGATCCTCGAAATAAATCCTCAAAAATTGCTTTTTGCTGGTCGTAAGAATCATTTTCAACGTATGCGACATTAACTGATCTTTTTACCAAGGCTGCTATATTTGGCATACATCTAATGACCGGTATTTCAATACCGAGACTCGATGCAATCCGCTTAGTTTCAACTCCAGCCATAATTGATATAACGCAGCATTTTGCACTTGAAAACACTGAAATATCTTGAGAAATTTCATTGAAAGTCTGAGGTTTGACTGCAAGGAGTATCGCATCAAAGCTACTTTGATCGGGAATATCAGCTTGAGAATTATAAATACTGCATCCCGATAAAATATTTTTATTGGTTTCGTTGATATGTGGATCTAAAACAGAGATATCTTCTGGGTTTCCACCAGATTCAATAAAACTTTTTATGATGGCAGTACCCATACTCCCTGCCCCAATTAACAATAATTTAATTTTCATATACAAAATAATAACATATACAAATCAGGCGGTATGTTATATTGAGTTTAAGACATAGAGGATGAGAATGCTAAAAACACCAATAACGATATCATTTACAAAAGTTACCAATTTTCTCGGTATCATCGGAATCATTGGCTCACTGATATTTGTTGGTATGGAGCTCAGACAATCACATCGAATTGCTCTGGCTGCGCAGCAACAACAGCGAGCAGCATTGATCACCGAAGTTATTGGATCATTTTCAGAAGCCAATCCACCAATCAGCTTTCTAAATTTCTTAAACCAAAGTTTAGACTTGTCCGATGAAAATAATCGTGCCACAACAGAAACTTATATGTATAGAGTTTGGATGATCTATGAAAATGATTATCTTCAGCATAAACTCGGACTTATGGATGAAGAAGTCTGGCAAGCAAAATTAACATCTATGCGAGCTATTTATGGTATGTGCCAATATAAGGATGTCACAAAATTTGCGTTATCTTATGCAAGTCAGGAATTAAAAAGACTTTTAGAGGAGTCTGGTGGCAATCCCTGTGGTATATAGCCGCTAAATAATTAATTAAGTTTTATTTAGAATAAATCTTTACCAACAAAAAAAAGCGTACCTAAGAGACACAAAGCGAGAGGCACGAAACCCAACATAAAGCCAATTTCACGACTTGCCGGGTCTTTAAGATAAGCAGCTCGAAAAACAAATCTACCTACAAAAAAAAGCAATCCAAATGCTGCCGCAATATTTTGACTCACAAAATAACCAAAAAGCCACAAAGACGGAATAAAAATAACAATTTGCTCAATTGTATTTTGATGTACTCGGTAATGTTTATCAAAGCTTTCATGACCGGTAACTGCTGGAGCTTTTATATTATATTTTCCCCTTGCTTTACCTACCTCATACCCAAAAAATAACACTTGTATCAAAATTAGTACGGTAATGATTGCCAGTAATTCCATATTTTCTTCCTCTAGTAAAAATAAAGTAACATTGATTCATGCAACTCTTTAATATAATTGCTTATCTTCTACTTCATCGAGAAATACTTCAAGTATTCTTCGATAATCATCAGGTGCCCTGCTCAGAGAAGCATGTGCAACATCCTTAATAACAATAAATTCAGAACCAGGGATCATTTTGTGAAACTTTGATATGGTTTCAGGGCGAGCCTCATCAAACTCGCCCGTTAGAAATAAAACTGGTATGTCGATCTTATGCAGCTGATTGGATAGATCAAAATCAACTAGATTGCCAGTTGCATGAAATTCAGTTGGCCCCCACATATACTCATAAATAACTTGGTTCCATGGCGCTCCATCACAATTTACTTTTTCTTTTGCTTCACCACGAGTTAGATGTCTGTCATAAAATACTCTGCTTGCATCACGATATTCATCAGAATCAGTTGTGTTTGCCATTTCATGAAAATTTAATGTGTCTTGAATATCCTGTGGGAGCTGGTTTCGAAGATAATTAGCATCCTCCATCCATAGTGGCGTGCTTAAGAGCGGGCTTGAGAATATAACCGAAGCAACTCCTGATGTACCTTTTTCTAGTAAATATGCTCCTGCAAGTGCGGCACCCCACGAATGACCGAGTAAATGAAATTGATCAAGACTTAGCTCTTGACGAATGACATGCAATTCTTCAATAAACCTATCCACTTCCCATAGGGATAAATCATCTGGACGTCCGGATCTGCCTGAACCCAGCTGATCATAACGAATAATGGGTCGTTGATCTCCGAGTGGCTCTAATAATGAATAGGTGCATGAAGTACTGCCAGGTCCGCCATGAAGGGTAAGTAATGGTAGCCCCTCTCCTGTACCACTAATTTTATACCAAACTGGTCCTCCGGGAACATTTACAAAACCTTGATTGGGTTTAATAGAATTAGAAGCAATAACCATTGTTGATAACAAAAGAAATGCTATTAAAAGTAACTTTTTCATATCAATCATAATCTAATATATGAGATGGTTTTTCAAATGGAAATAAATTGGTTGGATCCAGTTTAATAATAGCGTGATATGCTTTAATTCATAAAAAATTTAGGAGAGAACTGTGAATAAAGAAATATCAACTAGATGGGTCATTGCTACAAATATTGGTGTCTTAGTCGGATTAATTTCAGTTATTTTTCAACTGATAGAAGATCGAAATCTTCTCAGAGTAAGCCTTACGAATGACTATTACAGCTCATATATTCATGCTGACACTATATTTGCTGGTGAAAATTTACCGGCTGTTTTTGAGAAAGCACTTCTCGACCCAGAGAATTTGAGTATGTCAGAAATGAGAGTTATGGAAGCACAAACATTTTCACCTATAAATCGCTGGATCAATCTCTATAGAATGTCAGAGGCAGGTATCGTCGACGACACATTCTGGGAAACTCAGATTGACCTTGATGCCACTTTTTATCTCGGTACTCCATACGGAAGAGCTTACTGGGAAGTTTCAAGTCCTTTGTGGTCCTCTGATTTTCTCCCTGATGCAGTCAGACAAAGAATAGAAGAGCGTCTTTATGATGAAAAGTTCGAGCCAAATTCTAACTACACAAAAAATTATTATGAAGATATAAAAAATACCTTAATTAATAACTGAATTTCCTGAAACTAAAAATCTCATGAAATTATCATTACCATAAATAAGCCTTCACAAATGTTTATTAGTTGTGAGGTTTTCCTCATAAAAAAATACATCTCATTTATAAAATATATGTATTAATTATCGGTAATTAGGCAACTGCAATCGCGGAAATTGTCCATAATAAAATTGAGATTATAGCAATACCAAAAGCAGGTATAATTTGAGTCTTGACGTGATCCATTAGGTCGCAACCTGTTGTCGTAGCGCTAAGAATAGTTGTATCCGATATTGGTGAACATTGATCACCAAAGACCCCTCCATTAAGCACAGCAACAAAACAGATGGACATATAGAGCTCGTGATACGTTATGCCCTGAGATTGAGCAATAGCCCATGCGAGAGGCATTGCTAATGGATAAGCAATCCCATAAGTGCCCCAGCTGCTTCCGGTAGAGAAAGATATGACAGCAGTTATAATAAATAATGAACTAGGTAAAATATAGAAAGGCATCTTATCTCCTAAAAGGTCAATCAAGAAGACTCCACCTCCTGTCTCAGCACTAATGCCTCCCACCATAATCGCGAGCATCATTATTGTTACCGCAATGATGACCCCTTTCAATCCAGTTCCAATTCCATCAACGACCTGTTTTAAAGACATACCCTTCAATAAAGCTATTAAGACAGACACAATCAAAGCAGCACCAAAAGCCCAATTAACCTTTGGGGTTCCGAGCCAAAAAAAACTACCAACGGCAATAAAAATTAAAATTACGAGGGGAATGATAAATTCGATTACGTGTGATGAATATCCTTCTGGTGCATTACTAATATGCAACTCGGGTGAACTAATGGGAGTCGCATCAGGAGCATCTAATTCTCCTGTTTCCAATGCTCGCTTTCTTGCCTTTTGGAGGCCTTTACCAGCAAAATGATTAATATCAAGACTCAGTATAAGCACACCAAAAATAGTCAAAATAGAATAAAAACTAAATATTAAACTACTAAAGTAAAAATTTATTCTATCTAATTCACTATTGAGAAAAGTTACTCCTGGAATAAAAATTAAAGCTTGAACAAATAAAGGCCAAGCATTAAAAGCCAAGAGAGAGGCCACAGGGGCTCCAGTTGAATCAACTATATAGCTGGTCTCCTCATGACTAACTCGATTACGATCCGCTATAGATTTAATTGATACTCCTGCTAGGACAGTACTGACGGATCCGCCCTGAAAAAAAATAATACCTAATAACCAAGCAATAAACTTAGCGGATTTTGGACCTCTTACAAATTTTTTTGTAGTAAAGTTAGCAAAGGCTTGTGCAGCTCCAGTGCGAGACCAAATACCAAGTAGTCCGCCCAGTAACCAGAGGTACAAAAGAAGAATACTTGCTGAATTACTATCTGAAAGTACAGGAATAAACACATTATCGATAATATTAAAATTACCCAAGAGGAAAGCACCAACTACCACCCCACAAAAAAGAGAAGTAAGTGGTTCTCTGGTCATTAAACATAAGAAAACGGCTGTGAGTGCTGGTAAGAGGGACCAAAAACCATAATGCTTGCTCGCTCTTAATATCGAATATGATTTTTCACCATCTTCGGTAAACTCTAACACCCATTCTGACTCTGGTAATTGCTGGTTATCAAGCTCATCCAATGCGGCCTGCCTCAGTAGCGATTGACTATAAGGAACCACTTCATCCAAAGATGCAATATTTTTTCCATCTAATGAGAAAATTTGCCCAGAATCATCTACAACAACCTGCATAGAAGTTTTTTGTTCTTGATATTCTGGAGGAACAAAAAAATGAATATATATCCCAATGGCTAGACTCAAAACCAGAGACCAAAGGGGGAGATTTATTTTTTGGAACACTTGTATTTGTAGATCATTTTTGATTTTAATTGTTCAAAATTTTTGAGAGCTCACTAACGAGTATGTCGCCGGCTTTTTCATTGACATTCAAACATGTAACGACGCGAACTCTTCTCTCACCAAAAGCCCCAACCAATATACCTTTTTTTTGAAGTTTCTCTACAATTTCCTTTGCTGAAGGTGCGTCATGCTCTAAATCAAATATTATGATATTTGTTTCGACTGGTAACATTTTGATCACTTTAGGAATTTTTGCTATTCGCTCTCCGATTGAAGCAGCTAAATTATTATCTTTAGCTTGTTGCTCAATATGATTATCAAGAGCATAAAGACAGGTTGCTGCAAGCACTCCTGATTGTCGCATCGCACCTCCAAGCGCTTGCTTCTGACGCCAAGCTTTATCACAAAACTCGGACGTCCCAGCTAAAATCGCTCCACATGGAGCTCCCAATCCTTTTGAAAAATCTATCCAAACTGAATCAAAGTCACGTGCATATCGACTTGCTTTGATGTTTGTTTTAGCAACCGCATTAAGAAGTCTTGCGCCATCCATATGTGTAATAAGTCCGTGATCTCTTGCCACTTTAGTTACACTATCAATTTCATCAAGCGGCCAAATTGCTCCGCCACCAAGATTTGCTGTTTGTTCAACGAGTAACATCTTACTGATCGGCATATAGCGTGAATAAGGTCTAATGGCTCTTCTAACATCCTCGGCACTAAAAATTCCATTAACCCCATTCAGAGTTCTCAATATAACACCACTGAGTGCGGCTGGTGAGCCACATTCATAATTTAAAAGATGCGAAGTTTCATCACAAATGATTTCATTACCTGGTTCGCAGTGGACCTTAACCGCAACCTCATTACACATGGTTCCAGATATCATAAATATTGCCGCTTCTTTTCCTAAGAGTTTGGCAACTCTTTTCTCAAGTTTGGCGGTTGTAGGATCCTCACCCTTTTGTTCATCACCAAGAGGAGTCGATATAATCGATTCCAGCATTGCTTTCGTTGGAATTGACTTTGTATCACTATAAAAATCGTACATGTTTTACCCTCTGACCTTCTTAACGTTTGAAAAAATACTACAGTTTGTACTACATTTTTACTACATGTTTTTACGTGATTCTTTGAACCGTTAACTTAATTTTCTGTCAAGTTAATAAGTGCGGTCTCTTACTCAACATCCTTTGTGGGCGCTGCCGGCTTCAGGGTCACCGAGCGAAGCATGATCGGGTTCCAGAGTGACATTTGCGGATGCATCCCGATCGTGGATTCCCCTTCTGATAAAATCAATTGGCCGATGTGCTGGGTTTGAAAAGTCTGCTGTCCGCCAGTGGATTTTATGGTGAGAGGTTTTTGCCCGTCGTTCGCCATCAAAAGGAAACTGGCAGACTCCTCCGCGGCGACCTCTGCGTAAATATCGAATATACCAGGCTTATCGATCCTTACCAGCCAGTCCACGCGGCTTTGGAAATCTGTCCACCCGTCTAAGTAAAAATTAGAATTATCGTCCTGCCTCAATTCCAGTCTGCCCCCATACCCGGGGTTATAGATATGGGCATCATCCATTGCCAGCTCTAGAACACCTTCCTCGTCTTGTTTTGGCAATATCCTCTCCACGTCGAGTTTTCCAGTGATTTTCAATACGATTACAGTGTCAATCTCATCAAGTGACTTGTTCGGGAGCTGTAGTACCACACCTTCCTGTGTTTTGTTGACTTGAATCTGTTGCTGAAAGTCCGCTAAAAAATACGCGCCGCTCACCTCGCTACGTAGGCCGTCCACCCTAAGCAAGCCGTCCTCAGGCCAGTCAAATACGTGCAAGTAAAGCTCTGTCGCATTGGGGTATTCCTTCTTGGTGGCCCGCCCCCACGGCAGGCGAATAAAAGGGCTGGCGGTGGTGCCATAGATCGACGAAGAATTCATACTCATCCATTCACCGACATCTTTCAGACGCTCGATACTTGCCTGCGGAATCTCTCCATTGGCCATCGGCCCAACATTCAGAAGGTAATTGCCGCCCTTGCTGGCAGAGTCGACGAGGTTGCGAATTAATTGCTCACTGGATTTCCAATCATCATCATAGGACTTGTAACCCCAAGTGGTATTCATCGTCATACAAGCTTCCCAGTCGTACTCGAGACCGGTGGGAGGCACATTTTGCTCCGGGGTTCTTAGATCTCCATCATGTCCATACAACAAGCGATTATTTACAATTATTCCAGGCTGAAGCTCCACCAGTCCGTCAAACATCGCAGCCCGTGCCGGCGTCATATCGATCGGCGTATCCCACCAAAGAATCGATATCTCTCCGTAGTTGGTAAACAACTCCTTGACTTGGGGTACGGCGATATCGCGGATATAGTCGTCCATACTGCCATTCTGGGCGGGATCCCATCCATGACCATCCCAAAACGAACCACCAGGATGCACCCAGTCCTGCGCGTGAGAGTAATACAAACCAAGCTTGATGTCGTGTTTGCGTGCAGCTTCGGCCAAAGGCTTGAGAAGGTCTTTGCCATAAGGCGTCGCATCCACTATATCCCAGTCACTGACTGCAGTATCGAACAGAGCAAAACCGTCATGGTGCTTGGCGGTGATGACGATGTACTTCATGCCAGCGTTCTTGGCCATGAGCACCCAAGCTTCAGGATCGTAATCTACCGGGTTGAATTGCTTGGAATACTGCTGATATTCCGCTACAGGGATCTGTCCATAATGCATGATCCATTCGCCAATATTCTCTACCTGCTCACCTTTATGGGTCCCAGCCGGAACTGAGTAGACACCCCAGTGAATAAAAAGTCCGAAACGAGCTTCACGCCACCAGGCCATGCGCGCATCTCGCTGCCCTACAGTCTCTTCGTCGTAGGGTCCCTTGTAGGTCGCTAGTGATTTAATCTCTTCCG
>Ga0208410_1001307_pt1 | contig 13096 bp, 9 predicted proteins | sample ETN02SmetaG_3_FD_185787 | JGI IMG/M metagenome (GOLD analysis project Ga0208410, IMG submission 185787) | Marine microbial and viral communities from oxygen minimum zone, Eastern Pacific Ocean - ETNP2014F10-02SV257 (SPAdes) (version 2) | ecosystem: Environmental > Aquatic > Marine > Oceanic ... | reverse complement strand
CCTCGATCGTCGCCAAGCAATTGTTGCGAGGCCAACACGTGGTGCGTCCGATGCGGCGGGATGATGATCGATGACGCGCGTGCGCGTGCGCGCGCGACGCGCGCGCGAGGGTGATTCGTGTCGTGGGGGTTGCGTGTGCGCGCGGGGGACGCGCGCGCGTCGTCGATGGAGACGACCGGCGGGGGAGGGGCGCGCGACGAGGGGATGCGATGCGTGGGGCTCGGGCTGGTTAGGGCTTTGACGCGCGAGACGCGACGAGACGAGACGAGACGCGACGCGAGAGGTGAGATACTGACGGTGAGACTCTTTGTTTTCGATGTGAATAGGTTGTCGTCCGCGCGGAAGGTATCTGCATGTCTGGTGGCATGGTTCGTCGTCGCATGGCGCACGATCGCTACAAGAATAAGCGCATGAATACGAATCCGAAGAAGGGTCCGTACCACTACACCGCGCCGAGCCGTCTCTTCTGGAAGACGGTTCGCGGTATGCTTCCCCACAAGACGGTCCGTGGTGCGGCTGCGTTCGAACGTTTCAAGGCGTATGAAGGTATCCCGGCGCCGTACGACAAGGTGAAGCGTGCCGTCGTTCCGGAAGCGCTCAAGGTGTTGCGCCTCGGTGAAGGTCACCGTTTCTGCGTGCTCGGTGACTTCTGCGCGCAAATCGGTTGGAAGCACGCTGCGATCGTGAAGGAGCTCGAGGCGAAGCGTGAAGCCGCGGCGTCTGAGTACTGGGCCCAGAAGAAGGAGGCGAACGCCAAGTTTGCCGCCGCGAAGAAGGAGGCGAACGCTCAGCTCGGCGACCTCCAACAGCTCATCGAGGCGACTGGCTATTAAACAGGCAGTGATAGAAGGTAGAAGGTTGTGATGAGGAAGTATCCGAAATGAATCAAAAACACTCTAATAATAATATGCGTTCGAGTATCGCGACTGTGCGCGTCGCGGGGAGTCAAGGAATCTCCGAATCGACGGCGAAGAGTCTAGTATCGGTAGTCGCGCACGGTGGAGAAGAAGTGCGCGACGTTTTCTTCAGGCGTGCCCACCATGACGCCGTGACCGAGGTTCATGACGTGCTTCGTGTTACCCGCCTTTTGGATCGTCTCGTGTACCTTCTTGGTGATGAAATCTTGGCTGGCGAACAAGTGCACCGGATCCATGTTACCCTGCACCGCTTGCCCCATCCCGAGTCGCGCGCGAGCGTCCGCCATGTCCACCGTACCGTCTAAGCTGATCACATCAGCGCCCGTTTGAGCCAATCGCTCCAAGAAACCACCGCTTCCGGAGCTGTACAAGATGAGCGGCACGTGCGGGTGCGTCTTCTTGCACTCCTCGAAGATGCGCTTGAGATACGGCAGACAGTACACTTCGAAATCCGCCGGCGCGAATTCACTCGCCCAAGAATCGAAAATTTGCACCACCTGCGCCCCAGCGTCCGCTTGGTACCTCGTGTACTCAATCACGGCGTCCGTAAGCTTGTTCATCAACGCCTCGTACACCTCCGGCGCATCGAACGCCATCTTTTTGATCACCTTGTAGTGCGAGCTCGTGCCCCCTTCGACGATGTACGACGCGAGCGTGAACGGCGCCCCACAGAATCCGAGCAGCGTCGCCTCGTTTCCGATTTCATTTCTCAAAATTTTCAACGACTCACCGACGAACGGCACGCTCTTTTCCGGCTCGAGCGGCGTGATGCTCTTGATGTCGTCCATCTCTCGCACCGGATTGAAGATGATCGGCCCCGTGCCCTTGACGATGTCGAACGGTATGTTCATCCCTTGCAACGGCGTCAAAATATCACTGAACAGAATCACACCGTCCGGTTTAAACGCCCGGTACGGTTGCAACGAGATCTCCACCGCCAGATCCACCGTTTCGCTTCGTTCCCGAAACGTCGTGTGCTTCTTGCACAAGTCTTGATACACCTTCATGTATCTCCCAGCCTGACGCATCATCCAGATGGGCGGACGCTCGACGCTCTCGCCGCGAATCGCCCGAAGCATCAACGGATCGACACCGCTCGCGTCACCGCCCGCGCGCGCGACGACGCGACGCGAGGCGGCTCCCGAGGGGAGACCGCGAGCGTGGGCGCGATCGCGCGCGTCGCGGAGACGCGCGCGGGGGGCGAGGCGCGAGGAGGCGGAGACACCGGACATGGTGAGAACGTGCGCGCGCGCGTCGACGTGAATGGACGCGCGCGAGTCGCGGCGTCGCGGTGTGAACGACGAGACGATCGATCGATCGGTGATGATGTGGATAACAGAATCGCGGAAAAGATAGCGCGCGCTCGGGGACGGGACGTCGGGGACGGGGAATGGGATCGGCGTGCGCTAACGAGTATGACTAGGTGTTACACGTGTGATGAGTTGTTTGTGTGTGTGTGTGAGTGTGTGTGGTCGCGCGCTCACGCGTCGGCGGCGTGAAACATATTGACCCAATCCGGGACGTCGCTCGTCGGCGAAGAAGACGCCGAGACGGCGGAATCGTCGTCGTCGGCGGTCTCGTCGGTGCCGAGTTCAGAGTTGAAAGAGTCCTCGATGGATTTGACGTCAAACTTTTCCTTTGTCGTTTTCTTCGACTTTTTGGACGGCGTTTTCGTCTTCGTCTTCGTCGTCGCGCCGGAACCGCCGTCGTTGAAAAAGTCGTTGACGCTGCCGGATTTAGACGACGTCGACGCCGAGGACGAGGCGCGTCGTCTAGATTTCTTCGGCACTTTTTCGACGGATTCTTCAGTCACCCTCGCCGCCTTCTTTGCGCCCTTCTTCTTTTCAAAGTTTTGAGACTCGACGAGGGAGTCGAAATCGACTCGTCCGTCGTCGCGCTTCGTCTTTGACTTGCGCCTCGTCGACGCGCCGGCGGATTCAACGTTTGAACCGTCGTCGCGTTTGCCTCGCGACTTGGACGAGCCGTCCGCAGAGAAGAGATCGTAAGAAATCTTGTGCTTCATGTGCTTTGCGTCGTGCATCGAGTACGTGTTACGGTGCTGATGAAGGTGATCGACGGCGTCGTCGGCGTACGTGGGTAACGGCGTCCCCGTGCGAGCGGCGACGGCTTCTCGCGGTTCTTCGTAGTACTCAGCCTCGTTCACCGGCGCGGAGTCATCGCTCATGAGAGCGTTTTGATGCACCTCGGTACCTTTCAGAGCGTCTAAACCGTACGCCGTACCCCAAAACGATCCATCGTGACGATCCTTCGCGTACACGATGGGCGCCGCGGAGGGCGCCGCCGCCGCCGCCGCCTGCGTCGCCGGAGGAAGGCGCTGCACCACCGCGGCGCGCGCCGGAGCCAACGTCGTGGGAACACCCGCGGCTGGTTGTTGCGCCGGTTGCTGCGCCGGCAGTTGCGCCGGCAGTTGCGCCGGCAGTTGCGCCGGCAGTTGCGCCGGCTGTTGCGCCGGCAGTTGCGCGGGTTGCGACGCGGATTGTCGCGCCGGCTGTTGCACCGGTTGCTGCGCGGGTTGCCGCACAGGTTGAGCGTACGGTTGGCGTTGCTGTTGCGCGTACGGCTGCTGCGGCGCTTGTTGTCCGTACGGCTTCGGCGGTAGCCGCTGCGGTTGCGAGTACGTCGGCGCGGACGCCGCGCGACGCGGCGCCAGAGGTTCGGCGTCACTCCCCGGCGCCGCGGCGTTGACCTTGTCATCCCCCACCGCCGACTGTTCGTTGCCATCGCTATGGGACGGTGACGCGTGCGTCTCGACGTCTTCATCCTCGCTCTCGCGCGTCTCCGCGTCGTCATCGCGCGGCTGACTGTCCTTCGGCAGACCCTTGACGTACTTGCCGATGATGGCGTCGTCGTCGCCGCCGACGTGGCCGCCGGCGCCGCCGCCGGCGTGCTTGCGGTGCCTCGCCGCCTTCTGACTTTCCGGCGTGAAATCGACGGGGGGAAGTCCGTTTCCGTGTTTCTCCCACGGCGGAAGAATCCCTTCGAATCCTAACTCCCCTGAACTATTCACCGCCGTCGCCTCCGCGACGTGCGCCGTCGTGCTCGCCACCGGCGTCGCCTCACCGACTTGCGCCGTCGCGCTCGCCACCGGTGTCGCCTCCGCGACTTGCGCCGTCGCGTTCGCCACCGGCGTCGCCTCGCCGGTTTGCGTCGTCGCGCTCGCCACCGGCGTCGCCTCCGCGACTTGCGTCGTCGCGCTCGTCTCCGCATCTTTCCACGGCTCCTCGTAAGCTCGGCCCAATTCAGCCGCGTCGCGCGTGTGATGTCTTTTTTGCGGCGTCTCGCCTTCTTTCTTGGGCACGTTCCCGTTCAGAGCGCCCAAGTACGCCGTTCTCTCGGTTTGGAAATGATCCATGCTCCAAAACGCTTCGTGTTTCCCGGCGTTTGGCATTTTCCATCCCCAGAAAAAGCTCGGCGTGTCCGTAACGTTGAGCGCGCGCAATTGACCTCTGTACACGGCCTCCTTCACTCGAGGATTATCGCATCCTTTGGCGCTGTCGTGGTGCGTCGCGAGCGACCACTCGCCGACGGCGAAGTTGTGCACGCCCTGCGTGCCCGCGGTGCGCTTCAGCGCGCCCAACTGCCCCGCCAAAGCGGCGCGCGTGCGCTCGCTGATTTGTTGCGTAGTGTCTCTGCAACTCCACGCGCACCCTTCGGCACAACCGTTCATACCCCACGCTAGATAAAAATGCGTGTCAAGCACCGCCCACTGTCGAAGCTCTTCGCGATCGAACCACTTTCGCATCAAGTCGCCGAATTCCGTGACTCGCACACCGCTCGTGTCGATCAAATTCACGTACAGTCTCGGTACGCGAAGACCCTTGTGTTCTCTTCGACGAGCGACGACATGTCGGTACGCGTAGATCGCTTTTCCCATCCACTCCAACATCACATCCTTCTTCGCCGGCAACAAGTGCGCCGGCTCGTTCAACAGCGTGAAACCTTCGACGAAATTCTTATCCGACTCTCGCAGACTGTTGTACCATTTGAACATTCGATGAAGCGATTGCAACCCCAACTCTCGAACTTTTTCGTTACCCTCGTTCCAAAACGCCGGCGGATGCGGAAACACGCCGTTATACGTCCCTTGCGAACTCCCGCCCGGCATGCTGTGCATGTCGATGACGACGCGCGCCCCCGTCTCTCTGTGAATAATTCTGAACACGTTCGTCAACGCCATCTGATCCACCGACACGAGCGCTCGATCGTCATACACCGGATCGGCGATCACTCGCGACGGCTGTCTTTCCGAACCCAAAAACGTCGCCCACGTCACCGGTATGCGCAACGACTCGAATCCAATCTCTCGAAGCCTCGCCAAGTCTTGCTTGGTCAACCAACTCGACCGATACGCGTTCATAATCTTCACCGTCCTCGCGTTGCCGTACCTTTTCGCCAACTGCGCGACTAAATCACCCTCGCTCGACCACTCGAACCCGAGACCTTCGGTAGAGTTGAAAAACGGCGGCAACACCCGCCCTTGTTTCGCGCCCAGCGGCGAATCCACGATTGTCGTCTCGCCGTTCGCGAAGAACCACTCCTCGAGGTGTAACCATCCGTTCAGCGCCACCCCGGTCGGTCGTAACCACGACGGCGCGATATCTCGCCCACCCGCGTCGCCAAGCGACGCCGTCACCGTCCGTTCGCCGCCTCTGATCGTCGCGCGCGCGCGCGCCGTCGCCCCGCCGAGCGCGATCGTCCCCAACGCCAACCACGCCGGCCATCCTCGTCGTCGTCGTCCGCGCGAGTCGCTCACCGATCCATCCGCCATCACACCATCGTCGTCGTCCTCTCCCCCGTCGTCCTCCGCGTCGTCTCCGCGCTCGAAGACGTTCGCATCGGTCGAGACGACGCGCGCATCGTCCCCGCGCTCGACGTCCGCATCGCGCGTCGACGCCGTCGCCTCGGCGCCGAACAGCGCGCCGAACGCGGACGGGACGGGCGAAGAGGACGACGACGCATCGCCTCGGCGCGCGTTTCGCGCGAGGAGCGCGGCGCGCTCGCCGCTCATGTCGAACGCGCGTCGACGTCTGGGCGCCACCTCGCCCTTTGGTGTTGAACGGCGCGGGCGCCGCGGGCTGGACGTCATGTTCATAGGACACTCGGGTAGTAATGGGGGGTATTTTGGAGTATCAGATGAATTTCGAGATCGTGACACCGTCATTGGATAGTGGTTGCTACGTATTGAAGTGATTCGTAAGCCATACAGTAATGAGTGCTTTGAAAGATAAATGTACGTATCCCAGTGTTCGAAAATCGAATGATTTTCGAGAAATCCACCGCGTCGCGCGCACAAACGCGCGCGCATGCGCCCGTGTGCGGACGTCTCGCGAGCGAACGGCGTCGTCGTGCGTCCGTCGTCGTCTCGCGCGGTCAAAGAGCGCGCCGGACGCGCGCGAATCGGTCGAGAATCGGCGTCGAGCGGTGATTGCCCACCGCGCGCGCGCATGTTCGTCGCGGTGGGACGACGCGTCGTCGCTCGCGCGAGGGCGAGATCTCTTCGCACGAGCGCCATGGACGCCAGAGGCGAGGCGCTAGGCTCGGCGCTTCGCGCGAACGCGGCGGGCGGGACGGCGTCGGCGATGAATCAGAACAACAACGGGAACGGCGTCGCGCGCGGGCCCGCGAGCGCGGCGCCGGGACGACCGCCGACGCGTCGAGGCACGCCTCCGTTGCCGCCGCCGGTGACGAGAACGCCGGCGCAAACGCACAACGGTCCCGCGAGCAGCAGCGGTGGGACGAAACCGGCGATCGGAGGGATCGTGCCGGAAGACATCGACGCGGTGTATCATCAAATGCAACACCTGGGGAACAAATGGGCCGACGCGCACGCCGAGGCGGAGATGCTCGAGGAGGCGAAGAAGTGCGTGTTGGCGACGATTACGCTGCACTACATCACGGATGGAAACACGAAAGCGGCGGCGGAGGTGCAGGCGTTCGCGTCGCAAGAGTATCAGGATCACGTCAAGCGAATGGTGGAGGCGCGTCGACGCGCGAACTTGGCGAAGATCGAGCTCGAGAGCATCAAAACGCATTTGAACTTGACGCGAACGTACGAGGCGACGCGTCGGGAGGAGATGAAGCTGATGTAATGAATTTTCGTATTTTTGATTTTCCTTCATCGAATGTCGTCTTCTCACATGGCGTCGATGCCGAGCTCGGAGCTGTACCCGCCCGCCTTTTTCGCGTCCACGACGAGTTCGCACATTTTCGCCAAGCATCCGTCGAGTTGTAACATCGTCGCGCATCCCTCGGACAGACGCAAGTGCGTGAAGCCTATGATTCGAATCAATTCGAGTTTGATGTATTCGGGCATGGCGTTGTCGTCGTAATTCTTGCACACGCGATACATCGTACCGATGATGTCAAACACCGAGTACCCCTGCGAGTGAAGCGACTTGATGCGCGCGTGCGCGTCGTCGATGTTTCCTTGCAACACAAACGCGAACGCGTCTCGCACAATGTTCGGATGAGGTTGATCGCACACCTTGAAGACGTTTTCCTCGTTCACCATGTCGAATCCCATAAACGTCGATTGTAGATTATTCAGCGCCTGTCTCATGTCCCCGTCCGCGGTGAACACGATCGCCTCTAACCCCTTCGGCACGTACGGCACCTTCTCCGCCTCCACCACGTGCATCAACCGCTTCAACACTTGCTCGTCTGACAATTTCTGAAAACGCACGATGGCGCACCTCGACTGAATCGGCTCGATCACCTTTTCGCTCGTGTTACACGCCAACGCAAACCTCGTCGTCGCGCTATAAATCTCCATAGTCCTTCGCATCGCCTGCTGCGCCGCCGTCGTCATCGAATCCGCCTCGTCTAATATCACAATTTTCGTCCGTCCCGGCGGCAGCGTCACCTTTTTCTGCGCAAACATTTTAATCTTATTCCTCACCACATCGATCCCTCGCTCATCGCTCGCGTTCATCTCCAGCACCGCCTCCTTCCGCTTATCACCCAGAAGCTCTCGCGCGAGCACCGAGACGGCGGACGTCTTCCCGCACCCGGGAGGTCCCGAAAAGATCAAATTCGGTATGAATCCGCTCGACACCATGGCGCGCATGCGCGCCACCGCGTCCTCGTTTCCCACGAGGTCGTCGAGCGTTTTCGGGCGGTACTTCTCGAGCCACGGGACCGAGTTCGCGGACGGTGTCGCCTCGCGCTTCGCGCCCGCGGCGAGGGCGTCGAAGGCGTTCACCATGGCCGCGAGGACGACGCGATCTGGCGTCTCGAGAGGATTTCGTGTGTGTTTGAAAAATGACCACTCGGGACGGGCGCGAACGCGACGCCGGGACGCGTTCGATGCGAGCGAGGGCGAGAGAGAGCGGCTGCGCGCGCGCGCGTGCGTGAATGAATGCGTGGGTATTGAAGAGCGCGTATGGTACAGCGAGTGGGTTCACGCGGTGTCGCGCGCGCGTTCGCGCGCGGCGAAACGCGCGAGACGGTCGAAAAAATGCGCGCGGTACGTCGCGGTTCGCGGGACGTACGAGCCGTCGTCGTCCTCGAGCGCGCGTCTGAGATCGTCGATGTCGATCCATTTCGTCGCGGTGACTTCGGCTTCGCCCACGGCGAACGCGTCGCCGTTGGAGTCGACGTTCCAAGGGAGGAAATAGACGTCCTCGAAGCAGTTGCATCCGCCGAGCGGCGCCATCTCGGCGGGACACGTGAATTGAAACTCCAACTCCCGCGGATCGTCGAGCTCGACCCCGAGCTCTTCGGCGAGTTCATTTACCGCCGTTTTCCGCGAATCGCCGTCGTCGTCGACGCTCACGTGTCCGGCGGCGCTGATGTCCCACCGGTTTGGAAACGTATCCTTCTTCGCGCTTCGCCGTTGCATCGCCAACCGCCCTCGTCGCGCGTCCACGAGCCACACGTGCGCGCTCCTGTGCCAATCACCGTCCGCGTGCACTAATCCTCGCGCCTTGCGCTCGCCCGTGGGCGTCGGGCGATCGCGGTCGACGTCGAAACCATCGCTCGGGGGCGGGCGCATGACTTCAAACATCTCATCGGCGCGCTGTGCCTCGGCGAGCGCGCGAGGATTGACGCCAACGCTCGACGCCATGGTTCCTCGTGACCCCCCGCGTGCGTTCGCGTCGCCCCGCGACGTCGCCCCGGACGCGCGCGCGCGTCCGCGACTCGCGTCCCCATCGCGCGCCCATTCGTCACTCGACGGCCGATCCTCCGTCATGGCGCTTCGACGCGCGCTCGCGTCGTGCGCGCCCGGTCTCACGCGCGGCTACGCCTCGTACGTCTCTCCGCGCGTCGCTCGCGAGCGTCGTCCCGCCCGTCTCGCGTCGCCTCTCGCGTTCGCGCGCGCTCGAACGTCTCGACTGACCTCACCACCGCGCGCGCGCGCCCTCGCGCCTCTCCTCTCGCAGCGTCTCTCTCACCGTCGTGCGCGACGGCGTGCGACACGACGTTCGCGGACAAGTCGGCGAGACGCTCGCCAACGCCCTCGCGCGAGACGCCGCGCTCGCGTCCGCCGTGCCCGTGGTGAGCATCGAACGAGGGCCCGACGCGCACGTGTACATTCCGGATGAATTTTTGGCCAAAATGCCGCCGTTAGACGCGGATGACGTGGATAAATTGGAGGATGTGGCGATCGATATGGGGAAGAACTCGAGGTTGGCGAGTCAGGTGACGCTGTCGAGCGAGTTGGACGGATTGGTGGCCGCCGTCGGGAGGGCGTACGCCGAGAACCCCATGTAAGTGAACATTACAAACCTTAGTCTATATCCTTCTTCTCTTCGTCTTCGTCTTCGTTCGCGCGCGTGCGGGCTAGCGTGGTGTATGAATTACAAATCGCGACGGTTTCGCCGCTATGGTGGTCGGCCGTGGGGGAGATTGCGGAAGAGGGCCGAAGATGGTTTCTGACGTTTCGTCGTCGCCGCGGCGACGCGACGTGGCGGGCCGTCGTCGTCTGAATCGGAGATGACGATGACGTCGGGTACGGGCGCGCGTTTCTTCACCGGTGCCGGTTCGTTCGGCGCGCTGAATCCTGCGGCTTCGCGAATCGCGCGTTTGAGTTCCTCCTCCTCGTCGAGCTCGGAATCGTCGTCCGCCGCATCCGCCGCCGCCGAGGCGGGTTCGGATTTAATCGACTGCACGTTGGGCGAGTCCGCGTCCGCGACGCCCACTTTCGTCACCGTGCTCGCGGGACTGGAATTGGCGGTGTCGAGCTTCCACGTAATCTTCGTTCCGGCGATCTCCGGCGTGTACCATATCGATTGCGTCGCGTCCAACGCCTGCGCGCCCACCTCCTCTCGAGGTCGCCATCGCCCATCCTTGTCCATCTCGACGCGCGTGGCTTTGTGCAAACCTCTCTCGCGCATGATATCCACGCATCGTTTCAAGAAACTATCGATCCGTAAATCCGACGGGCCTCCTTTTTTACCGCACTCGGGACAGGACCACTTTCGACTCACCGTGTTGAGTCGCAAGAAACTCTGCGCGTCGAAGGTGTGTAAACCGACGCACCCGGACAATCGCGCCGGTTGTTCGCACACGTGTCCACTGATGGGACATCGGAGCGACACGACGGCGATGTCCTCCATGATGATATCGTCGTCCGTCTTGGAGAGTCCTAAACATTTGAGCGCGTGTTTCAGCGCGACGGTTTCGGACGACGCGCGCGGAATGCACGCCGCGACTTCGTCCAACGAACGTTTGCGAACGATGCGCAGAGCGATCATGAACGCGCCGCGTCTGTCCCTGTGGAACATTCTAAAATGGTTGGAGCCGCTTCGCAATCGAGACGCCGGAATGCGCACCGCGGGATCTCTCGTCGATTTGGTGACGCTCTTGACGGTGGAGCGCTTCACGACGGACAAGGTGTGGTCGTTCGCGGTCAGATAGACGTCGAGAGGCCACTGCATGCGCTCCTTGACGTCATCGTTCGCGAGTAGGCACACGGCTTGCAATTCAAACTCGCCTTCTCGCTGTAAAAAGTGTAAATCCGTCGCCGAGAGGAAGAAGCACTGTTGAAACGTCTTCATCGGAATGACTTTTTGCGGCTTGACTAAATCTCCTGGAGGGTACGACGGGTTATCCTGGGATGAGATCATCTCGTGCATGGGATCAGCCTTGGCCAATCGCGTGTAAAATGTTCGTTCCTCGGGCGTCGTTCCCGGCGCGTTCTTGGCGGGCGTCTTCGCCTTGGCCGCCTTATCGGCGGCGATGGCGCTCGTCAACTTACCGGCGGGCACCGGCGAGATGCGCGCTAAATCGGCGCCGAACATTTCACCACGAGCCGCAGTCGTCGTCGCCACCGCGGCCGTCGCCGTCGCCGTCGGCGTACGCTCGCGCGCGTCCCCTGGCGTCGACGCCGTCGCTTCGCCTCGTCCCTCTCGGGCCGGCACGAGCGGTCGCGGCGCCAACATCTCCTCTCGCGTCGGCACGATCAACGTCCGCCACAAATCCGCCTCCAACGTCCCCAACCGCTCCTTCTGTTCGTGCGCGGGCCATCTCTTCCACTGTTCAATTTTCGGCCACAGCGCGCGCGCGTTCACCACCGGATGATTCGTCCACAGCGTCCGACTCTTCGGCTCTATCGTCTTGTCGAATTCATTCAAAAATTTCCGCACCATCAAATCCACGTCATCCGCGTTCGAATTCAACAACAAATACGCCTTGACGTGCGTCGCCACCGCCGTCTCATAATACCCATCCACTCCACCGCAATTCGCGCGCGGATACCGTCGTCGCCACTCCGTCAATTCGCTCTCCGTAAACTCCTTGGGCTCGCACCCGCCCACCTCCGCCGTCGACACGTGCACGAAACACTCCTCGAACCGTTCCCCCATCACCGCCAACCACCGCCCGACCGCGTGCCCCAAATCACACGATCGCGTCACCCCCCTCGTGAACCCTCGACGCATCTGCGCGCACATCAACCGCACGATGGTCCCCTTGACGTCCGCCTTGCGCGCGCCCTGGTCCTCCGTCAACGCCTTGAGTTGGTCGATGGTGCACTTATCCAGCGCGCGCGCGCACTCGCTCACCTTCTCCCTCAACAACACGCACGTCAGGTGTTCACACGACGTCCTTCGCTCGAACGTCGCGACGTCGCACGGGGAATCGCGGTGCGCGAGCGACCGCACGCGTCGAAGTCGGTCCTCGACGTCGGTGATTCGTCGCGAGCGTTCCTGGGGCGGGACGAGCGCGGACATGACAAAAAAAAATCAAACGACGACGACAGAGGCGAACCGTTCGGTCGTTCGAGCGCGTTCGTCTCCGCGTCGCCGTCGTCGCGTGACGCGCGCGGCGGCGATTCGGTCCCCGAGACCGCGCCAGAAAAACATACATTTCCCGAGACGCGCCAACCACCGAGTGCCCCTTGTGTACACGAATCACGACCCGTCCCATGAGTCACGACCGGTCGTTGTGCCCAATCTCCGCCGCCAGCGTCGACCGACGCGAAACGTCGTCGGCGCGCTCGGGGACGACGCGAGCGCGCGACGCGCGCGAACGGCGAGGCGACGACGAGGTGAGGTCGACCGTCGGTCGGTCGATTCTCGGTCGAGACGCGCGAGTCGCGAGTCGCGCGACGCGAATCCGCGGAGATTCCATCCATTCATTCGTTGGATTGATTTCATCATCCGACCGATCGTCGAGCGCGCGCGGGGACGACGACGACGACGACGACGACGAACTCGATGACGACGACGGCGACGAACTCGATGACGTCGACCGCGCGCGCACCGACGCGCGCGTCTCTCGGGGTTGGACGGGAACGCGCGCGCGCGAGGACGCGCGGCGGAGGCGCGGCGGCGAGACGAGAACCGCGCGCGCGCGGAGGCGTCGTCGTCGCGAGCGGTGAGATGGGGGCGAACGGGACGCGGGGAGGCGTCGTCGCGGTCGTTCGGCGACGGGCGGTCGCGACGCGGGGTGCGAGGCAGGTGCGGTGGGCGAGCGAGGAGGAGGAGGGGGGCGCGAAGGCGAAGGCGAGCGCGCGCGAGGAGGAGGAGGAGGAGGAGGATGCGGTGGAACCGACGGCGGAGGAGGAGGTTGCGCGATTGGTAGAGGAGATCAAGGAGGGGACGACGCGGTTGGAGAAGGCGCAGGTGGGGAGAGAGGAGGGTGAGGCGCGGGCAAAGGCTTTGGCCGAGCAGGCGGTGCTCGCGACGGAGGCGTGCGCCAAGGACGAAGAGTTGGCG
>Ga0208410_1001305_pt1 | contig 13118 bp, 20 predicted proteins | sample ETN02SmetaG_3_FD_185787 | JGI IMG/M metagenome (GOLD analysis project Ga0208410, IMG submission 185787) | Marine microbial and viral communities from oxygen minimum zone, Eastern Pacific Ocean - ETNP2014F10-02SV257 (SPAdes) (version 2) | ecosystem: Environmental > Aquatic > Marine > Oceanic ... | reverse complement strand
TCTCGTGTCAGGGAACCCCAGGCCCTTACCGAAGTTAAGGAAAAATATAGAATTCTCAGAAAACACCTGATTGACACAAATAATGAAAAATTTCACAAATTAAAGCGACAGGTTCCAATTTCTGGATACTTGCGAATGAATGATACAGTTGGTTACAACACTAATAAGGGACAAGAGATTGCACTCTGCCTTGACGGAACTGCGAATGAAATTTTTCACGTTCTTATCCATGAACTCACTCATTCATCTGTCGAAGAGTATTCGCACTCTAAAAAATTTTGGGATAACTACATTGAACTTCGCGATATTTGTGTAAAATTGGGAATTTACAAAATAATTCCGGAAAGAGTTGAGTTTTGTGGTCAACACATTCAGGATAAATAATATTCTTACTTTACTTCAAATGAAGACTCCTCTTACTACAGTGATCGCGGTGATATTGTCTTACCTCTTGATATATGGCATTACAATGATACCACATTTGAGTACTAATTATTATATAAATCTCACAGCGATGACAGTTATTATTCCAAATGTCCTGAGATACATTATAGGTAACGTACCAAGACTCGCAGTTGACAGGGTTTTTATGATTTCAACTACAGTGATTGCATTCATTGTGACGTTTCTCATGAATCTCTTATTGAGTGATACAAAGGATGCCGTAGAGGAATACGGTAGTGACAGAAGCAAGACACTTAAATTGAGTGCCTTGCTCGTGACAGCATTTGTGTCGGGAGCTCTGATTACCTATTATTCAGGTATTGATAATTCAATCTATTCAAATATGGGTTGGGAATCTAATCAGGGCTTGACAATGTAAGTCTTGACGATGTGGAAAACAATCGCCGCAACCAAACCGGTTGAAGCCAAGCCAACCATGCTTCGGTTCCCCTGTTCATTAAGGAACTTTGGAACGGAAGTGACAAGCTTGTCTTGAACTGGCTTAGACACCGCAAGCGAGGCCGCGAGGCCCGCCACCAAAGCAATGATTTGATCATCGGTGAGATTGAGAGGGTTTTTACTTTCCGGCTCCTTGCTGGCTTGTTGTTGAACCGCTGGAGCAAAAGCACCCTGGGGCTGTGGGGCAGTCATTTGTGGCATCACACCTTGCATTCTGGGTTCATCTGTCATCATTGGAGGTTCCATCATTATATCGTTGATTGGCGTGGAGTCCATTGTCTGTTTACTTTGACTCACATTTTTTTCCTGTTGTAATGACGCTTCGTTATTTACAAATGACGTGGATTTGTTATCTGTAATTGGAATCATTCCTTCCCCATTATCTGACAAATTCAAGGTATTTATATCCGTAGACATTTGTTATAATCATATGTTTTTGAGAATGTTAAGTGACGCATCTTATCTTGTCTTTGTGATCTTGAGTCTTGTCTTCTTAGTTGCCTTTTTGGCATCGTCCTCCTTCTGATCCAAATATTTTGGATTGTACATTTTCTTGTGAAGTTGCCAGAGATTTGGACTTCCAACCCTAAATCCCCTCCTGACAGTAGCTTTATACCAAAATACACAATCCTGTATTCTATTAGACTTTACAGTGTTATCAAGTACGAGACATTCATAGTTTTCCGTGCATGCGTCCATCACTTTAGAAAACATATCATACGATGGAAAAATTCCAAAAAATGCTTTATAGAGTTTTTCTCTGTTTTGTATGATGTTCTCTCTAAGAATAAACACGTAATCCACATTGGCACGCAGGGCTGGTGGGAGGTCCATCACATATTGCATAGTTAACATGAAAAATATGTTATAATGCCTACCATTCATAAAACATTGACGAATACATGTGTCTTTGAGAAATTTTGAATCATACATACAATCATCAAGAAGCATAAAAGCACTATTATTTTGAGATTTCCCCTTTGTACCAACCAATTTTCTCTGCCTGGATATAACCCGCTCGATCGCATCCCTGTCATAATCACCGTAGACAAAGAGGTCTGGAATGAACTCACCATAAAAATGATTACCTTCCTCTGTACCAGATAGAACTATCCCGGCTGGTATATGCTTTTTATGAAACATAATATCTTTTACCAGAGTTGATTTTCCCGTGTTTCTCTTACCTATGAACACACAGACCCTATCGTCACTCATAGTCTCGGGTTTGAACTTCTTCAGCTGAAGATTCATTCTACAATAGTGTTCCGTTTTAATTCGTAAAATTTTACTCACATATTGTAGGAATGTCGGGTCGTTTGAGACTTGCCGCCACCGGAGCCCAAGATCGTTGGCTTACAGGAGATCCACAATTTTCATATTTCCTGATGAATTTCAAAAGGCATACAAAATTTGCCATTGATTATTTTGAAAATCAGTTCAGTGGTGATTTTGATTTTGGTAGTATATTGACATGTCGTGTTCCGAGCGACAAAGGCGATTTCATAAAAAATATGAATTTGAAAATTACACTCAGTGACCCCGTGCCGGATACACCCGGTACGAATGATTACTTCTGGGCACCGTCTATTGCTTCCCATCTCATTGAATATGCAGAGCTCATAATAGGTGGTCAAACCGTCCAAAAAATTACGGGTGAATACATCTATATGCATCAACAACTACACAATACGAACGACGATACCACACAAACACTCTATTTTTTGAATGGTCACGGGAATTTCCTCACCTATACAGGCGATTACACATATTATTTAGATCTTCCCTTTTATTTCTATAGACATCCAAGCCTGGCCATACCGACGTGTGCACTTACAAAACAGGAAGTTGAAGTTAGAATAAAGACGAAACCCCTATCAGAACTTGTATATGGTGGGGCCGCAGCGAATACAACTGCAAGTATTAAGAAATTTTCACTTGACGCAGAATTTGCATTTGTTCAAAATGACGAAAAGAACTTTATAATGTCCAGACCCATGGAATATGTAATCACCCAACTTCAAATGTCTCAATTCTTAATGAAACCCGGGGAAACAAAACGTTCGGTACTTCTTAATTTCAAACACCCCGTGAAAGAGCTTTTATTCAGTTGCACCCCAAAAGCATTTTCCGAAACGGGTAATGCACCAAATGAATATACAACCATAAAACATGCCGAATTACGATTTAACAACGAAATTGTTTTCAGTGATTCTACAAAGTTCTTGGTTTACGAACAAGCACTCCGACATCATGTAAATTCCCCCTTAGTTCTAAATACATTGGCACCCATATATGGTATGACACAACTTAAATCTGATTTTGGAATGTATAGTTTCTCCCTCAAACCGGAGGCACATTATCCAACCGGACAGGTGAATATGAGTCGTATAGTCCATAAAATTTTTAATATCGAGATAGATCCACGTTTATCAAGCTACGAGAATGAGGTACATATATATGCGGTGAACTACAATGTAATTCGTTTTCAAAGTGGATTAGCTGGGTTAAAATTTTAGATTCTTATATTAGTAATGGCTGGACGTGTTCAGCTCGAAACATCTGGGTCACACGACAAGTTTTTTACCATAGATCCAGATTACACCCATTTTATCCAGAGTTTCAAGAAGCATTCAAATTATTCAGTGGAACATGTTTATTTGGAGCCAGAAAATGAAGCGGATTTTGGAAAGAAGGTAAAGTTTGTCATTCCCCAAAATCAGGGTGACCTATTGAAAACCCTAAGTGTAAAGATGAAGTTGCCAGCACTCAATTATGGTAATGCGGGGTACATAGAGTCTATAGGACACGCACTTATTGAATATGCAGATATTATCATAGGTGGTGAAGTTGTACAGAGAATTCCAAGTGATTACTTGCAGATATACTCAGAACATAATGTTACACAAACAAAACAAAAGGCTCTTGAAAAATTAATTGGTAAGTATTCACTCCGCACATCAGCAGTTGCAGTGGCCAATCCGTCTATCATTGGATTTTTGGGTAATTCCACAACAGAAGAGGAATATTTCGTTGATTTACCCTTCTACTTCTATAATAACCCAGAACTTGCTATACCACTTTGTGCAATTACGAAGCAGGAAGTTGAAGTTGAAATAAAATTGAGAGACCACGCACAAGTTATTATTGATGTCACCACCGGAAACTATATAACGCTCAATCATGTCCCAAAAATTGTAGATTTTCAATTATATACGGAGATTGTATTTGTTGATATTTGCGAGAGAGTTAAATTAAAAACAAAAAAACGAGACTATACAATCACACAGATACAACAAAATACATTTGATATTGGACAAAATGTAAATTCTGGTAAGTTTAAGTTGAGTTTTACAAACCCCGTAAAGGAACTCTATTTTGTGATTCAGAGACAGGGTGTAACACCATTTGATTATGACAACACACTTGCAACGTCCAATAATAAATTAATTCTGTATGAAAATTTAAATTATTTGGATCTGTCATTTGACGGCGAATCTATAATTACAGAAGAAACGGGAAATCCTGTTATATTAAAAGCAGTACAGGGCGCCATTCATCACTCAAAGACACAACTCTTTCGCCGCTTTTATTCGTATAGTTTCGCGTGTGAGCCAGAGAGGTGGTACCCTACGGGTCAGGTGAATATGAGTATTGTGAAAGAACAAATTCTCAACCTAAGTTTGACACCGTGTGTGAGTTCTGCAAGACAATTGAGAGTATACGCACTCAGTTACAACGTTCTTCGTGTACACGGGGGAATTACAGAGATAATTTTTAATTCTTAATAATAAAAAGATGTTGATGAAAACCGGTTTCGGTGAATCTTCGGGAGCCTATGAAGAGTCCCAGCAACAAACTCTTATGGGAATACTTGTCCCAGTCCTTGAAAGGAGTATGGTACTTGCAGCTGAATATTCTAAAGCTTGTGGACGTAACACTATACTTTCAGAAGATATAGAATATGCAATAAAATATTGCGCGATGCATACAGTTGGTCAAAATATAGGGTCTCTCTACCCGGAAATTTATGACGAAGAGTCCTCAGACGAGGATGATATTGAAGAAGTTCCCCCAGAAGATTGCCCACCTTTTAAACGCTATGCGGGTAATGACGCAACCTTTGTTCAAATTAATGAATCCTACGACCGCTGGGAGCAATGGGCACCTCAAAGTCCGGTAGAAGAGATGTTAAAAAATGCTATTAATAGTAATGAGTACATCGGTGCCTGAGGGTTGGACTATTTCTGAATACAAGTCATTCAAGGCTACAGGAGACACAGATTCAAGCACAGATGGAGATTCTTCCGATGATGAACAAATTTTTTCAAAGGCGAAGACAAAAACATTTGTCAAAAAAAAGTTCAAACGTATCCACCAAGAAGAACTTTTACCTGAATAATTTTCTCAGGGTAAATTAAACTACTCACCATGGACACCGCGATTGACACCGTCAACCTCGTGACTCAAGAACTTGAAACGCAATCCCTCAATGCGATTGTCGCGGGTTTCTCTTTTGCTGCGGCTCTTAGCTGGAATGACCTCGTTCGCTGGGTCATTCAACAACTCATCCGAGTGCCAAAGAACGGGGGTACCCAGTACACCCTCACCGCTATCCTTACCACCTTGTTGTCCATTGCGGTCTATATGGTGATTTCCAGAATCTCCACCCGCGTCAGCAAGCCAGCGCAACCAGTCTTCGCGATTACTCGCTAAGTTTCGGTTTACGCTTCGTTAAAACAAGGAACAATATACCAATAAATGAAACTGCTACTATAGGTAGAATTTGATTCCATTTATAAGGATTCTCAAACTCGGGGATGCTTACAGGTGGCGGCAATACCCTCTTAACGACATCGTGAGACACTTTTGGAAGATTTTCCAATTTATCCGTAGAACAAGTAATTTCAAATTTCAACACATGGTCTTGATTTCTGAAATCATAAGGAATGAGACGGCCATGACTCATGTAAAAAAACTGAATTCGTAAATCTCTTACACATTTAAGAGTACCAGAGTGAAAGTCATGTGTAACCTTATCGTCGCCCCCATTAACATTAACGAATGGTTTAGCACCGGGTAGAAGAATATGTCCCGTATAATAAGGCGTTTGACCCGATGTAGGAAGAGTCTGATTTAACTGTTCTGATCCAGAAGATATACGCATTACCAGGGAATTTGGTCCATCTAAGTTTGCTGCACCAAAATCACCGCCTATCATTTGTAAATCCTGTGCGGGTAGTCCAAAAATTTGATGTGGTGTCGTACGCTCTGAACTTGAATCATCGTATCCATTTTGTCCGGTTTTAAACATAAATCTAAGAAGTTGTAGGTTTTGGCCATTGGGGTCTGTGGGCTGACCCATCTGAAACTTATTATTGGTAGCATCGTAAGATATGTTAAAATTATAACCCCCAACACTTTGGAATAACGCCGCAAAACTACTTCCTGTATAGTTCCCTACAGATAGCGACACGCCAAACTCTTGTGTGTTACCAGCCTGATTGGTCGCTCTAAATTTAAAGCTACGATTACTTTCACATACCAGTAATTGTGGCGTGGGAATACGCGCAGATACTAATTTAATTTGCGAAATGTCATAAATTGGACTCTCAAGACTGACGACGTAGTCATTTAGATTCGTTACGGGCTCGCGATGACTACTATCAATCGTCAGGTTATGTACCTTCATTAAAATATGCGTATAATATTTTAATGATTGTTTTTGTCTATTTAATCAGTAATCTTAAGAAAGAGAGTGTGCCAATGGGTTACTGCAAAGTTGATCCTTCGCAATGTTCAAGTTCTTAGCGTTTGGATTTTCGTTACCCTTATAGGCATTGAACTGATGGAATGGTTTTTGATTGTAATTTTGAGTCCAACCACCATTGGCGGCATTTACACGGCCATCAATTCGTGATCTATCAGCTCTAACCGCTGTAAGACTTCCACGTGTTTGAGTTACATTCATGCGGCCTGGGTTACCCATACGGTTTGCTTTACCTCGCCTGTCTTCTGGACGGAAGCCATACTTCATCAATTCCTCGTTATTCTTTGAAGTAACCTGGACAGCCGCGCTATTCGTGTAAGCACCCCGGAAGCTGTGAATACCTGGTGTTGGTTGGTTGTTATACATGAATTGTTCATCGTTACGATCATTTTTAAATCGGGTTGGGTCTTGTGCAACCGCCAATGCTGAAGTAACACGTTTAGCTGCGTTGAAACCAAGACCATCCGTACGCAAACCGGTCTCTGAACGGTTGGTAGTTCGCATAGTCTTTTGGTGACTCGCTCTTGGGGTCACGCCACTCATACCCTGTGCACGACCACCCATTGTTGGCAATCGTGTAGGCAAAAAGGCAGTCTTTTCTGGCATGTTATGTGTCAACTCACCAACAACGGCGGCCCTACCACCTGTAGTATCCATAGCCGGTCCTGACCGACCTGGAAGTGATGTAAGTCGGTATTCACCAACATTGACAGGGTTTACACGAAGCATTTGCTGGTAACCCCCAACTGCGGGTGTCTCGGGACCAACGCCCAAACCAGGTCCCACCATTTGCTTCTCAATCGGTGAGAGGTTATTCATCACACCGCGATCATACATGCGATCGCGCATATTCAATAATTCTTGTCCACCTGTTCTGGACTGTTGTCGGATGTCAGCAAAGTTTGTAACTTCCTTTTTACTTGGAACTTCAACACGCGCTTCAAAATCGGCGCGTTCTTTGTACACTTTTTCCCGGCTTACTGGGGTGTCGGTGATGTTATTTTCAGTCTGTTCCTTGTCTGCGATGCGCTGAACAACTTTAGCTGGTTCAGTCTTATCACTCAACGCTCGACCAACATAAATCAGTCCAGCGACGGCTGCGAGCGAAATGGGATCTGCCATTCTTACTTCTTACTCATATTTTTATTATTGTATCTTTGATCGAAAAGTTCATTCTGAATTTCGGCGCGAGTACTGGACGGTTCATAGGACATCGTGCGTAGTGGCACCTTACAATCCATATTGTTCAATGGGAACAATTTGCGTTCATAGGTCGGCACGACAACTCTATTAAATCGTGATGTTGTCTGGGGTCTGAGTTGATCACTTGTGTCAATGAGGCTGGCTGGGGCACCCTTCCCAGCCATGTATGGCGCCGTACCGTACAACATGGTGTTTGGTCGGCAGCCACCACAGTTCGTTGAACTGGGCTGAGGGTAAACGAAGACTTCGTCGGTCGCTTTCACAGGGGCAATAGCGCCAGCATTTTGGACAATTGATAAACCAGGCTGAAGTTGATAAGCCATTTACTATTACGTGAGATTAATTATTTAAGCATGGGTGAAACCGTGCATACCGCTTCTCTTATCGCCGCTTGGATCAAGACCAGCAAACGCCTCGAGCTGAACACCGCGAGCATTTGGGTTACAAGAAACACCTCCGTGACTTTTACACATTGGAGATTTCCTGGAACCATAGCACCATTCCGCAAAAGATGTTTGATCTCCTGGGATACTAGAAACTGGAGCTGTCACAAATTGTCTCGCTGATGCATTGCGCTGGTAAACAGGCAATGGCGTTCGCGATCTCCCCCCGTCATATGGAATGCGGTCATCGAGATAATGTTTAACAAATGGTTTGACAGTTGGGTAATAGCATGCAGACAGACGGTTTGGGGCGTCTGTGTAATCTGTAATCAATACGTTACCCATTGGGTTTTCTCTTGTTGGGAGATGACAACCACGCTTCGCAACACTAACTCTGTAAGTTTCTTTAATCATTTTTGTTTTAAACATCAAATAAAGAACGCCCAACACAGTTCCACCTAAAATGAAAATTCTTGGGTCGCGTCTGATGAGGTAAATAGCACACACCGTATAAATGATAAATCTAGATGCGGCATTGATGCGTTGTTCTGGGGTTTGGTTTTTATTAGGCCAAAACTGATGAATAGCTTCACTTTCGATGAGTTGCTTTGGATCTTCGAACCAGGCCTTCATTTAGTATAGGTTAAGGTTTATTTTTTTGGGAGTCCACCAAGCATATTACCCATCATCTTCATGAGTGCATCCTGATCAAGTTCACCACCTTCGGTCTCCATTTTGTCCGCACAGTCCTTTGCGATACCCTCGATCATATTGAGAGTGTCTGCTGGAATTGACGTGATAGTTGTACCAAGCATGTACAGGGTCTGAATATACTGCCAGGTTGCAGCTTTTGTATTTTCACTCATACGACCCCAGTAATTCTTAATATTGAGATCTTTCAAGAAATCAATCTTCTCAATTTCACTAAGAAGAAACGTCTCATCCTTTGCTGAAATCTTATCCGCATACGGCGTAACACCCTTCATGAACGCATCAACCACTAGACGCGGGTTAGTGGCTTGTAAAAGGTCAAAAGATGTCATCATCTTTTTAATGTCTTTTTCCTCTGGAAAAGTCTTGTGCAATTCCACAAGAAATTGACCAAGCATATCGTTGAACGCGCTTACAGAGGTCATTTTCTTATTATTCTATGAATTAAATCTTTAAGTTTGAGTTTAAAAGGGGTCTGTTGAAATGGCTTCTTTTTGACCCAAGCCATTCGAAACAATAAAAAAGACTAGGATGGCATTTAAGAGGGCCGGTTTGGTGTATTTATTAAGCTCTAATTTACCCTCATTATTAAGGTGCGCCTTGGCATGAATGTAACCGGCGGTAACGAGGGCGGCGATGAGGGCAGCACCCATCGGGTCTCGGAGATATTCGGACAGGTCTTCCATTTAATTATACATAGCTTTTTTTGTGCGATGCTCTGGGGCGTCCCCAAAAAATACATCGTCATCTCCCCCCTCGGGGAATTGCTCTGGTGCAGTGGGTTGTGTGTCCTCTGGTTCAGGGATTGGCTCTGGATTTTCTACCCCGGGAACCGTTTTGAATTCGTTTTCAAGTCCCGTGGGTTGAGGTGGTTGCTCATCAGCAAGTGGTTCTGTGGTTTCTGTGGCTTCAGCTTCTGGAGCTGGCATTTCTTCTGGGAATGATTCATCACCACCCTCAAAAACATCTGGGTCTTCGGAGTCGCGAATTTCACCGTCGAGGTCAATATCACGGGTTTCCTGAGACATATACGTTTGAAGAATCTCTTGAACAGGTATGAGCTCTTTCACCGAAGCCTCAATACACATCGTAAATCGTTTTGTTAGCTTTTCGTCGCGAAGATATTCACTTTGTTCTTCGTGGAAAATGTAAGGATCCTTGTAAATATCCTTGGCTGCATTATTGTAGCACGTCTGAATAAAAACTTCATTCGTTGGAAGTCGCAAACTGATCTTTTTGTTATCAGCTTTGAGACGAACCGCGGATAGAATTTTCGTACATGCAACAAATACAGCGGCCAATAAGTCATTAAACCAGGCACAGCGATTTGAAATGTTGTCCGAGTGTTGCTTTGACATGGCATTAGACCAATTTGGAACTTCCTTCAATAGCTTTTGAAACATAATCAAAGTCTTACGTCCCTTAGAAATCTTTGTTGCCTCGTCATACATATCCTGGAAAACTTCAATCATAGGAGGGCACATAATCAAGCACAATTGTCCCATGTACTCATTGCGGGCTTCTACCATAATATTGAGTGGATCGGACATGATATATACTATTTTTACATTTTTTAACTTTAAGTCACGCGCGTTTATTGTTTCCTAAACTTATTTGCTATCTTTTTGAGGTTCATTAAGTCCGGGAAATTACTTTCGCTTATAGTTTCATCTGTATGTTTTTCTCCTTTGGGTCTTTCTTTTATCCAGTTAACGTAAATCTCATACCTACCTACAATATTAACATTAAACCCACCATTAATGAATTGTCTAGCTACGTATTGTGTGGCTGCAGCCCTATCAAAAGTAGGATATCCAATTACAAATGTTGGAATTGTTAAGAATATCTGTTTATTTCCATATTCTACGGATTTTCTAATTTTTCGAGCAAACTGCTCGTAAATCTTTTTGTATATTTCTTTTTTGATCTGTCTTCTCCGATCATCAATCTTTGTCACATCATTGATGCTGATCATTACAATTAGCTCAATTTATTTTTGGTCGTTTCAAACTCACTTGATGTGGGGGCGGCTTTCTCCTTGACAAGCTTGTATTCAATAAATTCTTTACCTTCGCTTCCCTCTGTATATGGTGAAACGTCTTCTGGTGTTTCTACACCAAGGGGCTGCGATCTCAAAGAAACCAGGCGAGTGTTATTACCTTCAACTTCAAACATGGCAGTTACAGAGAAACCAAACGCAAAACCATCATTCTTTACTACCATAAATGCGCATTCATACAAGGTCTTGGCACCGGTATACTTTTTAACTGCGATTGTCTCAATAATATAAGTACAAAGTTTGGTCCGTTTTAAAATTTCCTTATTCGTCAACATAACAAACTCCTGCATCATATCATTGGTGACCTTAGCCTCGCCCTGAGTCAAAGAGGATGTATCAGGTCTGGCATCGTCAAAGCGAATGGTACCAACGGGTTTTTTGTGTCCGGAAAATCCGAAAGCTTCTGTGAAGGGTTCTCGGCGAGTAAGCAGGAGAACAACCACAAGTAATGTGATGATCCAAAGTAACTTCATCTTTACTAATATGCGTTAATTTTTTTTTACAAAATCCCATATACATGTTAGATGTCACTCCTGATCTATAGCCCAAGGTGTAAATACTCAATGGAAATCATTGAATACATCAACAGTAAATCACAGCTAAAGCAGCTTGTAAATTATCACAATGTTAACACACAGGGTATTCCTCCTGCGTACCGGAATAAGATTACACGTGTACCAACACTATTGACAAAAAATAGTAAAATTCTTGTTGGAAACGAAATCAAAAACTGGTTAGAATCCCTTCTTCCGAATAAAGAAGTAGAACATTGCGGGGTTGGGGGTGGCTGGTGTTCAATGACATCACTTGATAGTAATGAAAATGAAAACGACCTGTTTTCACTTGACAATTACGGCCAGGCTCTTCAACCGGCGATGACAAGAGAACTTGAAGAAAAGATTAATAGGGATGTATCAAAGGGTGATGTATATTCAGAACAGATTTAAAGATCTAACGCACAACATTTACTATAATGAAATTGGTAACGATACAAGCATCTGCGGTAAAGTCAATTTTCGAAGTATTAAAGGATATTCTAAATGATGTAAATATCTATTTTAGACCGGATGGCGTCTATATTGTGACTCTTGATACGGCGAGGACATCACTTGTTGATATGTATCTTGCAGCTGATAATTTCGAGCAATATTCTTGTGAACAGGAAATTATTGCCGGTATTAACATTTCAAATACTTTCAAACTTTTGAAAACTATTACGAACAATGACGTCCTAACAATGGAGATAAATTCTAAAGAATATATGAATATCGAAATTATTAGCGAGTCGAAGAAAACGAATACGCACTTTCAATTAAAACTCCTTGATATCAATGAAAGTCGCATCGAAGTTCCCTCAGTAAATATGACAAGTGTAACGATTATACCGTCTGCAGATTTTCAAAGATTGTGTCGAGATATGTCAAATATCGGGGACGATATTGAAATCACACGTTCCGGGAAAAACTTCACGCTCAAGTGTGAAGGGGACTTTGCCAGTCAGGATACAAGTATCGAATGCCCCGACGAAAGCCCCGAAATCAGGGGTCTGTACTCACTTCGGTATTTGAACATATTTACAAAGGCGACGAGCATGTGTGCGTCTGTGCAAATAATGCAGGAAGAAGGAAATAGATTCTTGATCCTCAAGTACAACGTTGCAAACCTTGGAGAGCTTAAATTTTACCTGGCTACTAAGGTATCCGAAGATCAGATATAGAATCATCGCGTGTAAGAACTGTTTTTTTCATACCAATAGAATTTGAAATAATTATCTTTGGATACTCCTTTTCAAGTGTCTTTTTTGTGTAATATAGAAAATCTTGTAACGGTACACTTTGTTTATGAAAATCCCGTCTCGGTCCCGAATAACGTTTAATCTTCTCCGTAATATCGACCTGTGGCTTATCGTCATGATCCACCAAAACGGCATTACTGATTGGAATTGTAAAATTCATAGAACTTTCATCACGCTTCATTGGCCTGAAGTTTATATCATTGGATATCGCTCTGTAAATCTTTCCATTGTACCAGTATTTTATCCGTAACACAACTTTCTTAACATTTTGCGGAATAATCGTATTCCTGAATTTTT
>Ga0208410_1001302_pt1 | contig 13138 bp, 15 predicted proteins | sample ETN02SmetaG_3_FD_185787 | JGI IMG/M metagenome (GOLD analysis project Ga0208410, IMG submission 185787) | Marine microbial and viral communities from oxygen minimum zone, Eastern Pacific Ocean - ETNP2014F10-02SV257 (SPAdes) (version 2) | ecosystem: Environmental > Aquatic > Marine > Oceanic ... | reverse complement strand
ACCTAGAGAATTTACCATGTCAGATATTGCTGCTAGGTATAGATTTACCTCATGGTTTCAACATAAAAGCTGGACTGAAAAGCTTGTACTAGGGAAGTTAATGGCCACGCACGGAGTAGATACCTTTTCAAATCATGTTCTGCATTTTTCGGAAGAAGATAGAAATCTTGTTGAAGAATTAAATGAACCTTTAAAGCAAATAGATCCAAAGATAATTGAGTTAGCTTACCCTCACGTAAAAGTTCCTTCATTTTCTGGAAGTAATAACTGGGCAATAACCGGAGAGCTATCCGCTTCTGGTAAACCTATTTTAGCTACAGACCCTCACCAACCTTTTACCATCCCAAGTACATTCTTTTATGTCCATCTTCATGTAGATTCATGGGATGCTTTTGGAGCTGCCTTTCCTGGAGTTCCTTACTTCATGATGGGCTATACCAAAGATATTGCTTGGGGATTAACAACCGGATTTATTGATTGCTATGATTTATTTATAGAGAAAATAAAAGGAGATGAATATCAAACGCAATCAGGATTAAAGCAGATAAGCTCTAGAGCGGAGACTATTGAAATAAAAGACCAATCCAGTAAGGAAATTGAAATTAAAAAGACTCATCATGGTGTTCTCTTAGAGCCTTTAATGCAAGAACTGGGAATAAGTGAGATGACTAATTCAGCTTACCAAACTAGTTTGTATTGGTCTTTACAAGATGTGCCTACTTCAGCAGGGGCTTTGTCTAGACTACCTCTTGCTAAATCCGCAGAGGAGTTCAGAAATTACTTGTTTGAAGACGATATATGCCCGCTGGTAAACAATATTATATGTGTAGACAAAGATAGTAATTTACAAAGATATATTGCCACTACGATGCCAGTCAGAAAGGCAGCTACTGGTTCAGTTCCTTTAAGCGGTTGGCAAGATAAATATGATTTCTCATTAGCTAAAGCTAACCAGTTATTGGTAGAGAACAATCCTGCAGAGGGTTACTCTTTAACAGCTAATAATGACACTATGGGAGAAGAGGGGGAGTTTTATATACATAATTTCCCTACGCACAATTCAAGAGCAGAAAGAATTAAAGAACTTTTAGATAACAGTAAAAAATTTGAAGTTAATGATTTTTGCGAAATGCAATTGGATTTAAAAGACCTGCGTGCCAAATCATTACTGCCTGACCTCATTAAAATATTAAGTAATAGCGAAGACAAAGAAGTTAACCTAGCGACAAAGATACTTGAAGAATGGAATTGTGAAGCAACTAAAGATTCTGTAGGTGCCTGTATTTTTTATCCTTTTTTGGATAGGTTTTGGCAAAGAAAATTTATGCATGAAGTTTTAGGTGATGATTTGATCAACACTTTGCCTCTAGGTGCACCAGGCTTAAATCGCTTTGATATTGGTTCTTTTTTAAAAGATAAATTTTGGAAAGAGCATGAATCTTCTCTACAGAGCATTATTGAGGAAGAGATTAAGACAGTTGTTGACAGAGTTAAGAATTCTTTGGGAGATGATCCATCTAAATGGAGGTGGGGAGATCTACATAAAATTCAATTTAAACATAGTTTAAATAAATTTAATGATTGGCAAGAGCTGCAATTAGGGCCAGATGAGATAGGAGGAAGCCCAACTACACTAGGAATGGCTATGCATATGGGAAAAGGTCCAGGTAAAGTGGAGAAAAATGAAATTCCTTGTAGGGTTTACCATGGGCCAGCTTACAGACTAGTAGTCGATTTAAATGATCCTGAGCACGCAAAATTTGTTATTGCAGGAGGAAACGGGGGCCGAGTAGATAGTCCATTCTGCCTGAATCATTATCCAACTTGGCTAAAAGGTGGTTACTTCATTTTAAACTTTAATAGAGAAGAAATTGATGAGAGTTTTGTCTGGCAGTTTAATAGTTAAACTTTTAATTCTCTTATTATTAATATCTTTATTAATTTTTGGGTTTAAACCATTTAAAGATAGTTTGGATGCGGAAATTACATTAATAAAGGAAGTAGAGTCGTATCAATCTGAAACCAGAAGACTTTCCGATGGCAGCTATTTAGTTGCAGTTAGAACACCTATGCCTTCTGTTACAGCAGAAATGGTGCGATGGTGGTTTGCAGAATTTCTTGAAACCACTGAACATTATAAATGGTGGCATCCTTCTGATCATATTTGGATGGATTGGGAAAATAAGATTCCTGGAGAGATTATTGGAGCAAGCCACTTAGTTCACGAATATATAGGAGGAGAATTATCTAAGCTTAGAATTCAGTTTGTGAACCCTTCTGAATTCTTTGGATACAACCCTAACGACGAGAATACTTTTGTAATTTGTGCAAGAGCAGGAATGCTTGATATAGAGATCAACATAGCGAAGATGTGTCACATTGTTAAAAACAATGAGAATGGCTCCGAAATGAGATCAAGATTTTGGCTTGGTCACGTAGCCAGCAGGGAAGGCAACCAAACCATTCCTTCGATAACGGGGTTTATGGGGAATATGGCTATTTCGCGTCTACTTGCTGTGAGTAAGGAAGATGCAGAAGATTTAAAACGTCACGCCAAAGAAGAGATGTCTTTTTTAGCAAAATTACTACCTCCTCTTTATCATTCAGAGAATATAAATTAATTCATGGGTATAGATTTAATAACAGTTATTGTTGTTGTAGCTTCTCTTGCCACAGCTTTCTTATCTTCTATTTTCGGAATGCTTGGAGGCTTAATTCTTATGGGGATATTAGTAAGCCTTATGCAGGTTGGGCCAGCAATGATTCTTCATGGGCTAATACAAATGACTTCAAATGGTTATAGAGCTTGGCTCAATCAAAAGGATATTAATTGGAGAATCGTGAGTACTTTATTTATAGGAAATGTTATTGCCATGGCAACATTATTTTTTATTGCTTTTGTCCCTGATCGAATAACCGTCTTATTGGCTTTAGGTATATTGCCTTACATTGCTTGGGCGATGCCTAGTAATCTTGCTTTTGATGTAACCAAAACACCAATAGGTATATTGGCAGGTATCGTAGTTGTTGGGACCAACCTATTAGCTGGAGTCGGAGGACCTTTACTAGATGTGTTTTTCCAAAGAGTGGAAATGACCAGGCATCAGGTGGTAGCAACTAAGGCAGTTGCTCAGTTCTTAGGGCATGTATCTAAAGTTATATTTTTTGGCGGATTAGCTGCTTCATCGTCTAGTGAGAATTGGCCTGCATTTTGGTTGTTAATAACAGCCATGGCGGTATCTGTTATAGGCACAACTTTAGGAAAAAGGGTTCTGGATAAGATAAATGATAAAACTTTTTTCTCTTGGACCCAGAGAATAATGTTAACCGTAGGCGCTATAATGATTTTCAGAGCAATTTATTTAATTACTCTTTAGTTTTTAATTTAAAATAATCTTATGAATAGACTTGAAGGAAAGGTGGCAATTATTACTGGTGCGTCAGGCGGAATAGGAAAAGCCGCCGCTAAACTTTTTATTGAAGAGGGCGCAGACGTGTTGATGGTGGATTTACATGAGGACGAGCTTATTTCTGCGTGTAATGAGATGAATTCAAATAAGGTCAGTTATTTTGTTGGTGATGTAACAAAAACCTCAGACAATCTGGAGGCAGTTAAGCTGGCTACAGAAAGATACGGAGGTTTGGATGTGTTTATTGCTAACGCTGGCATAGGAGGGGACGTTGCTTCTATTGAAGAGTATGAAGAAAGCAGATTTGATCAAGTCATGGAAGTTAATGCCAAAGGCCCCTTTCTAGGTTTAAAGGCAGCTATACCCGCTATGTCTGAAAGAGGAGGCGGCAGTTTTGTAATTACTTCTAGTATCGCTGGCGTTACAGGTGCTGCTTTATTATCGCCTTATGTAATGAGTAAACACGCAGTTGTAGGGTTAATGAAATCAGCTTCCAAGGAATGCGCACCTTTGAATATCAGAGTGAACACAGTTAATCCAGCTCCAGTGGAAACGGATATGATGAGAATAATTGAAGAAGGCATGGATAGTGTAAGCGAGGAGGACGATCCTAAAGCGAAGATACAAGAAAACATCCCACTTGGTAGGTATGCTCAACCTGAAGAAATTGCAAAACTTATGCTCTTTTTATCCAGTGATGACAGCAGTTTTATTACTGGATCCGTATATTTGGCTGACGGTGGAAGTACGGCTTAAGTTAATGAACGAAAGTTTTAATTGGACTTGTAAAAGCACTTGGAAGAAATCCTCTATAAACACCCTCTGGTGTTTGTTGGGGTGTTCAATAGGAGACCTTGGAACGATTCTTTACTTCCAAATAATGGAAATTGACTTCCCTTTAATGGGAATTATGGTTTTGGCCATTATCAACGGATTAATAACCTCCATTCTTCTAGAAACTTTTATACTTTCTAGGCAAATGAATCTATCTGAAGCTTTTAAAACAGCCATTGGAATGTCTTTAATCTCCATGATAGCCATGGAAATTGCTATGAATACGGTTGATGTGGTTCTCACAGGAGGTGTTATAGTTTGGTGGGTACTTCCACCGATGCTGCTTGCTGGCTTTATCACGCCCTTGCCTTATAACTACTACAGATTAAAAAAGTATAATTTGGAGTGCCATTAATGGATTCTGGTGAGGAGGATCTATCAAATATCCTAAATAATTTACAACCTGAATTATTAATTGAAGATTATGTCTTTATCACATCAGATGATGATTCCAATTCACAGAATAAGTTAGATCCGATAGCAACATTTAAAGAAAAAGAAGGCGTAACACTTGTTATAACTCAAGAAAGAGCTCAGGGAAATAACCTTCAATATAATTCAGTTTTTAGTTGTATTTCATTAGGGGTCCATTCAAGTCTAACTAGCGTGGGTTTAATTGCTGCTATTTCAAAGTCTCTTTCAGATAACGGTATAGCTTGTAATGTTTTTTCCGGATACTTTCATGATCACATATTTGTACAAAAATCTTTAAGTACCCAGGCTTTGGAAGTAATTAATAATATAAAGACTAAATAGGATTAGACAATAAACCTATTGGGTTATAAATTAACTAGTAAATTTAAAGGAGAAAATTATGTTAAAACTACATTTCGCGCCTAATTCTCGAGCTGGAAGGATTCTTTGGCTATTAGAAGAACTAGAACTGCCTTATGAATTGAACAAGATGCAATTCAGTCCAACAGATCTTAAATCTGATGAACATAGAGCTAGACACCCTTTAGGAAGAGTTCCTGTTTTAGATGATGGAGATATCCAAATTTGGGAGTCGGGAGCTATTACTGACTATGTTCTTGAAAGACATAAGAATGGCGGGTTGAAGCCATCTGTTGATTCCGAGCACTTTCCAAAATACTTACAATGGTTTCATTATTGTGAAGGAATGGTAATGCCACCTATGAATACTATTGTTGTTCATACACTTCTTCTTCCACCGGAAAGAAGAGATGAAACAGTATTAGGTCAAGCTCAGAGACTACTTAGCAATGCATTAAAGCCAGTAAATGAGACCTTAGAAGGAAAAGAATACCTAATAGGCGACTTTTCCGCTGCTGACATTATGCTTGGACACTCTTGCTTTATGAGTAATAGATTAGGATGCGTTTCTGATGAAATGACTAATATTAAATCATACGTGGAAAGAATTGAGAGCAGGCCTGCATTTAAGAAAGCAATAGAGACCCAATAATTAGACTTGAAAGAAAAGGTAAGAATATTCTCGTATCTTCCTAACCCTAGAGTTTGGAAATCTATTATTGCAGCCAATTATGGCGATATTGACATAGAGGTTATAGGAGATAAACCTAGGAACCTTACCAATTGGTTATGGGATTATGACGCGAAGTTACTAACTGAGTCTGAAAAAGAAAACTATAAAGACTTAAAAAAAGTTGGAAGAAGAGGTTTTGCTGGAGAATTATATAAAACTGATAAATTCCTTGAGGCCCATCCTTTCGGCACTGTACCTGCAGCCTTTGGAGGAGAAGAAAAAGTTGGAATATTTGAATCAAATAGTATCTTAAGAGAAGTTGCTAGATTAAGCGGGCACAAAACTATATATGGAGGAAATGATGTCCATTTAAAATCTAGAATTGATAGTTTCTTAGATGCTAACTTAGTATTTTCAAGAGAATTTCAAGTTTATATCTTAGAACTAGAAGACCTTAATAAATATACTCACTCTAGAACCTCTTCAGCATATAGATTTTATTTAGATGGAGTAGAAGCTTCTCTTTCAAAAAATGATTATTTAGTAGGAGATAATTTAACGATAGCAGATATATCATTTGTTTGTGAGTTCGCGCAATTTCTTAGAGAAGGGCACTATGAATCTGAGATAAAAAAGAAAGGCCTTGATTTAATCTCTAAGGATTTTAAAGAGGATTACCCTTTGTGTTTTAACCATTTATTTACTTTGAGTGCCAGAGAAGAATTTGCTTCCGTTATGGGCACTTACTTAGACTGGTATAAGGAGAAACATCTTTGAACCAAGGTCTGCGCGATGATTCTTAACAAGGTAAAACCTTTTTATGAATAAATTCGATCAATGGATAGAAGATTATCCCGATTTCCCTAAGAAGGGCATATTGTTCAGAGATATAAGTCCTTTATTGGCGAGCCCAGAAGGCATGAGTTTGTTAAAGAAAGAATTCGTAAAGCTGATTTTAGACTTTAAACCAGATTTAATAGCTGGAATAGATGCTAGAGGATTTCTTTTTTCTTCCTTGATTGGTGAAGCAATGAACATAGGAACTTTAATGGTTAGAAAGTCAGGCAAGTTGCCAGGAGAGGTCATAGAGAGAAGCTACGATCTAGAATATGGGTCGAATACTCTTTCAATGCAGAAGATAGATAATCTTAAAGGCAAGAACGTCTTAATAATTGATGATTTACTTGCCACTGGAGGCACTATGAAGTGTGCAAAAGATCTAATTGAATCACAGGGGGCATTGGTTTGCGGATGCGCTGTAGTGGTAGAGCTCAGTTTCTTAGGAGGTTCGGAGCTTTTAGAATGTCCAGTTGTTAGCCTTACATCTTATGACAGTTAAATTTAATAAGTCTGAAACGCTCATTATTGTTGCTTTAGAAGATGAATGTCCTAAAGACTTAATAGAAGATTGGAGGGTAGTTTACTCTGGGGTTGGTAAAGTAAACTCTCTCATTAGTCTTAGCAGGGCTATTTCGAAAGAGAGACCAAAGACCGTTATTAACTTTGGAACAGCTGGATCAACCGATCCAAGTTTACAAGGTTTAAAAGAAGTAACTACCTTTAAACAAAGAGATATGGATGTCCGCCCTCTTGGTTTTAAAATTGGAGAAACGCCTTATGATGATATTAATGATATTAGTTTAGGAAGGCCTGGATTAAGTTGTGGAACGGGAGATAATTTCGTATCTTCAACCCAAAACATTGAAACAGATTTATTTGATATGGAAGCTTATGCGATTGCCAAATTCTGTCTTCTTAATGAATTAGAGTTTTATTGTTATAAGTTTGTTAGTGACAACGCAAATGATGAGGCGGCCGAGGACTGGAAAAACAATGTATCAAAAGGAGCAAAAGAATTTAAAAATTTATTGGGTAGATAATATGAAAAAATCACTTCTTTGGTTTGCTTACTTCTTGGTATACACAACGCCCATACAACTTTTCTTCTGTTTCTGGGTATATTCTTTTTTATTTTCTGCAGAATACAGCCTTCTTTCCTTTAGTACTTCTGAATTTATGGATCTTACTTTTCTTAAACCCATAAAGGCTTGGTTCTATTCATGGTTCTGGAATGATTTCCTTGATCTTGTATGGTCTTTGCCTGCTGCAATAATGGTAACTTTAAAGTTAATCATCAATACCTGGTTGGGTTTTTGGCTATTGCCTATAGCTAAACGATTGAATGGATAAAGACGCCATTGCTAGTTCGGTCACAATTGAAGTCTTTAAAGGGGAATATAAATTAGATTTTGAAACTTTAAACCTTCAATGGATCAAAAAATATTTCAAAGTTGAAGAAGAGGACTCAAAAATATTAAAAAACCCTGAATCTTATGTAATAGACGGAGGAGGACAAATTTTCTTTGCTGTAAAAGATGGTAAAGCTATTGGAACTGCGGCAATGGTCTTAACTAAAGAAAGAATTTTTGAACTATCTAAGATGGCTGTTGATTCTAGCTACCAAGGTTTTGGTATAGGGAGAATGCTTATCAATGAATGCATACAGTTTGCTAAAAAAGAGAATGCCTTAGAAATTTTCTTGATTACTAATGATAGATTGTTGCCAGCTTTAGAGCTTTACAATTCATCAGGTTTTGAATTAGATGAAGATTATGATGATAATAGGTACGAAAGAGGTAATACTAAAATGAAACTATTACTTAGATAAGGAGAGAGTTATGGATTTAAATTTAGAAGGTAAGAGGGCAGTAGTTACAGGAGCAAGTCTTGGTATAGGAGAGGCTTCAGTAAAAATGTTAGCTGAACATGGAGCAGACGTTAGTTTCTGCGCAAGAAATAAGGAAGCTGTAGATGTTCTTTCAGCAGAAAAAGCAAAGAATGGGTCAATAAAAGGCTTTGAAGCAGACATGGGAGACAGAGAATCTACTGAAAAGTTTATAGAGGCTGTTCTATCTGATGGACCTATAGACATATTAGTTAATAACGTAGGGGCATCGCCTTCAAGAAATTTCTTATACATGACAGATGAGGATTGGCAGCAACTTCATGAACTTAACCTTTTATCGGCAGTTAGATGTACCAGAGCCTTTTTACCTCATATGAGAGAGAAGAAATGGGGAAGGGTCGTTATGATCTCAAGCTCTGCAGGTAAATATCCTAGTGCTGCCTTAATTGACTACGGAGCAACGAAAGCAGCAATGATTTCCATCTCTAAATCATTAGCTAAGAAGTACGGTTCAGATGGGGTTTTAATTAATTCTGTTTTGCCTGGTTTAATTCATACTGCTATGTGGGAGAGGGCGGCAACCGAAATTGCAGAATCAACTGGTGGAAAAATGGAAGACGTAATTAAAGGTAATGGTAAATCAGTTCCTGTAGGAAGATATGGCACTTCTGAAGAAGTTGCTTCTTTAGTTACTTTTCTTTGTTCTAATGCTGCTTCATATATTAGCGGAACTTCAATTGAAGTTGATGGAGGTCAATCAGGCCACATTTAGATGGATTCATTCAAGGGTTCTTGTCATTGCAAGAAAGTAACTTTTAGTTTTACCTCTTCCAATATTTTTGAAGAGATTTATAAATGTAACTGCACCTTATGTATGAAGAAATCTATAATCATGAAATCGATTCCTAAAGAAGCATTTGTATTAGAATCTTCTTCAGATTTTTTAGGAGAATACGTTTGGAATAAAAAAATTGCTAAACATTACTTCTGTAATGAATGTGGCGTATATACTCACCATATTAGAAGAAGAGACCCTGAGCAGATTAGTGTAAATTTAATGTGTGTTGATGATATATTGATAACGGAAAATACTGTGATCAACCTAATTGATGGAGCTAGTCACGATTAAAAAAATATGATGATAGAAAAGAAAAAAAACCATCTCTTGCTGAAAGCATGTTTAGTGCTTACTCTAGTTATTTTTAGTTCTTACTTGGTAGTTGATTTAGGCATCCTGTCTTTAATAATAGATTCAGACAGAAGTAAAATTTCCTTAATAATCCTTTCCATTTATGTTTTGGCTTGTGCTCACTGGTTCTATATATCAATAAATCTAGATAAAGAAATTTCTAGTTTAGATCATGCCAATCACCCTACCTTGATAAGATCTTTCATCGATAGCGCATCTAAAGAAAATTCTTCTAACCAAAAGAATAACTTAGACCTTTTACAAGATGAATTATCTAATAGACATGCATTTGGTTATTTAGCTGTAGATATTTTACTTAAGCTAGGATTAACGGGAACGGTTATAGGATTTATATTAATGCTGCTTCCAATAGGTGAAATAAAAGATTTTGATCCGCAAATCTTACAAAAATTATTGGCTACAATGAGTGGAGGTATGGCAGTCGCGTTGTATACCACTCTAACTGGGTTAGTCACAAGCATGCTCCTAAAGTTCCAATACTTTTTATTAGACTCTGATCTAAGCAATACCGTAAATTATTTATCGTCTAAATTTATAGATGAAAAATAAGATTTTCCAAAAATATGAAGAGCAAGATGTCTTTACTGACCTTCTTTTTAACGCTCTTTTAGGTTTTGCTTTTATGTTCGCAATAGCCTTTATGTTAATAAATAGCTCTGAAGAATCTGGGAATATAGATACTAAAGCTGAAGTCCTTATATCTGTTAGATGGCCTGATGAACATCCAGATGATGTTGATGCAGTTGTAGAGGATCCTCAAGGAGGTTTGGTTTGGTACCATAACCGTGATTCTGGATTAATGCACCTAGATAGGGATGATAGAGGTAACTTAGCAGATAACATTAATGTAAGTGGTGAAGTAATTTCTAATCCTATTAACCAAGAAACAGTTACAGTTAGAGGTCTTCAGTCAGGAGAATATGTAATAAACTTACTTCACTATAAGTCCAATTTTAAAGATCCACTTCCTGTTACTGTTAAGGTCGAGAAATTAAATCCAACTGTTGAATTAATTTATTACGGAGAACATTATTTAAACGGTGTTGGCGATGAGAAGACGGCATTAAGATTTTTGGTTGATGGTAAGAAAAATATAAAAAGCCTTAATCAGATGCCTAAGAGGCTGCTAACTAAAGCATTAAATAGTTCTAAATAAAAATGTTAGAAGAACGACTTTTTCTGATCCTTTCCTACCTATTGATAGCTAGTTTATTACTTCTTTTCTGCTTTTTTACTCCTTTTACTAGGAAAGTAAAAATTACAGGAATATTAATTGTGTCAGCCTTTTATTTTGCAAGTTGGAATAGTTATATCAATATTCTTGGATGGCCTTCAACAGAGGATTTACCAGATAAATTCAGAATTAGTTGGGTTGTCATCCAAGAGCCAAGTAAAGGGGAAAGAAAAGAAGGGGGTTTATATTTATGGGTTAGAAAATTAAATGAAGTGAACACTCCCTATGGCGTGCCTAGATCCTATAAATTGAGCTGGAATGAAGAAAATCATAAGACAGCTCAGTCAGCTTTACATAAATTAAAAGAAGGCGAACAGCTTAACGGAACGAAGACTTATGGAGTCTTAGATAAAGAAAATGAAGGCAATAAGGCTAACCAGTATAAATCAGAGGAAGGAGCTTTAGAGGAGGGAAGACCTTCTTTTGAATTTGTAGAAGTCCCTCCTCCTGATTTACCTGCAAAAAAGAAGATATAAAATTATTCCTCTTCAACACCAAACCAAGTGTATTGGGGTGCTTCCATGTTTCCTAAGGCAACTTCTCTGTCCTCGTGCGCCCTGGCTTTTACGTAATGATGTATATTTTCCACTTCTTGTTCAGTTAAAACATCTGAAAAAGAAGCCATTCCATTGCTTGCAAGTAGTCCTTCTAAGACGATCTGATTGAAGGCGTCATGAACGCCTGCTGACATTTTCCTTAAATCAGGAATTCCTCCAGCTGATTTAACTACAAATCCATGACAAACAGCGCAGTATTGATTGTAATTACTTTCACCATTTCTTATGTCTTCTACGCTTGCGTTCAATAGTTTCTGTTTAGGAATGGTGGTATCTCTAACATTTGGTATAGGAAGGGTTTTGTCGCCTCCTAATTTAAAGACTAGCAGTCTGCCAAAGTTATTGTAGGTAAGAGAAGCTTGAATTTCGATTGGAGGAAGCGGTTCTCCTCCAAAGAGATCTCCTCCACCAGATCCTGTGAGAATAGAAACGTATTGTTCTCCATTAATCTCAAAGCTAATTGGTGGCGCTAACATAGACGTATAAGTATTAAATTCCCATAACCTTTCGCCAGATTCTTTATCATATGCTGAGAACATTCCTAAGGCATCACCTTGAAACACGAGCCCTCCAGCTGTAGCTAAAACTCCTCCATTCCAATAATGAGGAATAGGTACCGACCATTTAGTTTCACCGGTTAAGGGGTCAAAAGCTTTAAGGAATCCTCCAGGTTTTGGTTGGGATTCCAAATTATTTAAGATATTTTGAGCCAATGAGCTCATCTCTATTCCCATATTCCATCCACCTGGGTTTCTTTTATAAACACCTGTTTTTTTAAAATCCTCTTGAATAGCGTAAAAGAAAGGGTTTTCTTGAGTAGGAATATAAGCAAGGCCAGCTTCTAAATCTATCGACATTGCCTGCCAATTATGGGCTCCTAGTGGGCCCGGTAAAACCCAAGCACCGTTTTCAGAATAATCTACAGCTGGGTTCTCAACAGGTCTTCCCGTTTCAAGATCTACATGTGTTGCCCAAGTTACAGCAGCAAAAGGATGCGCTCTAAGGACTTTTCCATTTGTTCTATCTATAACGTAGAAAAAACCATTCTTAGGTGCTTGTAGAAGAACTTTTTTCATTTCTCCATCAATATTCATGTCAGCTAAAGCCATGTCTTGTACTGCTGTATAGTCCCAGTTATCTTCTGGTGTGGTTTGATAATGCCACTTATAAACTCCGGTATCGGCATCTAAAGCTACAATTGAAGAAAGAAAGAGGTTATCTCCGCCTCCAGGAGATCTAATCTCCCTAGTCCAAGGAGAACCATTTCCTACACCTAAATAGACATTATTGAAGTCAGGATCATAAACTATGGAGTTCCAAACAGTTCCTCCACCGCCAAATTCCCACCAGTCTGTGCCTTTCCACGTTTCCGCAGCCATTTCCATGGCTGGGTCTTCAAATCCTAAATCAGGATTGCCGGGTACAGTAAAGAAACGCCATACTTGATCACCAGTTTCAGAATCGTAAGCAGTAACATAACCTCTAACGCCATATTCTGCACCTCCATTACCTATGTATACTTTTCCTTTAGCAACTCTAGGAGCTCCAGTAATTGTATAAGCTCTTGTTCTGTCAATAACCGTATCTACTTCCCATACTTTTTCGCCTGTTTCTGCATTTAGCGAAAACAATCTCCCATCAAGACTTGCTGAATAAACTTTTCCGTTATAAACAGCTACTCCTCTATTTACAATATCGCAACAAGCTTTCCTGGCCCATTCTCCAGGTACTTCTGGATCGAATTTCCAAATAGTTTCTCC
>Ga0208410_1001295_pt1 | contig 13194 bp, 12 predicted proteins | sample ETN02SmetaG_3_FD_185787 | JGI IMG/M metagenome (GOLD analysis project Ga0208410, IMG submission 185787) | Marine microbial and viral communities from oxygen minimum zone, Eastern Pacific Ocean - ETNP2014F10-02SV257 (SPAdes) (version 2) | ecosystem: Environmental > Aquatic > Marine > Oceanic ... | reverse complement strand
CCCTCTATTCTAAAAAATGAAAAATATGGGATAGAGGCTAATAAGATTTTTTTAGATGGAAAAAATATGCTTAATCGTATCATTGATGAAAATATCTTAAAACCAAAAGCTGTTATTGGGATTTATGATGCATATGCTGAAAACGAAATAGTATATACTAAAAAAATGAAATTTAATTTCCCTCGCCAATTAGTTGATAAAGGTAAAAATAGTCCTAATTTTTCATTAGCCGATTTCATTGCGCCAAAAAATGACTACATAGGACTCTTTGCATTAACTACAGGCCATGGCTTAATGAATCTTGTTGATGAATTTGAAAAACAAAACGATGACTATAATGCTATTATGGCAAAAGTTATTGCTGATAGGCTTGTAGAAGCTTTTGCTGAAAGAATGCATGAAAGAGTGAGATCTGAGTTTTGGGGTTATGAAAAAAATGAAACGATGAAAAAAGAAGATTTAATTCAAGAAAAATACAAAGGAATTCGTCCTGCTCCTGGATACCCATCATGCCCAAGCCATAAAGAAAAGGACACAATTTGGAATATTCTTAATGTTGAGAATCATATAGGGATAACTCTTACTGAAACAAGAGCAATGAATCCAGCTGCATCAATATGTGGATGGTATTTTGCTCACCCGCAATCGCGGTATTTTTTCATTAGAGAGTCCTAATTCTTTTGCTAGAAAAAAACTTAAATCTTGCAGAAAAAGCGGCTCGTGAAGCAGGTAGCGTGGCTATGAGTTATTTCAAAACTTCATCTTATGAAATCAAAGATAAAAGCTATAACAATCCTGTAACAACTGCAGATCACAAAGCTAATCAAGTCATAAAGGATATTTTATTCCAAGAAAGATCAACCTATGGATGGCTTTCCGAAGAGACCGTTGACTCTAAAGAAAGGCTTAAAAAGGACTATATTTGGGTTGTAGACCCAATAGATGGCACAAAAGAGTTTATTGAAGGAGTTCCACAATTCTCAATTAGCATAGCGCTTGTCTATAAAGGTGATCCAATTATTGGAGTTATTTACAACCCCGCTACGCAAGAAATGTTTACCGGTTGCAAAAATATGGGCACATTTTATAATGAGCAGCCAGCAAAATGCTTACAATCCAATTCTAAATTAACTGCTTTGGTTAGTAGATCAGAAGTGAAAAGAGGCTTATGGGAGCATTATGTTAAAGATTTTAAAAATTTAAAACCTATTGGATCTGTTGCATATAAGTTGGGTCTGATTGGAGCAGGTAAGGCTGATATATTTATTACATTGCGACCTAAGAACGAATGGGATGTATGTGCTGGGCATTGCATTATTAATGAATCTGGAGGAACGCTTGTTGATCTTTACGGAAAGTCGATTAAATATAATCAGGAGATTACACTTATTGAACCAGGAATGATTTCTGGAGCTAGAAATTATGTAGAATCAACACTTAAAATAATAAATACCTAATCCATTTGTTTTGAGAGAATAATTATAATAATCTTTATATGTTTATTTATCAAATAATTGAGAATATTTATGACTGATTTACCTAACGATGCCATAAAGTGCCTAGACAAAGGTTTTGTAAGATTAGTTGATTCTATGGGCGGTGATGATGCAATAGTTCAATCTGCTCGTGTTAGCTATGGAAAGGGAACAAGCAAGGTATCGCAAGATCGCGGATTAATTAGATATTTGATGCGCCATAGACATACAACGCCATTCGAAATGGTTGAGTTTAAGTTTCATTGTAAAATGCCCATATTTGTTGCAAGGCAATGGGTTAGACATCGCACAGCAAATATTAATGAGTACTCTCTTCGATACTCAGAAGCTCGCGATGACTTCTATTTCCCAGATCCAAATCATATTGAATTTCAAAGCGCTGTAAATAAGCAGGGACGAATGGGTGAAGTAGATGAAGATTTAAAAAAGAAAGTTCAAACTTATTTTAAGGAAATATCAGACAGAAGTTTTGAGATATATTGTGAATTGAATGAAGCGGGTGTTGCTCGTGAGCTTGCGCGTGCAATACTGCCAGTAAATCTTTACACTGAATGGTATTGGAAAAATGACCTCCATAACTTACTTCATTTCATTGGGCTGAGATCAGATGGTCATGCGCAATACGAAATTCGCGTTTTTTCGGATGCCATGGCTTCTTATGTTAAAAAAGTCGCTCCTTTTGCTTGGGAGGCATATCAAGATTATGTTGTTAAGGGAATGAGGTTTTCAAAAATTGAACAATCTATCCTTGAGCGAAAACTTCCAGACAGAGTTTTAAATGACATTCAAGAAGATATATCTTATCAGCTCACAGCATCCCTTCATGCAAATAAACCTAGAGACGAGAAAGATTTGTATCCCCTATACAATCAACAGGGAGGGACTGATAATATTGAAGATTTTAACTTGAAGTGGTCTTCAGGTGAAATTGAAGTTGGTAATGTTCGAGAATTGCGTGAATTTAAATCAAAAATAGAGAGCCTGAAGTAGTAAAGATTTAGGCAGATTCCTTATTTTAAATAATTTGTATACTTATTTATGTTTGATAGAGCAGAAATCATAGATAAAAACTTTATTGATTTTGTTCAAAACAACAATCTCCCAAAACTAAAAAATCCTGCTTTATTAAACAGTTCTCATTTAAAGCACTCTGATCTAATCTCTTTATTTGAGTCTCAAGTGGAAAGTAGGCATATAGATTTAAAAGCAAGATTACTTAAAAATGAAGGTAAGTGTTTTTATACGATTGGAAGTTCTGGCCATGAAGGAAATGCAGTATTTGGAAGAGTATTTGATATAGATGACGTTGCATTCCTTCATTATCGAAGCGCACCTTTTTTCATTGAAAGATCTAAAAAACTACCAGGATCTACGCCCATTTATGATCTAGCTCTTTCATTTGTAGCATCTTCAGAAGATCCAATTAGTGGGGGTCGTCACAAAGTGATTGGAAGTAAGAAGTTAAACATTCCTCCCCAAACAAGTACTATAGCGAGCCATCTTCCAAAAGCAGTTGGAGCTGCTTTTTCTATTGATAGAGCAAAAGATCTTGATATTGATGAGAAAGCATTAAAAAAAAATAGTATAGCTATCTGCAGTTTTGGGGATGCGAGCATAAATCATGCAACAGCATTAAGCGCATTCAATACAGCCTCCTTGATAGCATTTAATGGTGGACATGTTCCTATAGTTTTCATTTGCGAGGATAATGGTTTAGGCATATCTGTACCTACTCATCCCACATGGATTGAAAATCGATTTTCTAAGCAAGTTGGAATGAAATATATCCAGACAAATGGATTAGATCTCATAGATCTTCAGCAAAAAACTATTCAAGCTGAACAGTATTCTAGAAAAAATAGGCATCCAGTATTTTTACATATGAAAACTGTGCGACTTATGGGTCATGCCGGTTCGGATATTGAAACCGCTTACATGTCACAAAAAGAATTAAACAATTTAGAAAGACAGGACCCCTTGCTTTTTTCTGCAAGGATTTTAATGGATAATAAATGTTTAGGTGTTGATGATATTGTTGATCTTTATGAAAAAAGCAGGAAGAGAATAAGCAAGGTATTTGAATACGCTTCTGATCGACCTAAGCTTGTTGACCCTAATAGAATTATGTCAACTATTATACCGAAGAATGTCCAAAGAATTAAACCTAAATTGCCCAAAGCGAGTGAGCGGAAAGTAGTTTTTGGTAAAGAGTATAGTAGGTTAGGTCAAAAATATCACATGGCAAAATTGATTAATTATGCTCTTCACGATATCTTATTGGAATATTCAAATACTGTTATATTTGGTGAAGATGTAGGAAAGAAAGGGGGTGTTTATCATGTAACAGCAGATTTATATAAAAAGTTTGGCGCTCGAAGAGTTTTTGATAGCCCATTAGATGAAACATCAATTCTAGGTTTTTCATCAGGCTTTGGTCACAATGGATTTGTGCCAATACCTGAAATACAGTTTTTAGCTTATTTTCATAATGCAGAAGACCAGTTAAGAGGGGAAGCAGCGACACTATCATTTTTTTCTAATAGCCAATATACCAATCCGATGGTCATTAGAATTCCTGGTTTAGCGTACCAAAAAGGGTTTGGTGGACACTTTCACAATGACAACTCTTTATCTATTTTTAGAGATATTCCTGGGTTGATTTTGGCTATTCCATCAAATGGTGAAGATGCTGTAAAAATGCTAAGATCAGCAGTTAGAGCTGCATACGAACAAAAAAGAATCGTAGTATTTATCGAGCCTATTGCTTTGTACATGACAAAAGACCTGCTTATAAAGGGAGATGAAAAGTGGAGCTTTAAATATCCAAACCAAAAAGAAGAAATACCTATTGGAGAGTTCAAAAAGTATGGAAGCGGAAAAGCGGTAACGATTTTAAGTTATGGAAATGGACTATATTTATCACTTCAAGCTCAAAAAGAGATAGAAAGAAAATTAAAAAAGAGTATACAGATTGTGGATCTACGTTGGCTATCTGAGATTGATATTAATAATTTACTTAATATTATTGGCGATACCTCTCATATACTTATTGTAGATGAGTGTAGAAGATCTGGGTCTTATGGTGAGGGTTTACTTGCAGATTTGCAAACTGCATGTGCGCGACCATTTAAATTTAAACTGCATGCTTCAAAAAACAGTTTTATACCAATCGGGGAAGGTGCTACATCTACACTCGTTAGCAAAGATTCAATAATAAAAGCTGCTATTGAGTTATATAATGAATAAGGAGAGAGTGGTAGTGATATGCCCAGGACGCGGATCTTATTCAAGAGAAACAACTGGATATATAAAAAATTACAAGAACAACATTTCTTCTTATTTATCATTGTTTAATAAAAAGAGAAAAGAAGCTGGCCGGTTAGGAATTACTGATCTCGATTCTATGAATTTTAAATCAAAAATTCATATGGTTGGAGAAAATGCCTCTCCTTTAATTTACGCGTGCAGTTTGAATGATTTTCTTTCTATCGATCAAACCAAATATGAAATAGTTGCTATAACTGGAAACTCGATGGGTTGGTATAGCGCATTAGCTTTTTCTGAAGCTGTATCTTTAGATAGCGGGTATGAGTTAATTAATACAATGGGATCTATGATGGAAAATAAAATAATTGGAGGACAGTTAATTTACCCCATAGTTAATGAAGACTGGACAATTGATAATAAGATTAAGCAAAAGATATTTGATGAAATATATAAAGCAAAAGCGCATATTTCTATAATTCTAGGAGGATATATAGTAGTAGGTGGGAGCGAAGAATCATTAAAAAAGCTACTAAAAAGATTGCCTCCAATTGAAAATTATCCATTTCAAATACCTTATCATGCAGCATTTCACACATCGTTAATGCATGAAATTTCAGCCAAGGGTTTTGAAAAAATTCCAAAATCATTTTTTTCAAAACCTAGTATTCCTATTATTGATGGTAAGGGTTGTATTTGGTCGCAATATGGAACTGATCCTCAAGAATTATATAAATATACTATTGGATCTCAAGTCACAGAAGCATTTAGTTTTACTAAATCTATAACAACTGCACTAAAAGAGTTTTGCCCAGATAAGTTAATCGCACTTGGTCCTGGAAATTCACTTGGAGGTGTGATTGGCCAAATAATAATTAAAAATAAATGGAATTCTATTGAATCAAAAAAGTCATTTATTTCAAAACAAGAAAACAACCCTTTTTTAATTTCAATGGGAATTTCGGAGCAAAGAGATATTGTTTCTTTATAATAATTATAAAGTGTGTAATTTTATATAATATAAATAGAGGATTCATGAAGGATTTAGGCCCAGATTTTTACAACATTACTGATCTTCTTTCAGAAGAAGAGCTTTTAATTCAGAAAACCGCATTTGAGTTTGTTCAGTCCGAATTCATGCCTTTAATTAATGATCATTATGAGAGCGGAACATTTCCATTAGACCTCGCAGCTAAACTAGGTGATCTTGGTTTTTTTGGGTCATCGCTCCCACAATCCTCGGGTGGTGCAGGAGTAAACAATGTAGCATATGGCTTAATTCTTCATGAACTTGAAAGAGGTGACTCTGGCCTGAGATCATTTGCAAGCGTTCAAGGGTCTTTAGTAATGTATCCAATTCATCAGTTTGGATCTGAAGAACAGAAAGAAAAATGGCTTAAAGATTTAGGCTCTGGGAATAAGATAGGTTGCTTTGGGTTAACTGAACCCAATTTTGGTTCTAATCCAGGAGGGATGATTACGAGCTGTAAAAAAGATGGAGATGATTGGATTTTAAATGGTAATAAAATGTGGATCACTAATGGTTCCATTGCAGACGTAGCAGTTGTATGGGCTAATGATGAGAATAATATTATTAGAGGATTTTTAGTAGAGAAGGGTACAAAAGGGTTTTCTTCAAGCGATGTTCATGGAAAACTAAGTTTACGAGCATCTATAACATCAGAACTTTCGCTTTCTGATGTAAGGATTCCAGATTCATCTAGGTTGCCGCATATTGAAGGGCTAAAAGGGCCGCTTAGCTGTCTAACTCAGGCGAGATATGGAATTGCCTGGGGAATGGTAGGCGCTTCAGTTGATTGCTATAATACCGCATTAAATTATTCAAAAGAAAGGAAGCAATTCTCAAAACCTATTGCTGCTTATCAATTAACCCAATTAAAGCTTGCAGACATGGTAACTAATATTACCGAGGCTCAATTATTGGTATACCGACTTGGAAGACTTAAAGATGAAGATAAGATGACTTTTCAACAGGTTTCATTAGCTAAAAGGAATAATTGTGAGGTAGCTAGAGATATTGCTAGAAAGTGTAGAGAGATTTTGGGTGGGAATGGTATAACTATAGACTATTCACCTATTCGACATATGGCCAATATAGAATCTGTTTTCACTTATGAAGGTACTCATGAGATGCATTCATTGATTGTAGGCGAGCATGAGACCGGGATCGCTGCTTACGATTCCTAAATTATTATATCACGCCATAGCATTAGTTGATTGATGTTTGAAAAATTAACTAATAAACTAATTCCTGATCTTAAAGAGACAAGCAGTCTATACAGAGCTAAGATTGGCATTTTTCAAGGTAAAATATCGATTGCAGTAAACTCCTTTTTATTTACTGCAAAATTTACTTTGGGGTTAATTACTGGTGCAATTAGCCTTATAGCTGATGCGATTCATACTTTATCAGATATGATTACATCCCTTATAGTTATCTGGGGGTTCAAGCAATCAGATAAGCCTGCTGATTCTCAACATCCCTATGGACATGGAAGAGCGGAGTATGTTGCTACATTAATTATTGCCGTTTTATTGTGTGTTGCGGGAATAGAGTTTATCGAGATCTCTATTGATAGGATTCAAAACCCTGCAATATCTGAACCAGAATGGTGGATGGTTGGATTAATATTCTTCACAATTCTGATTAAGGAATTTACCGCAAGATATGCAAAGTTTTTATCTTCAAAAATTGTGTCAGGACTACTTCAAGCAGATGCATGGCATCATAGAATGGACGCAATTTCAAGCGCTCTTGTTATAGTTGCACTTATAGCTGGAAAATTTGGCTTTACAGCGATTGATGGCTGGGTAGGGCTCGGTGTTTCGTTGTTATTAATATATACTGGTTTTGATATAGCACGTGATTCAGTTGACGATTTAATAGGCACACCTCCAGATTCTGACAAATTAGATAAAATTCGAGAGTTAATCCTTAGTATAAATGAAGCGCTTGGGGTTCATGACATTGTTGTGCATAATTATGGTCATGATATGTATATAAGCTTACATGTTGAGGTTGACGCCAAAAAAACTGCTGCTGAAGCTCATGACATTTCTGAAGAAGTTGAGATGTTGCTGAAAAAACAAATGGGGGTAGAGCCAACAGTTCATATTGATCCTGTTTCTCCAGACAACCCAATGGTAATGGAGGTCAAGCATAAGCTTGAATCGATATCAAAAAAGGACAAAAGAATAAAGAATATTCATGATATTAGAATAGTAAATACCAATAATCACAATTTAATCTTATTTGGAATAAACACATCTCTTGGGATGAGTAGGGGTGATATTTTAGAACTCAACTCTCATTTACAAAAAAAACTATCAAGTGCTTTTAATGCCTACGAAATCAGACCTAAAATTTCACCTATTTATAAAAAATAGTATTTTTCTCTTAGGAAATATTTATCAATTTCCCATTTTTTTCAATAATACCACTTCCATTAACCCCCAACCCTCTAAAGATACCTTTTATTTTTTTAGAACTATATGACAATTCAATATCTTTGTTTAAATGAATACAAGCTTCTTCCCAATCATGCTTTATTTTTTTAGTATTGCCTGGGAGCGATAAAAACAGGGATTCAAGAGTATTTATTACAGAAGAAATTATTTCTTCTCTTTTAAATGTTTTATTGTATTCTGTTTTAAGGGATCCTGCATTAGAAATATTTAAACTATGAATATCATCTTTATTTTGGTTCACATTCATACCGATGCCTATAACAGTATTCTTTGATTTTCCATTTCTGATTCTTGATTCACATAATACCCCTCCAACCTTTTTACCATTTATGATAATATCATTCGGCCATTTTAATGATGAATCAACATTTATATCAGCTAAAGCGTTTTTTACTGAGAGGCCACATATTAAGGGAAGATATCCAATTTTTTTAGAATCTATTTCGTAATCAGTAAAAACAGAAAAAGCGACACTCTTTTTTCTTTGAAAAACCCATTTTTTCCCTCTCTGCCCTTTTCCGTTTAATTGCCAATCAGTAATAATTATCCCTGAAGTAATGCCTTTATTTATATTATTCCATGCTTCAGTATTAGTAGATGAAGTGCTATCAGCAAAAATAATTTTTTTGCTAAAAAGACTTGTTTTAATTAAAGAGGCTATCAGCTCAACTGATAGCGCAGTATTAGGAGTTTGGATCGAGTTTTTCTCTAAGCCTTAAAACCATGCCTGGACTTAATAAACCAGATGTTGACTTAATTGAGTCTTCATTATCCCAAAGAAGAATAATCCATGATTTTGAATCACCATATTGTTTTCCAGCTATATTCCATAGATTATCTCCTGGTTCAACAACATAGTCAAAATAAGTAGGTTCAAATGTTTTAGTCTTTAAACGCTCTTTTTGTAGGTTAAAAAAGTGGTAAGGATATATTATATTTGGGTTATCACCTATTTGCTCCTTATTCCAATCGTAGATATATTTCCATAGTTTAAAATCTCCATACTCTTTTTTAGCTATTTTGACTAAAAAGTCGCCAGGTTCAACCATATACTTTTCCCATGCAAAATCTTGGTAAAGATTTGGTGAGAGTCTTAACTCATCTGAAGGATCAGATTTAGTCAAATCCTCTACAACATCAGGTAAAGGCCCCGATTCAACTTCCTTGCTTGTAGCAGGCTCTTCGGGAATTTCTTCAGCGGCAAAAGTTGCTACAGGTGGCTCAGGCAGTGTAACGCGCGGACTATTCGTTTCAGATAAAGGCTTTTGATCGTCCTCCAGATTCAAAGGAGGAGCGGTTTGTTTAGAGCATGATACAATTAAAATAAAAACAAATAAATTGAATTTTTTCATAACATAACCTGTAGTTAATAATTATTTATATTAGTATTTATAATATGCAATAGAGAACGTTAAAAATTTTTGATTAAAATAGCAAATATATTTAGGTTATTTGTATTCACCGAATGAATTGCGCATTGCATCGGATATTTCACCAAGAGTACATTCTGCTCTCACAGCATCAATGATTATAGGCATTAAATTTTCATTTGTTTGGGAACGTAGCTCTATATCTTTAATTTTATTTTTTACCTCCATATTATCTCTGCTAGCTTTTAAATCCTTTATTTTGGCTACTTGTTTTTTTAGGGCATTCTTATCAATTTTTTGGAGATTAATTTCAATTTCTTCATTATCGGTATATTTATTTAAACCCACCACTATTTTTTCTTTTCGATCAATAGTTTGTTGAAACCTATAAGAGCTATTTGCTATTTCTTCTTGGGTCCAACCATCCTTTATTGCATTAATTGCTCCTCCTTTATTATCAATCTCTTCAATTATATCTCGAACTTCATTTATTATATTATTAGTAAGCACCTCTATTTGTTCGCTATTAGCAAGAGGGTCAACATAGCTAGTCACGCCAGTTTCATATGCGATAATTTGCTGCGTTCGCAGGGCAATCTTAGCAGAATTAGCTGTTGGAAGGGCCAGTGCTTCGTCAAATGAGTTCGTATGTAAGGACTGTGCGCCGCCTAAAACGGCTGATAGGGCTTGTATTGCTGTTCGTGTAATATTGTTTTCAACCTGATGCGCTGTTAATGTGGATCCACCGGTCTGAACATGGAATCTACACATCATAGCTTTTTTATCAGTTATCTTAAATCTTTCTTTCATTATTTTTGCCCAGATTTCTCTAGCAGCACGAAATTTTGCTATTTCTTCAAGAAAGCCGTTATGGGCATTGAAAAAGAATGATATTCGTTTCCCTAATATATTCGGATCAAGCCCTTTTTCAATTGCAGCTTCAACATATGCAATACCATTAGAAAATGTGAATGCAATTTCTTGGGCTGCTGTAGACCCTGCCTCTCTAATGTGGTAACCTGAAATTGAAATAGGGTTCCATTTTGGCATATGTCTTTCACAAAAGGAAAAAATATCTGTTGTTAATCGCATAGATTGATTTGGAGGGTAGATATAGGTTCCTCTAACCAAATATTCCTTAAGTATATCATTCTGGATTGTCCCGTTTAATTTATTTATTGGGATATTATTTTTTTCAGCCAGAACAATATAAAATGAAAGTAGAATGGCTGCAGTAGAGTTTATAGTCATAGATGTAGAAATATTTTTTAAGTTTATGTCTTTAAATAACGTTTCCATATCATGAATAGATGTTATTGGGACTCCAACCTTACCCACTTCACCTTCAGACATAGTATGATCCGAATCATAGCCGATTTGCGTAGGTAGATCAAAAGCGATAGAAAGACCAGCTACTCCCTGGCTAATAAGATATTGATAGCGCTTATTCGATTCTGCTGCTGAAGCGAACCCTGCATATTGACGCATTGTCCACAGTCTATCTTTGTACATATTTTTATATATACCACGAGTGAAGGGATATTCTCCAGGATTTTTAGACATAATTTTTACGACCTCTTTGATTTTAATCGGCAGGGTTGCGCGATTTTTTAATATTGCTATATGCTTGATTCACCATCTTAAATTTTTCTTCAGCCAGGTTTTTAACTTCATCGCCAAGATGACTAACCTTATCAGGATGATATTTAACCGCCATTTTACGATAAGCCTTCTTTACTTCATCATCGGTTGAGTTTTTTGATATTTCTAAAATTTTATAATCAGACTCAACATCTTTTATAAACATTGCTTTAATTGATGAAAAATCATTTTGATTTATGTTCAAATAATTTGAAATAGTATAAATTATTTTCTGTTCACTTGGATGAATATTCCCATCGGACAATGAAAGTCCAAATAAGATATGTATTAATTCCAATCTACTAGAATGATCCATTGATCTTGCGATCTGTTTGCATACGTCCTTAATGGGGTAATCTTGTTTTAAGATATCCTTAAAAAGGATCATAAAGCTATGAACCTGTTTTGGATTAAACTCTTTTGATAAAAATGTCTTTACAAAATCAAGTTCTGATTTAAGCATTTTTTTATCAGCTTTCATCACTGCTCCAAAGAGCACAAGTAATGATACTATGAAATCCCCAGGTTGAGTACTTGGATAAGTCTTTGAATTAAAGTAATTATTTGAATAATCAGCTTGTCCTTTCATGCCCCCTAATGAGTAACCAATGATAGCCCCAATTGGACCGCCTAGAACCCAGCCTAATCCTCCCCAGAGTATTTGCTTTTTAATATTCAATTAATTTTGTCCTTTCAAGAATGAATGAAGTTAATACAATTTTGGGTTTGATTTTGTTGCTTAAGAATTAGATTTAATTATTATGAACCAACTGACATCTACAAAAGCATTACAATGGTGGAAAAGAATACGCTATAGAGGTAAACAAGGATTTGACTCACTTGCAATTAAGAAGAGAGGTAAGATTCCAATTAGCTATTTAATTATTTTACCTGAACACGCCACTGAATCGGATTTAGCAAAGAGGTTTTTAGAGTCAATGAGAAATGCCCTTGGCCCAAGAAAGAAAAGAAATATGAAATTAATTGGGCCTGAAATTATTGGGAATCTTATTGATATTAATGAATTCAGCGATTATATTTTTTACTCTGATGAAGATCTTAATCGTTGGGGTAAGCCTGGAAAAGAGTTAGTCAGTACTTGTGAAAAAATTAAGGTTGATACAGTTCTTGATCTTAATCAAGAATTTGCTTCAGCATCAGCAGCTTTATGTAAAATAATAAGCGCTCCAATGAAGTTAGGTTTTTATAGCGAGGAGGGTGAAAAAATATATAATATTATGATTCGTAGAAAAGGCGAAGACTTGGCGGAGAGCGGTTTTAAAGAAATATTTCAAATTTTAGGTATTGAATGAAAATATATATTTTCGAAGATAAGAGATTTTCAAATTTTTTCCCAATATCTTCAACTAGAGCCGTTTTTGATATACGAATTGGCAAGTCAACATTTTTAGAAAGAATAATTGATATATTTCCAGAGCATTCTATTTCACTCATTGTTAGGGATGAGCTCAAAGAATTAGTTTCTGAATATCACCCTAATTTTGAAGTTAATCCTGATAGTATTGAAGAAGGTCTTTGGATTTCCGGTTCTGTTATTTGGACCAAAGAAGATATAAAATCACTTTCAGATGAAAATACAACTTTTATTAATAATGATAGGTTGGTTGCTGCAAAACTTTCTTCATCAAATGCGAGTAGTTGGGTTTCTAATGGAGGACCACTAGAGTCAAAACCAGTTAATGTAGAATTAAAAAACATTGAAGTTTATCAATGTAATTATTTATGGGATATAATAAAATTTATCGGACAATCAATTAATGATGACACCAATGATTTACATCATATTAATCCTGTTGATTACTCACAAACAAAATTGATTAACCCTAAAAAAATATTTATTAATAATGCGAAAATAATGCAAGGAACATTAATCAATGCAGAAAATGGACCCGTAATTATTGATAATAATGCAT
>Ga0208410_1001294_pt1 | contig 13195 bp, 9 predicted proteins | sample ETN02SmetaG_3_FD_185787 | JGI IMG/M metagenome (GOLD analysis project Ga0208410, IMG submission 185787) | Marine microbial and viral communities from oxygen minimum zone, Eastern Pacific Ocean - ETNP2014F10-02SV257 (SPAdes) (version 2) | ecosystem: Environmental > Aquatic > Marine > Oceanic ... | reverse complement strand
AACACCTTCCGCAGTTTTCCAATCGGCTAATCCTCCGTGGTAGTCTTCATGAACTTCACTGCTTGCCATACCTCGATACATCTTGAACTTCAACTCCTGACCACTTTCGGTGGTGCGGGTGATGACTTTACCCGGAGTGGGTCGGGTTCCTGCCAGCATGCTGCCGATCATCACAAAATCGGCACCAAAGGCGAGGGCCTTGACGATGTCACCGGGATTACGAATTCCACCATCCGCGACGACTGAACGGTCAACCCTTGTACAATCTTTGATTGCCGTCAGATTAGGCACACCGAATCCGGTTTTGATCCGGGTGGTACAGACGGAACCACCGCCAATACCGACTTTAATGATATCAGCACCGCAGGAAGCGAGGTAATCTGCGCCTGCATAAGTCGCCACGTTGCCGGCCATAATGCAGGCTCCCTTACCAAGCATCTCACGGAGATTTTTCAGGGTACGACCGACATACTTCGCATGGGCATGGGCGACATCGATGCAGAAAAATCCTGCATTCGCATCACGCAGAGCTTCTGCCCGTTGGAGATCCTCTTCTGAACATCCTACAGATACAAAAACGGGCGAGTTGCAGACTCCAAGCATCTTCACGTTTTCTTCAATTGACATGAAACGATGGAGCACCCCGACCCCTCCTTTGCTCCTGATAAAATTTGCCATATCGACTTCGGTGATGGTGTCCATGTTGGAAGTCATTACTGGTATTTCAAGGCTCAGCAAACCAGAGCGATCGGTGATATTGGTGTCGACCACTTTTCGGGATTCCCAGTGGTTGTATGATGGAACCAGCAGAACGTCGTCGTAGGTCAGTGCTTCACTCATGGGATGAATTCTTTATTGTATTTTCTTGAAAACTGTTTTGTTTCATTATTTCTGTCTCAGGCTGGATTGAAAAGGTCCTGATCAAGGGGAAACATGGACTTTCCAGTTGATCACCGTCTTTAAGATTCAGTTCCGGAAGGATCTCCTGAATCGTTTCTTTTTCGATGAAGGTTCCCGGACGTGAATCCCAGACAACGTCATCTCCCAGGAACCGCATCGCGAGGGCTCTCCTGCGCTGGTTGCTACTTTGATTCCCTCCTGATCCATGAATGACCAGCGGATGAAAGAGGATCACATCCCCGGGTTCTGTTTCCCAGTTCAGCCAGTTATAGATGTTGTCATTTTTTTCAAAATCCGGAAGTGGTTCCCAACCCATTTTTGCGTAAATTTCTGCAAAACCACTGTCTTTCCCAAAGGCTGTGGGAGCATAACGCTGTTTCCATCGATGGGATCCCTTGAGAAAACGTACTCCTCCCTGTTGAAGTCCGACACGATCAAAAGGGACCCAGATGGAGAGGATGTCTTCTCCCTTGAGAGGCCAGTAGGGAAGATCCTGGTGGAAAGGAGTTTTTTCCTTGGTGAGAGGTTCTTTGACCAGCAACTGGTCATAAAAAAAACGGATACTATTGGATTTCAAAACCTTTGCTGCAATTGCTGGCAAGGGGGAATGACGCATGAATTCTTCAAAATCGGGATCACGGCGCCAGAGGAAGAAATCTCCATAGTAACGGCCTTCTTCTCCCTTCGGAGTGTATTCCACGGATGCGCTTCCGGGATGGTCAAGAACCCTTTGAATGGCTTCACGCATGGTAGAAATCCATTTCTGGTCCAGTATCCCACGGATGACCGAAGCACCGTTTTTATGGTATTCCCTGATTGCCGATTCTGTTTCATCGCTGACCTCAATTGGGTCAGACTGTAGGTCCATTTGCTCCTCTCACCTGTTACAAACAAAAAAGCTATATTATCAGGACTTGTAAAAATCGTCTATGAACTGTTTTCCAGGATCAGAAAGACTTCACAGTAAGATCTTTTATCTTCAAAGGATTGGACTAGACTTTAAGACGATCCAAAACATGAAAAAGAGTGAAAGTGATGCATGAAAATATCGTTGCGGCTCCTGAACTAGCAGGAGAAGGTCTGCAAAAGATTGAATGGGTCCGCAGGAATATGCCGATTCTACGGAAGATCCAATCTGAATTCGAGAAAGAGCAGCCCTTTGCAGGAAAGCGAATTACCGTCTGTATTCATCTCGAAGCAAAAACGGCATTTCTGGCCCTGGTCCTGAGATCAGGCGGAGCCCAGGTTTCTGTCACCGGAAGTAATCCTGAATCAACCAAAGACGATGTCGTGGCGGCTATTGCCGAAGAAGGATTGAGGGTCTATGCCAGGCATGGGGCAGAACCCAGTGAAATGCGGAAATACATGGAGATGGCGCTCGATTTAAAACCACATCTGGTGATCGATGATGGAGGAGATCTGGTGGAAATCCTTCATGAAACGCGAACCGACCTGTTGGAAGGAATGTTAGGTGCCTGCGAAGAGACGACCACCGGTGTGCTGCGAGCGCAGGCAAGGGCCAAGGCTGCTCTGCTTCAATTTCCGGTGATGCTCGTCAATGAAGCCCGCTGCAAATATCTCTTTGATAACGTTCACGGCACCGGACAGTCCGTCTGGGATGCGGTGATGCGCAGTACCAATCTTGTTCTTGCAGGGAAAACGGTGGTGGTGGCAGGCTATGGATGGTGCGGAAGAGGTTGTGCGTTGAGGGCTCAGGGGATGGGTGCATCGGTGATTGTCTGTGAAGTGGACCCGGTCAAGGCTTGTGACGCATTGATGAACGGATGCCGTGTGATGCCCTTGATGGAAGCCTGTAAAGAGGCAGATGTGGTTTTAAGTGTCACCGGGGTACGCCACACCATAAGAAAAGAGCATTTTAAGGTGCTTAAGGACAATGCGCTTTTGGCCAACGCAGGACACTTCTGGGAGGAAATCGACGTAGAGGGGTTGTCCGGGATGTCAAAGGACAGAAAGCAGATGAGAACGAACGTGGAAGGATTTCTTCTGCAGGATGGACGTTGGCTGAATTTATTGGGAAATGGAAATATCGTCAATATTGCCTGTGCCGACGGACATCCGGCGGAAATCATGGATACCAGTTTTGCACTCCAGGCATTGTCCGCACAGCATCTGGTGCAACAGGAAAAACAACTCGCCAACCGTTGCTATCCGGTACCTGAAAGGATCGATCAGAGAGTGGCACAAATCAGGCTCGAGTCTTCCGGAGTCTCCTTTGACACTCTGACGGAAGACCAGCAACAATACCTTTCCGGTTGGGATGCCTGAAGTCTATGAAACTGTTGATCAAGAACACCACGATCGTCACGGTCAACGACCAAGACCAGGTTTTGGAAAATGCGGATCTTGCCGTTTCTGGAAAAAACATTGTTGGAGTCGGTAAAGCTCCATTGGACTTCATTCCAGATCGGGTGATCGAAGGTAAGGGCAAACTGGTCATGCCGGGGCTGATCAATGCCCATACCCACCTATCAATGACCTTGATGAGGAATTATGCCGATGATCTTCCTTTCAGTGATTGGTTGTTCAAGAAAATCAAACCGCTTGAGGATCATCTGCTTACTGAAGACGTGAGAATCGGGGCAAAACTCGGAATCGCTGAAATGATCCGAGGCGGTACCACCTGTTTTCATGACATGTATTTTCATATGGACGAGGTTGCTTCAGAGGTGGAATCCACAGGTATCCGGGCCTGCCTGACTTCTGCACTCTTTGATGTTTCCGGAAATGGTGAGGCCTTACTGGCTCAGGGATGCAGGCTTCACAAAGATTGGAATGGGAGATCGGAAGGAAGGATCACGGTACAACTGGGGCCTCATTCTCCCTATCTCTGCAGTCCTGAATATCTTCGGGAGATTTTGATTGAGGGGAGACGGTTAAACTGCGGGATCCATATTCACGTGTCAGAAACCGCTGATGAGTTGTCAGAAAGCAGAAGACTTCATGGATGTACTCCGGTTCAGCATTTGTCGAATTTAGAACTCTTCAGTTTACCGACTTTGGCTGCCCATGCCGTCCATCTTGAAGAGGCGGATTTTAAACTTCTCAGTGAGAATGGAGTTTCTGTTTCCCATAATCCCGGAAGCAATCTGAAGTTGGCAAACGGATTTGCTCCGGTGGAGAAGATGTTGAAACATTCCATCAATGTAGCACTCGGCACGGATGGTGCGGCAAGCAACAACAATCTCAATCTTTTCGAGGAAATACACCTTGCAGGACTGATGCATAAGGTTGTCAACAATTCTGCCACAGCATTGTCGGCAAAGACAGTCATCCGCATGGCGACTATTAATGGCGCCAAAGCGCTGAAACTTGATCAGGAAGTAGGTTCTCTTGAAACCGGGAAAAAAGCAGACTTAATCATGCTCGATATCCTTCAACCGCATCTGGTTCCATGCCATGATCCGCTTGCCCTGCTAGTCTATTCTGCACAGGCATCTGATGTCACAACCGTCATGGTCGATGGAAACATCCTGATGGAGGATCGTCAGCTTCAAACTCTGGAACTGTCATCCATTCTCGAACAGGCCGCCCAACAGAGCATCGATCTGATCGAACGTTCCCAGTGCTGATGCCTACTAGGAAGAAGCGGTATCTATCAAATTTATTTCAGGCATTCCATCCTTCTTGTTTTGAATCGCAAAGCATCCTACCCGATCACCTTCCTTAATTTCCCAGTTGATTCCTGAGACTTAATTTGTTCTGCTTTCAGAAAAAATGATCTATATGATTTATGTTTGATTTTTCTAAGGAACTGATCTGGAACTGTTGAATCACCTCGAATTCATTGAAGGCTTGGAATGGAACCTGATGTTCCCGGTCTTCTCTTTGGTCGTCATTCTGGTTTCTTATTTGATGTTGCTGAAAGATGTATTGGACCAAAAGCTGAAAACAACGATTCGGCAGGAAGAGCAGATGGACATTCAAGAAAAAATATTTTCTTCTCCAGGAAGACCGATTGGGATCCTAAATTTGCCCCTGGAAGAAAGATTGAGACGGGACCGTGAAGCACTCCGAAAGCTTCTTTCAGAAGGATGAAATAATTTTTCCAGAAATTTAGGATTAAGGTTTCGACTTTTTTTAAAATGAATTCCTGAGAGCTCAATCAGTCAATGAATTACATGCAGGTCAAAAAAGTAATTTTGTGGTCTGTGCTCTTAGGAGTGACTTCACTCCTTTGCATTTCCTGTATTTTAAACAATCATGAAAACCAAGAGTCTTTAAAGCAGAACGTTTCTTCTCCAAGGGAGTTGGACAGCACAGTTATAAAACTGAAACTTTCAGAAGAATTATTCACACCGATCAAATTCAAACGCATTAAGCCCAACCGTTTCAGTTTCAGGGATGATCGGATCATCGTGAAGGTTGAACATTCTGCTTCTTTTCTACTGTTTCCTTTTGAAAGGATCACCAACATCAAAAGAGTTCAATTTGACTGGAAATCCGAAGGGTTGTTGAAGGTCGAAGATGCAGTCCATGAAGCAAGCAAGCAAGGAGACGATGCTTTTATAAGGGTGGGATTGATTTTGAAAAGCAAATCGGATTTCATCGATCTTTTCGGAAGTCCCCAATGGATCCGTAAGGCTGCAAAGGTTTTAAATCATTCTGCGGACAGGGTGGTTTTTCTCCTTCCGGGAGCCAGAAATGCTCCGGGAAAACGCTGGAAAAATCCATTCAGCAAGAAAGTCGAAATGATCTCCATTCCCAGCAAAGATTTTGAAAGCGGTTGGAAAAACTCCGAATTTCAATTTGAAAGTCCGCAGCAAACCGTTGGATTGATGATCATGGCCGATGGTGACAACACAGAATCCTCCTTTACCTCAGAGATCCAAAACCTGATGATCGAATTCAGTGCAGAAACTAAATAAAGTTTTTCACTGTGCCTGACCATCATTACGGATCCTCCCTCCTAAGCCGTTCCCAGTAGAAGGGGAAAACAAGCCATACTTTAAAGTCCAATTGGGGGAGAAATATACCTCCAAAAATTAAATCGATTTCTAACCATTTTCTAATAAAATAAGTTTTAGCCGTTTATTCAGGAAGGAATGATTTGCAGGAAGGAAAAATGATGTTTTCGATTAAGGAAAAGGTTTTTTCATTGTTTTGGCTTTGTGGGCTGTTGGTTCCCTTAACAATCATGGGAGCAGCAGGAGAGACTAAGGGGCAGGAGTTGAACCCTTTTAATATTACGATGGGACTTCTGGGAGGCTTGGCTCTTTTTCTCTACGGGATGGAATTGATGAGTGATGGCTTGAAAAAAGCTGCTGGAGAGAAAATGAAGCTGATTCTTGCGGCTTTATCAAAGAATCGTTTTTTGGGAGTGCTGACTGGAACTGTAACCACCGCGATCATTCAGTCCTCTTCGGTGACCACCGTTTTGCTGGTGGGGTTCGTTTCTGCTGGCTTGATGAGCCTTTCCCAGTCTGTCTCCATCATATTTGGTGCCAACATCGGGACCACCATCACTGCACAGATCATTGCCTTCAAAGTGACAAAATATGCGCTTCTGATGATCGCCGTCGGTTTTGGAATGTTGTTTTTCTCGAAGAAGGAAGCCATCAGGCAGTATGGGGGTATTCTGCTCGGGCTGGGACTGGTTTTTTACGGGATGTCGGTTATGAGTGGGACGATGAAACCCCTGAGGACGAATGAAGACTTCATCAATTTGATGGCCAACATGTCAAATCCATTGTTGGGTATTCTCACGGCGGCACTGTTTACAGCATTGGTTCAGTCGAGTTCCGCCACCACCGGGGTGGTGATCGTTCTCGCGATGCAGGGAATCATTACCCTCGAAGCGGGAATTGCCCTCTCTCTTGGTGCGAACATTGGTACCTGCATCACTGCCGGAGTTGCATCGATAGGAAAACCGAGGGAAGCAGTACGGGTGGCAATGGTCCATGTGTTTTTCAATACGGCAGGGGTGATCTTGATTTTACCTTTCATCAGTCCCTTTGCGGACCTGGCGAGATCCTTTTCTCCTGTCGCCGATCCCTCGATGCCGGTGCAGGATGCTCTTGCAGCGGTGGTGCCAAGGCAAATTGCCAATGCACATACTTTTTTTAATGTCACCATGGCAATCATTTTTTTACCATTTACCTCACAGTTAGCCCATTTTCTGAATCGTATTTTACCAGATAAACCGAAGCCTAAAGAGCCGGAGTCCCTCAAGGTTCGATACCTCGATGAATCCTTATATCAGACTCCCGAGTTGGCGCTTGAGGCGGTAGGTCATGAGTGTATGCGTATTGGAAACCGGGTGGTTGAGATGTTGTCTGCCATCCTGGATTTTTTAAGCCAGGGTAAGAAACAGGAACATGAGTTATTGAAAACAAAACGGAGGGAAATTGAACAATTGGAATCGATGACCCTCGAGTATTTGAGAAATCTGAATTCTGGAGATCTAAGCCCGGAACAGAGTCAGAAACTGATGAACCTGCTTTCGGTTGTCAACCATTTGGAAAACATGTCTGAATTTCTTCATGTTGAAATCCTGCAAATACGAAAGAAGATGGAAAGTAACGCAATCAAGCTGGATCAGGAGTCTTTGTTAAAACTCCAGCCAATGATCAATGAGACGGTCAAAGCCTTCAAAACGACCATGACCGCACTGGAAAATCAGGATTCTGCCCTGGCAAAAAAGGTGAGTAAGATGAAAGATCATGTTTCTGAAACTGCGGAATCCTTCAAGAAGGAACAGTCTCTTGAACTTCTTGGAAATAAGGACGATGCGATTGGAAGCTATCGCATCGAAATTGCTATGATCGACATTCTTAAAAGGGTTTTTTATCACACACGGCGAATTGCACGCAGGATCTGAGTTTTTATTTCAGGAAGACTCATTCTCTGTCCCATAAATTTCTCATCGTTTAGAAGAACATGATGCTATTATGTTTTTTGGGTGTGTTATGAAAAATCTTTTAATCCTCCATTTGTTTCTTCAAACCCATACGTGGTCTATCCAAGAATAAAACGCTCTTTGCAATATCTACCAGCCATGGTCTTTATTTCGGTCATGGTTTGGATCTGTTTTTATCCTGGAAATCGATTGCATGCTGCTTCTCTTAAGGTCGGTTTGGTGATGGATGATTTTGGTATGCATGACAGAAGCTACAATCAACTCGCTTACCAGGGTTTGGTTCAGGCGGAAAAAGAACTGGGAATCAAGGGAAGTGCCGTCTCTGCAGTAAAGGAAGAAGATTACTCGAAAATCATTGGACGTTATGTTCAAGGAGGTTATGAACTGGTGATCGGGAATGGGGTTTTGATGAAGCAAGCATTCATCGAAGCTTCACAAAGGTTCCCAGGAACCAAATTTGTTTTGACCGATGTTGAATTGGAAGGTCTGCCGAATCTTGGTTCAGTCGTGTTTGCCTCACAGGAGGTTTCCTTTTTGGCCGGTTCACTGGCCGCGATGCTGGACCAAGATCAAAACACACGCTTTCCAATTCGGCATAATGGGAGGCTGAGTATTGTGGCTGGACAGGAGATTCCATCAGCGGAAACTTCCATGGCTGGTTTTTTCCAGGGGGCCCGATACATCAATCCTTACATTAAAATCAGGTATGGATTTGCCGGGAGTTTCAAGAATGCTGATGCAGGAAAACAACTTGCTCTCAATCAGAACATTAATGGCTCGGATATTATTTACACGCTTGCAGGAGACGCTGGTTCTGGTGTGATTGCGGCTTCGAATGAAGCAAAATTTCTGATCATCGGTTCCGGTTCCGATCAGCACTTTTCTGAAGTAAATCGTGTTTTAACAAACACGAGAAAACTGTACGATGTCGTTGTTTTTCAAACCGTCAAAGACACCCTTCAAGGCAGATTCCCTTCTGGGAAGGTCATTTATGATCTTAAAAATGGAGGTGTGGACCTGAGTCCATTGAATAAAAATGTCCCGGAATACATTTCCAATCGACTGGAACAAATTAGAGATGACATCATGAACGGTTGGATTCGAGTTGGCGTGGAAATACCGGAGTGGGCGAAACTACAAAATCAAAGATGATGATGTTCTTCACTAACCCATTTTTGTAAGAAAACAATGAATGTAGCCATCATAGGAGGTACCGGTTTTTATGATGCGGGAGACCTGCTTCGAACCGAATCCGTTGAAACACCTTTTGGTACTGTGGATGTAGAGATCATTCGGCACGGAGATTCAGAACTGGGTTTCCTCAATCGTCACGGCAAAGGTCATTCGGTTCCTCCGCACAAGGTCAACTATAAAGCCAATCTCAAAGCACTCGAAATGCTGGGCATCCGCCATGTTCTTGCAGGAACCGCGGTTGGGTCCTGTAATCCTGATTTCCAGAATGGGGATCTGATCTTGTTGACAGACCTGATTGATAATACTCGGGGCAGGTCATTGACCTATTTTGATGGAGGTGAATCAGGAGTGAAGCATTTTGACATGAGTGATCCTTATTGTCGGAACCTGAGAAAAAGAATGAGTGAAACGGCGAAAGATCAACCTCCCGGATTCAAAGGTGAAGGGGTTTATTGCTGTTCGGAAGGGCCGCGTTTTGAAACTGCGGCTGAAGTCAGGATGATTCGTCAATGGGGAGGGGATGTTGTTGGAATGACGAATGTGCCTGAAGCTCAATTGGCCAAGGAGTTGGGACTCTGTTACGCAGCGGTTTCCGTTGTGGTCAACATGGCAACCGGAATGGAGCAGGGAGTGGTGGATCTGGAATATGGAGACGGATTGATCAAAGCATCGATGCAGCGTCTCAGAAAACTTTTGAAAGACAGCCTGATTGCCCCGCTTGACCAGGATCATTGCGGATGCAGCAATGCCCTGATTCCGTTATGAAGAAAATGTTAATTTTAAGGTGAGATGAACAAATCGATGGATATGTCTGCCGAAAATGTGATTGAAAACTGGGCGAATTATGTGAACCAATCGGACCTTCCAGGTTTAATGGGACTTTATGCTAAGGATGCGACTCTGGTCCCTACCTTTTCCCGGAAAATTCTCCACACCCCTGAAGAAATTGAACAATATTTTTTGGGGCTTGCCAAAAAGGGAACTCTTGTAGAAATGCACAAGAAAACCCTCCGGGTTCATCAAATGGAAATGGGATATTTGCTGAATGGAGAATATACCTTCAGCATGAATAAAGATGGAAATACTGAAAATCATCCATCACGTTTTAGTTTTCTTTTGGATTTATCCCAGGAAGCGCCGATCCTCCTACAGCATTCTTCGATTCTACCCTGAAAAGTCTTTTTACCCGGCTTTTCAAAGGAGTTGATAGCGTGCCATTCCGATGCCCCGAAAAAGATCGGATGCGCAAAGTATCAAGGAAGGTTCTTGCTGAAGCAGACATTCTGCAGCGCTGCCATGCAAGTACGCTCCCGCCAATGTTGCCTGCAAAGGGGCTAAGCCCTGAGCCAGGAAACCTCCGATGATTCCGCTTAGTACATCCCCGGACCCCGCTGTGGCAAGGCCGGGATTGGCAAAAGGATTGATGAAGACAGCACCCTCCGGTGAGCCAATCACACTGTAGGCTCCTTTCAGAAGGATCACGGTATTCCATTCACGGCTGAGGGCACGGACTGTTTCTATTCTCGATTCCTGAATTTCACTGACGCTCAGTCCGCACAGTCGTGATAGTTCTTTAGGATGGGGAGTGATGACGGTGGGTGAATCGCGTTCGATCAGACTTTCAGGATCAAGGTGGTTCAATCCATCAGCATCGATCAGAAGAGGAGAAGTGATTTCCCGGCAAAGCGTTCGCACGAATTCAGTGGTCCGTGAATGAATCCCTAATCCGCAGCCTAACACGGTTGCCGAACCCTTGTGGCTTCTATCAGTGACAAATTCTGAATCTTTTTCCTCGAACTTCTCCAGGCATTCCGGCGGGGAGAGGGTCATGATTTCTGGGGCTTGTCCCGGGAGGGAGTCCCGAAGTTGAGAAGGGACGCAAGCCGTAACCAGACCAGTTCCGTTTTTCAGGGCGCCCATGGAAGCGAGCATGGCGGCTCCGGCCATTCCTGAAGAACCGCAAACCGTAAAGAGATGCCCAAAATCCCCTTTATGCGATTCCAGCGGTCTTCGGGGTAGGAGTTTCTGAATAAACGCAGGTGTTGAGAGCCAGGTGCCGAGATGATTTTCATGTTCCGGGTTTTTAAGGCAATCGGCATGGAACGGAATGGAAATGTCCGGAATGAAAATTTTGCCGGAAAGGGATGATCCAGGAAACTGGAAACACCCGATTTTACCAAACTGCATGCTAACGGTGTAATCACAACGGACCGCTTGTCCGCGGATTCGGCTGTCATCAGAATAAACTCCTGAAGGGATGTCTACCGCCCATTTTGAGGCGGCGTTGCAGTCGTTGATGATTGCGATCCACTCACTGTAGGCGCCGCCGATTTCAGGTTCCAGTCCGGTACCGAAAATGGAGTCGACAAGGATATCAGCAGAATTGATGATTCGGGATGCATCGGAACTTGGAAAGGAAACACTCTCACCAAATTGTTCCCAGATCTGCTGATTCTTAAAGGCGTCTTCAGTTTTTGCCTCCCCGGCATGGACCACTGTCACACGATAGTTTCGATTGGCGAGATGTCGGGCGATGGCAAATCCGTCGCCACCGTTGTTGCCCTTACCACAGCAGACGACGACCATCTGCTCGGGATTTTTTGAGAGGATCTCCTGCTCCAGTAAATCGGTAAAGCTTCGGGCTGCGTTCTCCATCAACACCATCCCGGGAATGCCGATGTTTTCAATGGCATTACGATCCAACTCTCTCATCGTCCGTGCATCACAAAGCAACTGAAGCTTATCCAGGGAATTTCCCGGCAAGCCCAGTTTCCCTAGAGGGTGCGTAGTAAGTTCTTTTTCAATCCTGAAAGACATGCTTAAACCTATTCAAATCGTTCTATGTCGTTTGCCCCGAGATGTTCGCCCATTTGAACTTCAATCAATTGCAACGTATTTTGGGTCGGGTTGCCGAGTTGATGGAGAGTGCCCTTGGGAATGAAGGTGGATTCTCCAGCGGCGATGATTCTTTTTTCCGTGCCATTGAGGATTTCCGCTTCTCCCTCGATCACGACCCAATGTTCACTTCGATGCTGGTGTTTCTGTTTACTCAGCCAGGAACGGGGATTAACTTCCAGCATTCGGATTTGCATAGATTTTTCAGCACGGATGATGGTGACGCTTCCCCAGGGTCTCAAAACCCTGGTATGAAACCGATACTCGTGACGGTCTTCTTCTTTCAGGGTTTCAACCAGTTTTTTAACATCCTGGGATTTTTTCAGGTCACAGACGAGGAGTGCGTCTTCGGTTTCAACAATCAGCAGGTTTTCCACCCCGATACTGGTGACCAGCTTTTTGGTGCTGAAGATCAGTGAATTCTTTGTGTCATGGGAAATGACGTTGCCTCGGAGGACGTTGCCGGATGCATCTTTTTTGGAAATATCATAAAGGCTTTCCCAACTTCCCAAATCACTCCAATCCATGCTGACTGGAAGCACCGCCGCATTCTGGACATGTTCCATCACCGCGTAATCGATAGATTGGTTTTTGACTGCTTGATACAGTTCCTGCACGGTTTGCTGGTCGAGTAAATCAGCTCCATCATTTTTGGCTTCAGAAAAGACGCTGAACATTTCTTCAGCATGATCTTGGAAAGCATTCATCAACACCTGGGCGGTAGACATGAAAATTCCCGCATTCCATGTATATTCTTCGCTTTTCAGATATTCGAGTGCTTTCTGCTGATCGGGTTTTTCCACAAAACGTTCAAGCCGATAACCATGGTCCAGGGGAGAGCCTGATTTGAGATAACCGTATCCTGTTTCAGGACGCTCCGGTTTGATCCCAAAAGTGACAATAAAGCCTGATCTACAAAGAACTTCTGCCTTGCTGACGGCTTCCCGGAAGGATTTAAGGTCTCCGATCAGGTGATCTGCAGGCAGGATCAGCAAGGGGGCCTGCATGTCTTTTTCTGAAAGCAGGTTTAACCCCCAAAGGACAGCAGGAGCGGTATTCCTGCCGACCGGTTCCAACAGTAAATTTGCTTCAGGAAATTCAGGGTAAACCTGCTGGAGTTGCTGCTTCAGTTCATATTCATGGAATTTTGAACCAATCACACGGATCTGGCTCTCATGGGCCAAGCCTTCCAGGCGCCGGCAGGTTTCCTGAAGCAGGGACTCATGGGTGCTTCCAAGATTAAGAAATTGTTTGGGGGTCATGTGCCGGCTGAAGGGCCAAAGACGGGAACCGCTGCCGCCTGCGAGAATGAAGATGTTCATCAAAGAT
>Ga0208410_1001291_pt1 | contig 13203 bp, 5 predicted proteins | sample ETN02SmetaG_3_FD_185787 | JGI IMG/M metagenome (GOLD analysis project Ga0208410, IMG submission 185787) | Marine microbial and viral communities from oxygen minimum zone, Eastern Pacific Ocean - ETNP2014F10-02SV257 (SPAdes) (version 2) | ecosystem: Environmental > Aquatic > Marine > Oceanic ... | reverse complement strand
TGGAATCTTTGTACGAGAATTGGGAGAACACAGCCCAGACAATCATTCCCGACGGGGTGTCTATTTACAGCAATTTTCTCTACGCGTTCGGAGACGATACCGATGAGGGTCGCCGATATCGAAGAGAGGAAATCATGCGAATCGGTGAAGTTTTACTGCAGTTCGAGCAAACGAAGAAACCGGGCCAGCAGGCTATCCTGAAGGGACGGGAACGCGAGGGTAAAACGGGCGCCCTGTTTTCGATCGCGCTTTTAGCGCTCATTCTGCGCCTGCGGGTCGTCATCCTCTGCGCACCAAACAAAGTAGCGCCCATCGTTGACATGGTACGAAAGCTCGAACGCGCTGGATTCGCATCGATGTTCAACACGAAGCACACTTTGGGAAAAAAAGCGATCAACGATAATGCTTTGCCGTCAGCAGAGGTTGGTCAGATTTTCGTCGCTGCTCTTGGCACGGTTAGCGATTTAAGGAAGGTGAAAAGTTTCATCGAAGGTGAGCGGAGAGGGGGACATTTGACCGTGACGCTTGTCGATGAATGCGATGAATTAACGCAAGGAAAAGGACAAAAGTCTCTTCTCGTCCCTCACCGGGAGAATCACGAAAATTACCAACACTACATAGATCTGGATCAACGCGGTGAAGACGACCAAGAACACGCGTTTGTTGCGGCCAACAGTCTCACGGCTCGACAAAAGTCGGTGAAAGAGAAACTCGCGGCGGCGTCATGTTTCTTCAAAGAACACATTTATCCCATGACTCAATTGATTGCGTGTTCGGCTACCCTCAGTGGGTATATAATGAATCCAGTGGGCGTGTTCCGCAACGACTTGGTGACGCCAATTTTCGAAGTGTTCCCGAAAATTGGATACGCAGGCATAAACAGATTTCTTATTCCCGAAGGCTGTGAGTTGGAGCACGAGGGCAACATGAGTCTCGATGCGTTCAAGGAATCATCAGCGGCCAATCGGCTACTCGAGCGCTTCTATCGCAGAGAGAACGCGTGCGATGGCAGGTTTCTTCAGCCGAGAGAGCGTAGTGGAGCAAGGCCGATGACGCTTCGCGGAATGCTTTTCGTATCATGTCACACGGCTGTGAACGTTGCCGGCGGCGTCTTTGACTTCGCGAAAGCGATCGAGCGCACAGTCCAAGGATGGGGTACCGAGCACGATTCACAAACGACGTTGTTTGTGTGTTTCGTGGGAAAGCCTCGAGTTCGCTTTGCTGGTAAGTGGTTGCAAATGAAAACGGGTGCTTCATTCGAAACAATTTACAACGAGACGGCGAAACGAGCACGACAAGGCAAGTTTGACAACGTTCGTCTGGGCCCGAATGAACCTTTCAGCAAGATTTGCACGCACTGCGTATTGATTGGATATTCCATGACCCGTCGCGCGATGACTGCCGCGTTCTCACCTCAAGACGAACCTGATGTGTTGTGCAAAATTCAGTATGGCATTTTGACGGCGCCGAAATCCTTGGTCATCGATGCTGTCAGCCAACGAATCAACAGGCCATCGCATGAGTTCGCAGAGCACGACGTTCCCGACGATTATTGCATCGATGTTGCGATGAGTCCCGTGACTTTGGAAATTTGCAAAGACTATCGCGCGATGGAAGACGAAATGTCGAAGAAACAACGAGAGTCTCCCGTCGTACACAGCGAGTTCATACAGAGCATCAATGTACACGCGCGCAATTTGGAAGACGTAAAGATCTCGAAGAGAGGTCTCCGTCTGGGTGACTTGAGTGCGACCGGACGCAAGCAACGAGCGAGAGAAAAACTCTCCGTCAATCCCGATCATATTCCGTTCCTTCAAGACTTCAAGGAGTGGCTCAGCGTGCAAGAATACCGCCTCAATCAACGCTACGCTCAAGCTTCCGTGGAGAGTTATTACGGTATAGTTAGACAATGGTTCACGTCCGACGCAGAAGTCGAAACCATCCATGTGTTGGTGCAAAGAAGACTCGCGGAACTCACCGCTATCGAGAACCCCACCCCTGTTCATCACAATCACATCCAGGCGAACAAGCGTTTTTGCGAATTTTACGACGAACGGCGCCGCCAGGCGGCCGCGGACGCGGCGTGACTCTAACACCGCCGCACACAAATCAATTTTCTATTCTGCATCTTCAAGTTGTCCTTGTGTAATACTACAAAACTAAACTCCACTCGTGACTCTCTCGACGTCGGCGGCGGCGACTCAGCAAGTCAAAAATCCAATCCACCGACCTCGTCACAACCCGCGCGGCGCGCGCGCGGTCGAGTCGCGCGACGTGCATGCGCGCGATGCAAACGCGCGCGTGCGCGTCCGATTCGTCGCTCTCTCGCGCGCGCGTCCATCGCGCGACGTCTCGCGGGCGTCGATCGGCGTCAACACCACCTACACCGTTAGCGCGCTCGCGACGCGCGTGCGCGTGTCGCGCGTCGCGACGGCGGCGAGACGAGGCCAAGGCGCAGAGCGCGATCGATGTGCCCGTGGAGGAGGACCATCTCGGGTACACCGAACCGTGGGCGACGGCGTTGGTGACGTTTTGGCGAGAGTACGCGTCGGCGAAGGACCGCACGGTGCGGTCGCTCGTCGAGGTGGCGGAGAAACATCCGCACATGCGAGACCCGGTGACGATCGCGACGGCGGGTGATCGTCTGCGTCGTTTACTTCCGGACATCGACGTGTGCGCGGTGTTCGAACGAGACCCGGACGCGGTGCGTCTGGAGTTGGCGGCGGCGAGCAAACGCGTGCTGGAGTTACAAGACGTCCTGTGTTCGAGCGACATGTGTCGAGACGTCACGGGATTGGTCGAGCGTCACCCGACGTTATTGCTCGTCGACGATATTCACGCGCACATCGAGCGCGCGGTGGCGAAACTGGCGAGTTTGGAACCTCGATGCAACGCGCGCGCCGTCGTCGACGAGTTCCCAGAGTTGATTTATAGAATACACGCCTACGACTACGTCGAGAGTCTTCCGATAAGCATTCAAAACATGCTCTTAGACTTCTCCTCCGAGGACGAGACCAGATTGGAGGATTACGAGCGCGCGTGGGACGAATGCGAAGCCGCCGCCGCCGGCTCGGATGATTTCTTCGCCGACGACGCCTCCGAATGGATGATCGACGGCTATTGGGAAGGTCCAATCGCCGATTGACCCCCTTCACATCCATCACCGCGTTGCCATCTTTTCCACGCACTCTCCCGCGTCGCTGTACACTAGAATCGCACGCTTGTAACTCTACGAACGCGCGCAGCGCGATTCCGCGCCAAAGGGGGAACTTAAACGTCACTCCGCGCCTCACGCCTTCGTCGACATGCCGGCGCTCAACGACGCGACGAACAAGGTGCGCGCGCGAAAACATCTCACGAAAACGTCTCGCGCGCGCGTTCGCGCCGTCTCGGTCGCGCGCGCGCGACGGCACGCGCGTCGACGGGCGCGCGATGGATGGATGGATGAATGGGAACGACCGACCGACCGCGCGTTCCCCCGAAGCGCGCGACGCGACGACGACGACGACGACGCGCGCGCAATGGAGACTTCGACCGACTGACGACACGACGCGCGTCGCGCGCGAACGCAGGGCAAAGCCTCGTCGTCGAGGTCCACGAGGCAATCGAAGAGAAACTCGGACGCGTCGGAGGGCGCGGCGCCGCGGCGGCGGTCGAGCGGACGGTCGACGAGTCGGAAGTCGGCGGATTCAGAGGAACCGTCGTTCAGTTCGATTCCGGACGTGTGTAAGGGTGATTCGTTCACGGGAGCGTCGAACTCGCCGCCGGCGTTGGAGCCGACGCCGATGTCGGCGGCGGCGGCGCAGAGAAAATCGAGCGGCGGGTCGTCGGCGAGCGGACGCGCGGCGGCGGGACGCGGTGGTTTCGATGGGTCGTTCAACGATAGCACGAGCTCGCACGCGAGTGAGGAGACCGGGAGCGGAGATGGGAAGCGCAGATCGTCGCGACGGACGCACAAGGAGGTGCGACGATTCGGTGAATTTCAAAGTTGGGAATCCGTGGCGGCGGACGAAGTGCCGCCGTCGCCCGCCTTCGTGGGGAATCCCAAGCAACGCAGGCAGTATTTGGAGGCGTACGCCAAGGTGCAGTACGAACAGGAGGCTGCCGAACGTAAGGCACGAGGGGAGACGACGGAGGACACGGTGGCAGACGTGCACAGTCGCGTGCAGCAACTCATGATGGAGGCGAATGAAAAGTTGCCCGATTACGCGCCGTCGCCGGCGAAGAGTTTGCACGAAAAAAGTTTACGCGAAAAGCTCAACGAGTCGTGGCAAGGGAAGGGATACTACGCACGTTTGATGGCGCAGATGGCGTCGCCTTCACCTGCGCGTCCGAACATGCGTCCGCCGCACATGCAGCGTTTGCATCAAGGCGCCAACGGCGCGGCGGCGGCGGCGAACAAAGCCAAGACGTCCGAGGCGGCCAAGCAACAAGCCGCGTTAGCCACCATGTCCGGCGCCGCGCTCAACGGATTCGGCGGCGGTGACGGTGGGTATTTATTCGCCAATCTCCCGGGCATGGGTGCGCCACCGCCGGCCGCCGCCGCCAAGGCGGAGTCTCAGAATAGTCCGGCGGCGAACAAAGCGAAGAGAAAGAGCGGCGACGTCATGCCGCCGCCGAGCGCGCGACGTGCGGCTGACAAGTCTCCCGAGCCGACGAAGAGTGAAGACACGATGGAAAGCGTCGCTGAGTCCATGCGAAAGCTTCAAAACGCCATGAGGCGAATCTCCATGTCTCCGGCGCCGGCGGCGTTAGCCGCGGCGTCGTCAGATTCCAACTCTCCGAAGATGGCTGGCGTGCAGCTCAAGTTTGATTCTCCTAGCGAATCGAGCGTAGATGTGGACGCCGCGCTGCTCGGTGACGATGTGGACACAATGAAGAAGGCGATTCGAGAGTTGCGCCGAGAGAACGAAGACTTGCGCGCGCAATTGGCAAAGACGCAAAAGGAGGCACGCGTCGCCATTGCGCGCGTCGCCGGCGGCGTCATCGCGCAGGCGAAGATTGCGGAGCAAGAGTTTTCACAGAAATTTTAACGAGGCGACGCTTCGACGATTGAGTGACTGACGATACGATGTAATGAAAGAAAGAATGAATGTGTGATTCAATTCGCGCGCTATGCCTAATCTATGCTCGCATGTTCAATGACGTCATCGCGAGGAATGACGGCGCCCTCCTTTCGGACGTGTTCGACGAGACGTTCTAGGAACGGATCGCTCCTGATCGTCACGTCGTCGCCTATGATGGTGACGTGTTTCTTTGCGCGAGTGATCGCGACGTTCATTCGTCGTCTGTCGGAGAGAAACCCGACGAACCGCCGCGAGTTGGAGCGCACCGTGCTGATGACGACGCATTCCGCCTCGCGACCTTGGAACGCGTCGATGGAAGAGATTTCAATGTGCTCCGCATCCTGTACGTTCGTCAACGCGGCGGCGAGAACGTTTCTGAGTAAACGTACTTGCGCGGCGTACGGAGAAATCACGGCGATGTCCGACGGTTTCACGCCGGCGTTGAGTAGAACCAAAACGTGCGCTGCCGCCGTCATCGCCTCTCCTTCATTCATGTACGAACCACCGATGCGACGCTCGTGACAATCCTGGGGGATTCGACCGACATCCGTTCGTGTGGTGATCACGAGCATCGGTAGACGAGTGATTGGCGTCGTTTGCACGCCTTGAAGATCGCGGAGCAAGGCGGTTTTGACGGATTTGTGCGCTTGCACTTTGCCTCCGTACGCCTCCGCGCTCGACCATGAACTTATGGCTTGGTGCGAGCGATACTGCACGGAAAGCGTGAGCGCGAGTACGCCCGAAGACGAGTACGCGAGCGAGCGCTTACCCTTGGACGATTCCGGTAGTTCGTCGTTCATGGGCATCAATCTCGACATGAGAGAACGGGCGAGTCCCGCTTCGACGGCTTCCTGGGAGCGAATCACCGGCGCGAGCTGGCACGGATCTCCGATGAGTATGGCGCGTTTCCCTCGAACCATCGGTATCCAACTCAAAGGTTCGCTTGCTTGCGCCGCTTCATCGATGATGACGAGATCAAACGGCGGTAATTTTTGAATCGTCTCGATGCCGGCGCCCGCGTTGGTGGCGAGCAGAACGTTGGCTTGGCGCAAAATGTTCGCCTCCGAAGCTTTCCGATGCTTCGTACCAGCTCGCACCGAAGCCTTGAGCTTCGCCTTCAGGGCGGCGATTCGATTTTGAAGTTGCTTCTTTACCTTTTGCGGAACCATTTGCGCCTTGGCGTACCGCTCGATCGCCGCGCGCAGTTCGGTGGATGTCTCGCTCGACTCGACACGTTGTTTCGCGAAGAACGCCTCGGTCGCCTCCGCCACCTTGACGTCGAGAGATGACGCGAGTGCCGCCGGGCTGATGCGTTCGGGGGCACCGAATCGTAGCGCTCTGACGTTTGCGACTCCATCGAGCCTCTCGACGAGATTATCCACGGCTAAATTGCTCGGCGCGCAAGCCAGCACGCGTTCGCCTCTCGCCACCGCCTGCGCGATGATTTCGAGCACGACGCTCGTCTTCCCCGTGCCCGGTGGGCCCTTGATGCACACGACGGGGAAATGCGGCGCCGCCGCCGCGCGCAGAGCTAAAGTTTGCGACTGGTCAAACAACTTATTCGTCAAGAAGGACGACCCGATTGGTCTGAGCGTCTTCTCTTGCACAATTTTAAAGTTGACGCCGTCTCCGCTGTCGAATTCATCATCGTTCCGCCAACACGCCTGCCTATCTTCGTTAAATATCGTCTTGACGATGGCCAAGCACGACGGTTTAGAGCGTTTCACCGCGGGAATGGATTCCAGAATATCCATCGCTTTCACCTGTCGCTCGTATGTCGTCTCGTCCAGAGCTCGAGACAACCACACCTCTTGTCCTGATAACGCCCTGACCAGCGTCTGTTCGTCTTCTTCATACTCTAATGTGATCGAAGACGCGTCGGCGTACCGATCGGCCGCTTTTTTATTCAACGCGTCGCCGAGGAAACGCACCGTGGCTTCGCGAGAAAAGACGCTCTCGACATCGACAGAGCCGTCGACGGTGGCGTCGTCCGGCGCCGTGTACGTCGATACCTTCACGCGATCGCCCACTTTGAGCGCGCCCAACGCGATATCGTCTTCCACGCTCGAACGCAACACCAGAAGCGTGTTTCCATCCGCGCTTCGAGTGGCGCCCACGAGTCGCAGACCCGCGTCGGCGACGGCGGCGACCGCAGTTTCGACGTCTGCGTCATCCGCATCCTCGGTGATCAACGCCCCCACGGCGGTGTCCTCGAGTTCACGCGCGCGTTCCAACGCCAAGAGCTCTTTCCCACGACAGACGAACGCACCGATTCTCTCGCACGCCTCGCGTCTTCGCGCCTCCGCCTTCGCCGCCTTTGAATCCTTCGAATCCTTCCCATTCCTCTTCACCACCTTTGACGCCGTCGTCACGCACATTCGCACCTTTCCCCACGCCTCACTCGCCTTCGCCGCCTCCACGTCCCCACCGTACGCGCTCTCCACCCTCTTAAACGCCATTCGCAGAAATAACGGATTCGTCGTCGCTCGATGCGCCCGCGCCGCGCCCGCCGCCTCCGTCGGCGCCGCGTCGCCCCCGGCGTTCGTCGCTCGCGCGATCTCTCGCGTGAGATCGTACGTTTCGCTCACCAACCTTCCCTCCAACGCCTCCTCCGCGCACGCCTCCGCCGCGGCCTCGATCGCGTCCACCAACCATCGAAACGCGCGTTCGCCGCCGAGCGCGCGCTTTCCCAGCGGTTGCGTCCCGAGGGTGTCCCTCGCGCGTCGTTCCATCGCCTCCGACCGCGCGCGCGCGTCCGGAAGCGACGGTGACGACGGTGACGGTGACGGTGACGACGACGACGACGGGACCGCCGCGCGCGCGTCGCCGCGTCGCGTTCGCGCGCGCGACGATGTCGACGCGCGATGACGTCTCGCGCGCGCGATGCGGACGACGTCCGGCGCGCGCGCGGCGAGCGACGCCATGACGCGAGACGACGGGCGAGACGACGACGACGACGACGACGACGACGACGACGCTCGAACGACGCGCTCGAGCGACGCGCTCTGCGACGACGACGACGAGACGACGTCGAGACGGCTGACCGACCGACCACAGTCGAGTCCCCATCATCACCGGTCGTGACTCAAGGGTAGTACTGTACAGAAAGTCGCGCGGAAGGCACGGAAGGTCACGCGCGCCCGCACCGCGCGTCGTCGGTTTCGCTCGTCTCGTTATTACCGGTGCGCGTCGCTCGTTCGTTCCACGCAGCCCCGTGACGAATTTAGACTGAAGGGTAGTAGTGCGACGCGCCCGTCGCGCCCGCGCTCGCCGGGCTCGCGCGTCCCCGCGTCGGTCGCCCCGTATCGCGCGCGTGCGCGCTCGACGCTCTGGCTTCGGCTTCAGCTTTCTCGCGCCTGAGTATTTCTATTTCCCTTCGCATGGCCTCGACGTCGACCGCGTTTTCTTCGTCGCGCGACGGTCCTCCTCCCCGCGGCGCGAGCGACGCAATTCTACTCATCAGCCCGTTCCCGCGCCATCCCGCCGTCCGCTGCGTCTCGGCGTGTCGTCGCTTGAGCGCTTCGAGCTCTCGACGCACGCTCTCCAACGTCGTCGCGTCGTCCCGCTCGCCGGAAACGGGCGTTTTTCCGTCGTCCCGCGCGCCGAAAAAAATGCGTTCGAGCGTCCCGTTCCTCCACGTGATGACGAGCACCGCGATCACGAACACCGTGGGTATCGCGATCGCGCACGCCGTCGCGACCGGATCCGTGTCGTCCGCGCTCGGCGGCGGTGAAGGTCCGGACATCGCTCGAGCGTCGCCGAGCGACGGCGCTCGACGCTCGACGCTCGACGCTCGACGCGCGCGCGATGTCGTCCACGCCCCGCGGCCCAAAGCCACGTATTGGAGCCACGCGTCGTCCATGTGTCGTCCACACCCCGCGCGTGCGTCGCCCGGGGCGCCCCACCGCGCGCGCGGGCGCGACGGCGCGCGCGCTCGACGACGCTCGACGACGCGCGCGATGGCGACCGGGGCCGCGGCGACGTTTCACACGCTGTTTCGAGCGGCGTTCGAGCGCGCGCTGGACGACGTCGCCGCGGCGTGCGCGGCGAACGCGCGCGAGTGGGAAGGGGCGGCGCGCGCGCGCGAGGACGACGATGGGAACGCGGCGGAGACGCTCGAGTCGTGGCGAAAGTTTAACGCGAGGTACGCGGCGCACATGGCGGCCGAGGATGAGGTGTTGTTTCCCACGGTCGCGTCGAGGATCGAGAACGTGGCGTACGCGTACGAGTTTGAACACGAGGCGGAGGAGTGGTTGTTCGAGGAGGTGACGGCGTGTTTGGAGGCGAGCGCGCGCGCGGCTGAGGCGAAGGATGACTCGAAACGGCGAGAGTTCGGGGGCAAGGCGGCGAGGATCGTGCACGCGACGCGCACGACGCTCAAGGCGCATCTGGCCAAGGAAAGCGAACACGTGTTGCCGATGTTGGAGGCGCGGTTTAGGAGCGACGAACAGGCGGAATTGGTGTGGCGGTTCGTGGGGAAGTTTCCGACCAAGGAGGCGTGTGATATGCTCACGTGGGCGGCGTCGTGCAGCGATGCGAGCGTGAGCGCGTCGTTGGAGCGCGCGTTGTCGTCGGCGGTTGAATCGGATGCGGCTGTGGGACTTCGTCGCGCGTTGAAGACGGAGCGCGAACGCGCGTCGACGACACCGATTCTTCGCGCGCTCTACACCGATTCTCAGGACGACGCGGACGAGGACGGCGGCGATGAGAAAGAAGACGCGAGTGAGAGCGTGGAACCCACGCGGAAGCGTCGTCGTCAGAACGCGAACGCGGCGACGACGTCTCAGCAGTTGCCCATCGACCACATTTTTCAGTTTCACAACGCGCTTCGTCTCGAATTGCGACGTTTGGAACACGACATTTTAGCAATCTCGAGCACGGGCACGCACCAGGAGGATTCACGTTTGGTGCGCATGATCGACGGTCGATTCGTTTTCTTGCGAGGGGTGTACGAGGCGCACTCCATGTTCGAGGACGACATCGTGTTCCCGGCGCTCGAGGCGAAAAGCGCGTTGAGCAACGTGTCGCATTCGTACACGCTCGATCACAAACAAGAGGCGGAATTGATGAAGAACGTCGTCGATCTGATCGCTGAGATGCGCGCGACGGTGTCGAACGAAAAAGGAAAGAGAGGATTCCGAGAGGGTTTGGTGAACGACATTCAACAGGCGTGCGTCGCCATGCGCGTGTCGATGGAGACGCACGTCGCCAAGGAGGAGGCGGAGTTGTGGCCGCTGTTTGAAAAGCACTTTAGTTTCGAGGAACAAGAAAAAATCGTCGGACAAATCATCGGTCGCACGGGAGCCGAAGTCTTGAGATCGATGTTGATTTGGGTTCGGGACGCTTTGAACGAGGACGAACGCGAAGGGATGATTTCATCCATGCGCCACGCCACGCAAAACACGCACTTCGCGCAGTGGATGAACACGTGGTACAGCGGGAAGTGCGAGGAGATAGAGACGGGGGACGATTGGGTCAAAGCAGAAAGTGGGAAATCGGACGTCAAGCCGGCGGCAGAGACGGAGAAACGGGTGGACACCGCGCAGGACGGCATGCGACAGGTGCACGCGTACTTGCGCGATAGAGCGGGAGACGTGGATAAGGAAACGTTCAAGCCCGGTTGGGAAGACATTTTCCGCATGAATCAAATTCAACTTGAGGAGGCTGTGCGAACGGTGAATCGCGACGATACGTTGGCGCCGACGAAGAAGGCGTATTTGATTCAAAACTTGATGGCGTCTCGATGGATCGTCGGGAATCAGTTGCAGGCGCAGCGCGATAAGACGACGACGTTATCGAGCGTCGAGGGCGAAAAGACGGCGCCGGCGGCGATTTGTCCACCCGTGACGACGGAATTTAACGCCAACGGATGTAAGCACTACAAGCGGCGATGCAGAATCATCGCTCCGTGTTGCGGTCAAACGTTTGCGTGCAGATTTTGTCACGACGACGCGAGCGATCACACAGTGAATCGGACCGCGATTTCAGAGATGGTGTGCAACGTTTGCGACACCCGTCAACCGGTGAGCAACGAGTGCACCAAGTGCGGTGCGGAGATGGCGAGTTATTACTGCAACGTGTGTCACCTCTTCGACGGTTCGGGTAACGATATTTACCACTGTCCGTTTTGCAACGTGTGCCGAAGAGGCAAAGGTCTCGGCATCGACTTTTTTCACTGCATGAAGTGTAACGCGTGCGTGAGTCTGCAACACGGCAAACACGAGTGCTCCGAGCGAGGGATGGACTCCGAGTGTCCGGTGTGTAAAGAGTTTCTCGCCGATTCGGAGACGCCGGTGAAAGAACTTCCGTGCGGACATCTCATGCACGCCGGATGTTTCGCCACGTACACGCGCCATTATTACACGTGTCCCCTGTGTCGCAAGTCGCTCGGTGACTTCTCCATGTACTTTAGAATGCTCGATGCTATCCTCGCGGACGAGAACGACGATAGCGTGCCGGACGCGCTGCGCGGGAAGACGCAGAAAGTTTCCTGCAACGATTGCGGAAAAGAGTCAGACGCCAAGTTTCACTTCGTGTATCACGCGTGCGCGCACTGCCGAAGTTACAACACGAGCGTCTTGACGTACTGATTAGATGGACGCAATAGCTCGCGATAGCTTTAGAAATACGTATCAAATACAGATTACAACCGTCAAGCTGAAAAAAACAGCGACAATGATTTACTATTTGCCGACGACGGCTATTTAACGATGTCTTCCCAGAAGTGTCTCGCGTTGGAAGTGTCTGAGCGGTACATAGATTTGTTCTCCACAGTCAGTCGACCACCGCTCCATTCGTACCAGTTGTCGCCGTCATCAGAACACTCGACGACGAGGACACCGGGACCAGTTTGCGAGAAGGTTTGTGCACCGCCCCAAATTCCATTGTTGATGCGCACGTGTTGAACGTTCTTTGCTTGCGGAAACTCCAGGCCGACGTAGGACCAAGTGAGACGTTTCCACTGACCAAGACTACCTGGTTCATTGCCCGTGGAATCTTGCTTCGCCCGCCAGTAAGTATTCAATGGATCATAATCGAATGCGCCGGTGCAACTAGTACGAGAATAGAGCTGGTCGCTTTCGAAGCACAAACCGCTCAGCGGCGCCGAGCCAGAATACGCATGTCCTTCAGTCCTGTTTTGTGTCATGCCCGCGATGTAGTTTGACTTGTCCGTGAAAAACTGCACATCGTGCATTAACACGCAGCACGAGCTTAGATCATCATTCAAGTAGCGGATTCTCCAAAACCTGAAGGCTTGCCTGTGATTCGCTCCGAGCTTCGGGAAGGCGGGTATGGTCACGCCACGCGCCGGCACTGGAATGTCAGGTTGATCCTGGTGTGGCAGATCGCTCGCCGGCACGGGGTCAGCAACGCATCCTGTTGGATGCGCCTGCATGCAAGAGTTATCGCACGATCCCCAGGTGTAATCAACCGTCACGCCATTGTACACGCGATTGAAAAAAGTGTCCTCACCGGCGGTGGTATTTTTCGTGCATGCTTCCATACCAATAGCGGCGGCGGGCACAGCGAAGGCCGGACATTTACTCGAACCGGCGTGTTCGCAACCGATATCGGAGATCGTCTTCTCATCAGAGCCCTCCTGACCCTTCGGATAGACGAAGAAGCCGAACTCCTCGCCCTTCGCGATGGGCACGTGCAACAACTCGTACACGCCGCATCCGATCTCCGCCATCTCTACGCCGGACTCGAACAAGAAGTCCGATGACATACCCTTCGTCACTACACGCGCCCCCACGGCGCCAGTCCACGCGCCAGGATTGAACTTGTCCGTCACGTAATTCAGCGGCGAGCACGCAAAGTGCAGGCGAAACACCGGCCCGCCCGTCGGCAGCGAGCCATCCGTTGGATCCGTCGGCCCATCGATGCCGGCGGTATCTATCGCCATTTGGAGCGATGGCACGCGCCCCCGTCGATGGACCGCCGTACCGAGGACGAGGAGGCACGCCGCGCAGGCGCCAAAAATTGCAGCGATTGCAGCGACCGACCGTCCGGACGCGCGCTCGAGTCGTCGTCGTCTCGTCGCGCCCTCGAGGAGTGGGGTCGACCCGTTCGCACTGAGATCGCGCGCGTCGTTCGCGACCGGCGTCATCTCGCCCGTGCGTTCCGACGCTCGTCG
>Ga0208410_1001289_pt1 | contig 13227 bp, 10 predicted proteins | sample ETN02SmetaG_3_FD_185787 | JGI IMG/M metagenome (GOLD analysis project Ga0208410, IMG submission 185787) | Marine microbial and viral communities from oxygen minimum zone, Eastern Pacific Ocean - ETNP2014F10-02SV257 (SPAdes) (version 2) | ecosystem: Environmental > Aquatic > Marine > Oceanic ... | reverse complement strand
TTCAAGGATTTTTACGACATCGTCTCGATGTGGTTGCGCTGCAAGCCAGGTCGCTATCAGGTCGTTTAACTCATCTCGATTGGCAACACGATCAGGGTTAGATGAGAAGCGAGGGTCATCAAAAAGTTCGGGCTGTCCCATCGCTTCGGTCAAGCGTTGCCACTGACCGTTGTTGACTGCTGCAACTGTGACGTAACCGTCGCCGGTCTCAAAAACACCGACACCGCCGACCACCGGATGTACGTTGCCTCTTCTGATGGGTTCGCTTTCTCCACCTGAGACTGACCACTCCTGCCAGTTCACCTCATGGGCCGTGGAGTAAGCATCAAGCAGCGATACTGATACTTCTTGCCCCTTGCCTGTACGTTCTCGATGAAACAGTGCTGCTGCCACTCCACCAAAGGCATGGACCCCAGCAAGCACATCACCAGGTGATATTCCGGCAAGAATGGGGGCTCGGTCCTCATACCCCAACATGTGCAGCACTCCGGCCCACGACTGGGCGATGGGGTCATATCCGGGTTGTTGAGCGAGTGGACCTTCTCGGCCGAATGCTGACATGTTGCACATGATGATGCGCTGGTTAGCCGCCGATATGACGTCGTATCCGAGTCCAAGTCGTTCCATCACGCCGAGGGCAAAGTTCTGAATAACGACGTCCGCGTTAGGTACGAGGTCTAGAACTAGTGCGATTGCTCGTGGGTCGCGTAGGTCCAGACACAAAGATCGTTTTCCTCTGTTTTGTTGCACGTGATACCCAGAACGTGACCCACGCAGGCGCGGTAGGGTGCGACTGGGGTCACCCTCTTCGGCAAATTCGACCTTGATCACCTCAGCACCGAGCTCAACGAGAAGCTTGGTAGCTGTGGGTCCAGCTAAGACTTGTGAAAAGTCGAGTACCCGAATTCCGTTAAATATTCTCTCCACGACTAAACATCATGACTCATCTTCGAGCAGTGATGTCGCGTCACTTGTCAGGCGGGTTCGGTAGTGACGGCTGTAGCGTAGGCGAGGATCTCGGATGCACCGTTAGCCACGGCAGATGTCATAAATCTGAGGTTGACCAATGCGTCAGCACCGAGTTCGACAGCTTGCTCTTCCATTCGAGAGAGCGCCTCAGCCCTTGCTTCAACAAGCATGTCTGAATAGCTCTTCAGTTCGCCGCCGACAAGTGACTTGAGGCCAGCGCCAATGTCCTTACCGATGTTCTTTGTCCTAACGGTCGAACCAACAGCCACACCCTTGATAGCGGTAATTCGTCGGCCCGGCAGAGTTTCAGTCGTCGCAATATCCATAATTATGAACCTTCAAGCTTTCCACCTAATGAGGCACCAACGATCATAAGGCACTGCACCTGGTCAACAGCGCCTCTACCACCGGGCGTCCCCCGGGGTGACAGACCAACTGATCACTTACACTTTCCAGCGCTCCATTTTTGGTGGTGTTTTTAGGCGTTAATCAAGACGATGAGCATTACCGAACCACCAAGCATCGCAAAGGTGTTAAGGATCAGATAAACAGGGAAAGGGGCCTTGGAGAACTGTTGACCGAACGTTGTTGACCGAAGGTCATCGTTCATGTCAGAGCGCATGGCCGAGATGTCCATGATCGCGCCATGAGAGCCGAACCAGAGAAATAACCCGACAACAGCGACCGCTATTGATAACGCTAACTCTGCGTTGTCGCTGAGCTGGCCCCACGAAATAGCCACAGCTACCCCTACCAACATCAGAACAAGGCATTTGATACATACGAAGAGCATCTCTGCTCGATGTTCGATCCAACTACGAAGCTCACTCTGCTCCATGACATCTCCATTCCGGAATACGACGAAACCGACTGTACCCAAAGAGCCGCAACTAGTCGATGTACCACTATGGATGGGTGGGCACTGAGCACATGTCGCTAAGCATCCAAAAATGGCAAAAGACCGCCCCGGAGGGCGGTCCCTAACCAATCAAAAGAGCTTAAACCAGTCGTCTCAAAACCATCCTGCCCTGCACAACTGAGTTACTGTCAGCAAAGTTTTGCTGAGTCGTCGGGTCAGCCATAGTCGCCGCGGAGGCTGATGCAAAAGCATCAAGATCGTCAGTCCAAGAGATGAGTCCGAAGGGAGCGGGGGTAGCGCCAGCGGCCCATGCTTGCACCAGGCGCATACCATTGACCGCAGCCCCCATGAGACCGAAGCCGTGTTCGAGATTCGAATTGGCTGTTTCGTCGGGCAGTTGATCGCCACTCATCATCAAATATGACGAGTACTGACCGTCGGTGGTTCCTTTGTGTGCGGCATGACGCATGAGGGTCCTGCTCTGCACCTGAACTCCAGTGTCTCTCATCATGTTCACGATGTCATTATTCGCGTACATCGCAGCGTTGACTTCCATCGCAGCATTGATTCCAGGGACCTCAAACATGGCACCAACCATGCCTGCCCTGTCTCCGCCCATGACTACTTGATTAATTCGAACGTCTGTCGCCCCAGCATTAAGTGCTGCTTCCTTGCCTGAATTCTCGGAAACCTGAGTGAAGGTTGCGAGGTCAGGAACTTGCATCATGACTCCCATTGTGAAGGACATTTATCCACCTCTCATTAAAGATACTTAGCGCCAATACTGACCCAAATGAGCGATTAGCACAAAGAGGAAACCTCCCCCACGCGGCCCGTCGAAGGTTTACCCAACGCTTCCTGATCGTTTCAGGTGGTCACGCAATCGCCTACATCGAGCCCGTTGTACTTATGAGAGTCGGATCCGTAGGGACTGCTGAATTGATGAAATAACGGTTCCCTCAATTGGTGGGACAGGACCAAGAGCTTCAAAGGTCTGGTGCTTCGCCAACAACGCATCGAGAGCAAGGCGGGCCTCAAGGCGGGCTAGGTGAGCTCCGAGGCAATGGTGGAGTCCCCATCCGAAAGTCAGGTGTGGATTCGGGTCACGGTCGAGCACCAGTTCTCCAGGATTAACAAAGACATCTGGGTCGTGGTTGGCGGCTGCGACGCATAGCAAGACGTTGTCGCCTACCGCAAAGGTCTGCCCTCCCCTTTCGTGCTGAACCGCGACCTTTCGGTACATGCTCCTCGTGGGCCCAAGCACGCGAAGGAATTCTTCGAGGGCAGCTTCTGTGTCGTTGACCCTTAGCCGTTCAATGAGATCAGGCTGACTGGCTAACAAGCCCATTGTGTTCATCAGTAACGATGTTGTTGTTTCGTGACCGGCGAACAAGATCAGAGTGCATGCGCCAACTAGTTCAAGGTCAGACAGCTCGTCGCCCGCTCCATCTACCAGCAGGGTCATTAAGGTTCCAGAGGGGTCGGAGCGTTCGCGGTCGATCAACTCTTGGAAGAAGTCGCTGAATTCCCCGGCCGCCGCCATTGCTTGCTCCGGCGCTGTTACGTGTGGGTCAGTGGCAAAGACGATTGTCGCCAGATCATCGGACCATTGTTGAAACCGGTCTCTTTCATCTGGTCGGACCCCTAAGACCTCTGCTATGACCCAAGCCGGAAGTGGTCCAGCGAAATCTTTTCGAACGTCGATCTCTCCGGCCAAACCGTCGACGATTTCTTCTACGACCCGACTGACAGTCTGTTGAAGGTTCGCCACCCGCCTTGGGGTAAAGACGTTACGTAACGGATCTCGGAGATGGGTATGTAGCGGCGGGTCACGAAACACCATCCATCCACCTAGTAACTCCACCACTTTCGCGAAACTTGCCGGGCGATGCTGCGCTACCCGTTCTAACGGCGTAACTCTGTCGGCAGAAAGTAATTTCCCGTCGCGAAAAGCTTCGCTGAGTTCAGCATGACCGAGAATGACCCATGCTCGATGAGCTTCGCTCCATTGCACCGGTCCTTCATCGCGGAAACTGGACCAATAGGTGAATGGGTTTGCGACGCTAGCTGGATCATTCAGGTCAATATCCTTCACGTAATCGATCCTAATTCGGCGGCAAAACCAGCGACCGCAAAACTAAATTGGATACCTTGATCTGTTCTTCTAGGTCATCCCTATCGCCCCAAACCGGTAGCTGTCAGCTATCAGGCATCAGAACGCGTCACCACAATGGTGCTTGGGCCTTACAGAACTTGATTACGCCCAAGGAACACCTTCGTAGGGATCGCGCACCAGCCTTCGCGCTACCACCATCCGATGCACTTCATCTGGTCCGTCATACAGACGGGCGTAACGAGCCTCTCGGTACATGAACTCCAGAGGCGTGTCAGAGGTCACGCCCAACGCTCCATGGACTTGGATGGCTCGGTCAACAACATTGTGGAGCATCCGTGCCCCCCAGAATTTAATCAGGCTGATTTCAGTTCGGGCTTCACTACCTGAGTCGATCGCTCTTGCTGCATCGAGAGTCATCATCCGAGCCGCTTGAATTTCTGCCGCGGATTCAGCGATCATCGCTTGGATGTCGCCTTTCTCGGCGAGATAACTGCCGTGGGCGTACCGCATTTTTGCTCGCTCACACATCAGCTCAAACGCTCGTTGCGCTTGCCCCAGCCAACGCATGGAATGAAAAATTCGTCCAGGACCAAGCCGCTTTTGGGCGATATGAAACCCTTGACCTCGCCCGCCAAGAAGATTTTCGTAGGGAACGCGAACATCGTTGTAGTTGACCTCACAATGGTTGCCTTCTGTGTGCCCCATAGTCGGCACCACTCGAACAATCTCGTAACCCTCAGTGTCAGTGGGAACGATGATGGAACTAAATTTGTTGTGCTTTTCTGCGTCAGGTTCAGTGATAGCGAACACGGTCGTGAACGCGGCGCGGTTGGCTCCGGACGTGAACCACTTGTGCCCGTTAATGACCCACTCATCACCATCCAAGACCGCTGTTGCCTGCATCTGAGTGGGGTCCGATCCAGCTACCTCTGGCTCGGTCAAACCTACCGAGGGATAAATTTCGCCCGCAACCAGTGGCTTTAAGAAGCGTTCTCGTTGCTCGTCACTGGCATACAGGTGAAGCATGATTGAGTCCTGCATTGAGAGACTGCCAACTGCCCGCTGACCCCAGTGAGATCTTCCAATAACTTCGTTTAAATACACAAAATCCATAAATGGAAGCCCGCCGCCACCTATCTCAGTTGGATGCCCAAGCGCCCACAACCCTGATTCTTTGGCTTTAGTTTTGAGCTCCATGGCTACGGGTCCAGAGTTGGCATCTTCGTCCATCAACTCGGGTTCACGAGGAATCACAACATCATTAATGAATGTCTTCATCCTCGTTTTAAGGGCTCGAAGTTCTTCGGGTAGCTGGTCAACCATCGTGTTCCTATTCCTTCTGTGTGGGGATCTTAACGGACGACTATTCGTCGGTTGTTGCGACATTCGAGACGATTCAGGGTGACATTGACCTTAAGCCGGATTCACTTCCGATGAGGATCGAGTTCACCTCTCCGGGAACTCGCTGAGAGGACCTTTCCAATAGAGTTGAACATTTTGTGGTTTCGAGAGATCACCATCACCTAGCGTCAACTCTCAGACAATTGCGGAGGAGAGTCATGAGTGTTCAAGTAGACCGGCTAGCAGAAGGACTTATGTTTCCCGAAGGCCCTGCGATTGGCCCAGATGGGGCTCTGTACGTGACAGAGATAGCCGGGCAACGCATTTCCAAAATCTCTGCAGATGGCACAGTGTCAACTTTTACTGATACGGGAGGCGGGCCGAATGGAGCTGCCTTCAACGCTCAAGGCGAACTTCTGGTTGCCAACAACGGAGGCAGATGGCCCACCGATGTTCCCTCAACGTCTCAAGCAATAGAACCCGTCTACGGACAAGGCGGCATTCAAACAGTCAACAGTAAAGGTGCTGTTATTTCCGAGCTCTCAGAGATCGACGGAGTTACGTTGAACTCCCCTAACGATTTGTGTTTCGATTCTCACGGCGGTTATTACTTCACTGACCCTGAGTGGAGCGGACTTGTCGGCGGAGACAGAGACGGCGGCCCGGTGTGTTACGTGAACGCTGAGGGCGAAGCGTCTCGCGTTGCTTCCAATATCGGTTTCCCTAACGGCCTCGGGGTTCGAGCGGACGGCAAGGTGTTGGTTGTTTGCGAGTCTCTCACGGGGATGCTTTTGAGTTACCGCATTGAGGAACCCGGCGTTTTAAGTGCGACACCTAAACCAAATGGGATGATTGGCCGAAGGTCAGTTCCCGACGGGTTCTGTTTTGACGCGTCTGGCCAGATCATCGTGGCGGGCCATGGTTCGAACAACCTATTCGTACTCGATGGAAATGACGGTCGTCCTATCCAGATCATCGAACTTCCCGACGCTGGGCCGACTAATTGTTGTTTCGGTGGCACCGATTTCCGCACTCTGTTCGTAACTTCCTCCGACCATGGTTACGTGTACGCCATCGACTGGCCAATCGAAGGAATGCCTCTACTTCACTCTCAGTAATTATGGGCAGTCATCAAAGTTGCGGACAAACAAGGCTTTTCGCCTGGGTGCCCATCTTGCAGTATTCGTTCATTCTCTCTATATCGAGGACTGACTCAAGTGAGAGCGTGTGGCTGTATGAACTGGCGAAGGTAGTCGTTAACTCTGCCGCTACACGCGATCGCAACTCCTTGCTTCGCTCAAGCCCTACTTTTGCTAAGAAATTAGGCAGCAGCCAACCAGCTACTCCCCAAGCCATTCCATAATTTCTCCGTAGAAGAGTGGGACCTCGGTCTAGTCCGCCGTAGATGTACAACTGTTTGTGGGTTGTCGATCCGTAGCGGCTGTATTCGTTGCCCGTTGAACTCGCTGCTACCTCCATGGCGTGAAGGAGCTCTGTGGTTAAGTCACCACCGCCTACGGCATCAAAGCCAACTGTTGCTCCGGTCTGGGTGATGGCTTCTACTAGCTCGCTTCGAAAGTCCGACGAGCTGGAGTTGATGACGTGAGTAGCTCCTTGTGATTTGAGGAGTTCCACGTGTTCTTCGCGTCGCACAATGTTGACCAAAGCGATTTCATCGTCGATACATATTCGGTTGAGCATCTGCCCTAGGTTCGATGCCGCTGCGGTGTGGATGAGCGCAGAGTGCCCTTCAAGTTTCATGGTTTCGGTCATACCTAAGGCGGTAAGCGGGTTCACGAAACACGATGCCGCGTCGACAGCTTTGGTGCCTTCTTCCAAAACCAAGCACTCTCGTGCTTTTACTATGCGATGAGTGGCATACATTCCACCAGCTAGAGCCGCGACAACCTGGCCCTTCAGCGCTTGGGCTTCTTCTCCATTTCCGGCATCGACGACTATGCCAGCTCCTTCATTCCCCACTGGCATGACCTGGTCAAGTCGACCAGCGAGAGCTTCGACCGCTCCATCGGGAAGCGAAAGAACGAGACCGCTCTCTGTTTTCGATGCAGTCGATTCACCTGCACCTGCTAATAGGAGCCCAAGATCGCTGGGGTTAATAGGTGATGCTTCTACTGCTACGAGGACTTCGTCAGCTTCTGGAGTTGGTATCTCGAATTCTTCGATACTCAACTGAACTGTCGATTCTGAGGTGACAGTAGAGGTCAACCGTTTTCCCTTGGACATATGCACCAATTCCTTTTCGAATTTACGGACCCTACCGGACTCCTATTCCGATCAGACTCAGCGGGTCTTCTGACCAGCAGTTTTATTTGACGGCACTAAACGCCACTCCGCTTATCCCTAGAAAGAACAAAGACCGCCCCGAAGGGCGGCCGTTGTCAGATATTAGGGTCTTGGGTCGCTGTTCAGCCTTGAGCTACCTTTTGCATTCGGGCTTGGAAATCCTCGACTGGCTGAATTCGTGCTGTCCCCATCGGAACTGCAGGGAACAAACCTTCAACTATCGCTTCATACGAGTCGGACTCCACAACAAAGAAGAAATCGTGTCCTGGTGGATCTACCCACGCCCCATGGACGGTTACTCCTTGCTCAGCTAATGACGGCAGCACTTGTCCAAATGTTGCCGCGACCTTCTCGGGCTCATGAGCTGGACAGGTCTTCTCATCGTGATGATGGGTGATATGAAAAATCATTTATGGTTTCTTTCTAGGTGGCCTAGAGCCGGCCCACCCGGCTCTAGGGACTAAGACTATTGCCAGAACTGCCGTGGTTACTTCCAAGCCCAGCTTTCACTTGAACTCATGACGAGCAGCTAGAGGTCAAGGTTGCATTCCCCAAACATCGCTTCCGCTTCAGCCAGCTCATCGGGGGTAGCGCTAATCAGAACAAGTTCTGTGGGTGCATCCCCAGCCCATTCATCAATTGACCAGCGCCGACCTACGATCTGTAATTGGTACAGATTGCGATCAGTGTCAGCGAACCAGCCTTTACCCCGCAATAGACGGTGGTTTGATCTGTCGAGCAGCTTTCCGACTTCAAGCGGATCCCATGGCCCGGTCGAGCTAATAACTCCTGTTACGAATCGAAAGACAGCCTGATCATCGTCATTTGGTAACGAGATCCCTTTCATTGCTGCGCTGAGGACAACGCTTGGTTCAATTCGCCCTTTAGAAATTGGGATAACTCTGCTTCCCGGCGAAATTGCGCTAATGACAGCGATCGCTTGTTGCCGCTCTGATTCGTTTACAAGGTCCTCTTTGGAAACAAGCACCAGATGCGCTGTTTGAATTTGGCGGGTCAGCAGAGGACCAATCTCAACGCTTTTGAGGTATGCGTCTAAAGAAGTGGGGTCGACCACCGCGACGATTCCATCTAACCGGCACTCGGGCACCCCCGCAATCACTTGACTGATGTTGACGGGGTCAGATACGCCACTCGCCTCTATAAGCACAGCGTCATAAGGTTCTGCATTTAACTGTTGGAGCTGCTCGGAGAGATCATCTGACAGCGCGCAACATACGCATCCGTTGGAAAGAGAAATCTGTTGACTTGTCATACCTCGGATTAGGTGAGCATCTACTTCGACAGCCCCAACATCATTCATGACTACGGCAATCTTTAACCCCTCTGAATTCTGCAAAAGGTGACGCAACAGAGTCGTTTTTCCGCTCCCCAAAAAACCTGTTAGTAGCGTCACATCAAGCTGTGAACCTGATGGTCGCTTTAGGTCGGTAGGTCCGCGCACAGACCGCAGCGTTGAAAGAACTGTTTCCCAAGCTGCGTCTAGTGCGTTTGGCCCCGATTTAATTGGTTGGTTCACCATTAAGCACCGTGTCGTGAACTGCGACGTCTTTAATTTGTTCGGGCGCGACTTCATATGGGTCGTCATCCAAAATGGTGAAATCAGCGTGCTTCCCAACTTCCAGGGATCCCAACGAACTATCTCGATTCAGTATGTAGGCAGCATCAATAGTGATTGCCCTAAGTGCGCTATCGACAGAAATTCTTTCTCCAGGTGCCATAACGGTTTCACCATCAGCGCCGACGCGGTTCACTGCGCACCACGCAGCCAAAAGAGGAGATAGCGGTGTCACCACCAAATTGAAATCGCTATGAAGAGCAAACGGGGCGCCGGCACGTTGCAAAGAACCCAGCCGCGCAGTGGCCTCACTTCGGTCGGGCCCAAATCCATGTTCACTGTGTAACTGGGCTCGGAAATGCACAAAATAGATGTTTACCGATGCTTGTCCCCCTAGGGCAGCTAGACGACGAGCCTGAGCAGGCGAAGAAATGCAATAGTGCTCAACTGTGAATCGGTGGTCGAACCTCGGGTGTATCCGTTGCAGAGCCTCAAGTGTGTCAAGCGTCATATCAAGCGTACGGTCGCCATTAGCGTGGGAATGAATTTGGATCCCCGCTTTCCAAAACGGCAGCATCCGATCCACCATGTCTTCCCACGGGATCTCTCCCGTGTGTGCCCCGTCTTCGTCTAGGTAACCGGGTTCGTTCATAACCAAAGTCATTGAAGGGTACGACCCATCATTTACGTATTTGACTCCGTGGGTATTGAGGCGGTCGTTGCCTTCATCTCGCTTTGTTTCGAGAAAGTGCAGCATCTCTGAACCGAATTCTCTAACAAGTTTCGGTTCGAAAGGAATCATGAAAATGCGTAGCGGAAAGGTGCCTTCTGCAATTGCTGACGCATGGTCGTTCCATTCAGGTTCGAATCCATCAGCCATCCCCCACACTAAGTCCGCTGTCGTGGTGACTCCCGCTCCTTTGGCGACCGCTCCCATGCGATCAATGGCATCTCGGCCTGCGTTAGTTCCATAGACCTGTTTAGCAACCGGTCGGGTAGCAAGCGCCGTCGCTTCTGTTTCCACAAACCATCCGTTGAGGCGACCATCCGGATACCGCCCAATCCCATGACCCACTGAGTCGTCGTCTACTCCGATCATTTCAATCATGGGTGTATTCGCATAAACGATGTGAGGTGCGTAAGCGATCACCCAGATAGGCACAGAGTCACTGATTTGGTCGAGCATGTCTCGATCTAGGTGACCTTCTTGGCTAGCGGGGTCGTACCCCCACGCAGTAATCGGAACTTTTGGGTCGTCATGTTCGGCAGCTAAGGCTCGCAGCTGATTTAGGACGGCATCCCTGCTCGGGAGACCTTTTCTAATCCCGTTGGGAGCGGCTGAGTCAATCGGGCCCACATATTCCAAACCCATATAGGTTCCGCTCAACCTCAGATGCGTATGGGGATCGATGAAGCCGGGCATCATCACTTTGTCTCGGTACCGGTCATCGATCACGTGTGGGTAACGCCGCAACCAAGGTTGCATCGACTCAATGGAGCCGACGGAAACAATCCGTCCCTCAGAGACTGCTACTGCTGATGCTTCAGGTCGACCTAGGTCCATCGTGTGGATCTGCGCAGCTGTATAAACCGTTATCTCTTCCAATGTGGCCCCCTCGGAATTTATTTACACCATAGGACCAGTTCAACAATCCATGTCTTCCGAGAAGCTTTCTCCCGAGGTTTAAGTCTTAGAACGACAGTCACGAACAAGTTTCAGTATCAACTGAAGTTCAGCAAATCTCTTTTGAAGCGCGGCTCGAGATGCACCAATCCAGATGCTGGGCGCTACAGCAAGCGTCATCTCTGGGAGAAACTAAATCGGTCCACGTTGGCGACTACCATGGCTCCCATTGTTCCTGCGTTCCAGCATTTCTACCAAGGGTGAAATGACTATAGGTCTAAAGAATATTTCGGCATTGGTTTTGCTTTCCATGTTCAGTGTCGCGTGCGCTGGCGCCTCTCAAAGCACGGATGAGGCTGCGGCAGAGACCACCGCCGAAGTGGTTTCTGACAGCCAAGGAGTAACGACAACAACTAGCGCTCCGCTAGTTGAGTCGGCTCTTTCCCTTGAAACTGTTGCTGACGGCCAGAAGGTAGCTGCATCTTTTGAAGGGAACGGTTCTGCTGATTTGGGATCCCTGAACCTTGCCGTGGACTATTCACTTATCATCGCGTCGGATAGCGGACCGTTAAAGGTTTCCATAGAAGACAGCGACGGGGGCAGGGTCGTCTACGAACGACCTGCCGGTACCGGAACTGGTAGCCACCAAACAGGCGAGCTCACCCGGGGAGACGTATCTATCAGCGTGGAAGCATCTGACCAGGTTTCTTGGCTACTTGTCGTAACTGGAGAGCTGGCAGCAGCAGAAGAATCAGAGGATGCAACCCAGGCGAAACCGAAATCAGATACCGGAACATCTGAGCCAGGGTCCGGGTACAACACTCTGTACATCGGTCATAGTTTCGGCCTGCCATTTGCGGAACGCCTTGAAGACTTCGCAGATAATTCCGAGATTGTTGAACACTCCCAAAGCATCGTTTTTCGCGGAGGTAATACAAACGGTAACCCTGAGGGACTGTGGAATGATGAAGAGGCTCGAGCTGAAATACAGGCGATACTTGATCGGGGCGAGACCGATTTACTGATCATGATTTGCTGCCCTAACGACCCCCGTAATCCCGCTTCTTATTGGGGTATTCCAAAGTGGATTGATTACGCCTTGGCACAAAACCCGGAGACGAAATTTGGTCTCGCCTTGCCTTGGCTCGACCAACCGAAGCAGTACTCAGATGCAGAGAGCTTTGCGAACACTTGGAACATGTTGCACGAAAGGCTTTGGCTTACCATCATTGCAAATCTGAAGACGCGCTACCCCGGGACAGAGTTCCTTGACATTCCTCATGGTGCAGCTGCCGTTGAACTTCGGAATCGGTTTGAAGCAGGAACGCTCAGTGATGTCTCTGCGCTTGTAGGGAGCAAAGGGTCCGCGATTTTCAGAGACGATCAAGGGCACCCAGATAATATTTTGCATGACTTGGGAACGCTTATTTGGCTTGGGTTGATCTACGACGTTGACCTCTCGATTTACCCAACCGGAGATCCTGGTAGCAGAATCTCGCGCTACGAAACTGATCTCAGGGAAATAGCGCAGTCGATCGTCAACAAAGAACGTGAGCGATGAACGCGTTTATGACTTACGTAAGTTCGGCCCATCCAAGGGCTGCGACAGGAAGGCGAATTACTAGTGTTCCTCGACGCTATTGACTCGACAATCCATGGAACAAAGGACTACAGGTGAGCTACAACAAAATTATTAAACTCGGATTACTTCTCACTATCGTGCTGTCAGCTTGTGCCGCAGAGAGTACAACGACCGGCACTTCTGGGAGCTTGACCCAAGAGCCTGGTAACGGTGGAGCTGAGGTCACAGCCACAGTCGAGCCAAGTTCAACGGCAGCAGCGACTACCGTTCCAGCCCAAACTCAGCCAACGGCCACCACTGAAGAGCCTCAGAGCGACCAGAGTTCAGATCCGCTACAACCACTGAACCTATTAGCTACGCCGTTTGTCGACGCCGCTGACTATTGGGGAGTCCAACCTTTCGCTACTAAAACAAATCAACTCGGAGTTCAGTTCCACAATGGCATTGACTACTTCACAGGCCAAGAAAAAGTAGCGATCCAAGCCGTCTCCGACGGACGTGTCACCTTTGTAGATGTATATGAAAGACAGCCCGACGGAGCATTTCAAATCAACTTGGCCTGGCAAACTCCAACTGGTGAGATCATCTCTTACAGTCTCGAACCCTCAGCGGGTCCCGCAGACCAAGCCAAAATCGCGGAACAAAAACTTCTCGCCCAAAAAATGATGGAATCCATGACGATTCAAGTGGGCGAACAAATCGTTCAAGGTCAATTTCTCGGATACCTGTACGGCCAAGACGATTGGGCCCACGTACACATGTCCCTAAAGGAAAGCAATCGGGGTCCCGAAAAGTGGTTATGTCCAGCTGACTTTATGTTGACCGTAGAGGAATCGGATCTGGCAAGTAAGTCGTT
>Ga0208410_1001287_pt1 | contig 13234 bp, 13 predicted proteins | sample ETN02SmetaG_3_FD_185787 | JGI IMG/M metagenome (GOLD analysis project Ga0208410, IMG submission 185787) | Marine microbial and viral communities from oxygen minimum zone, Eastern Pacific Ocean - ETNP2014F10-02SV257 (SPAdes) (version 2) | ecosystem: Environmental > Aquatic > Marine > Oceanic ... | reverse complement strand
TGAAATGGATTCTGTTATAGTACCTATAATATCATCTGCTTCAAATCCAGGTTTTTTCAATACTGGAATATTCATCCCTTCTAATAGCTCCCATAAATGAGGGATTTGAGCTTGCAACTCTTCTGGCATTTCAGGTCTATTTGCTTTGTACTTTGAATACATTTTATGTCGAAAAGTTTTCTCTTTTGAATCAAAAGCACATACTAAGTAATCAGGATTCTCATCTTTTATGATTTTAATCAAGTGATTTGAAAAACCAAATAGAGCGCTAGTATGAAAACCATAGCTGGTAATTAATGGATTACGGATTAATGCATAATGAGCGCGATATAAAATTGCATATCCATCAATAATAAATAATCTTTTATTTTTTTTTGCCATTATTATATCAAAAAATTACCTATGTCATCTTTTATGAACATGAAGTTTTTAAAAATAAAAAAGCCCCTTAAAAGGGGCCTTTTTATTATTCATAGACTGAGGGTTGATAATTACATCATGCCGCCCATGCCGCCCATTCCACCCATGTCACCACCTGGTGGCATTGGAGGCATTTTATCATCTTCTGGGATTTCAGTAATAGCAGCCTCTGTAGTTAGAATCATACCAGCAATAGAGGCAGCATTTTGTACTGCTACTCTAGCTACCTTAGTAGGATCTATAATGCCAGCTTCAAACATTTTTACATATTCATCATTCCTAGCATCATAACCATGATCTGCTTTTTTATCTTTGATGTTCTGAACAACAATAGAAGCCTCGACGCCTGCATTAGCACAAATCTGCCTAACCGGAGCTTCAAGAGCACGTGCAACTATGTCAACACCAACTTGCTGATCTTCATCAACTTTCACTTTACTAAGAGCTGATACTGCACGAAGAAGTGCAACACCTCCACCAGGAATTATACCTTCCTCAACAGCTGCTCTAGTAGCATGAAGCGCATCTTCAACTCTGGCTTTCTTCTCTTTCATTTCTACCTCAGTTGCAGCTCCTACATTAATAACTGCCACACCACCAGAAAGTTTAGCTAAACGCTCTTGCAGTTTTTCACGATCATAGTCAGAAGATGTTTTTTCTATCTGAACTTTAATTTCGTTGATCCTTGCTGTAATTGCCTCTGAAGAACCACTACCATCAACAATAGTTGTATTATCTTTATCAGATAAAACTCTTTTAGCAGTTCCGAGATATTCAATTGAAGCATTATCAAGTTTGTATCCTGCTTCTTCAGAAATAACAGTAGCACCTGTCAAAACTGCAATATCTTCAAGCATTGCTTTTCTACGATCACCAAATCCAGGCGCTTTGACGGCAAGAACCTTAAAAGTACCTCTCAATTTATTGACCACTAGCGTAGCTAATGCTTCTCCTTCAACATCTTCAGCAATAATCACAACTGGTTTCCCAGTTTGAACAACTTTCTCAAGTAGCGGAAGAAGATCTTTCATGTTACTTATTTTTTTGTCATGAATAAGTATATATGGGTCTTCTAATTCTGCATCCATTGATTCTGAGTTTGTTACAAAATAAGGAGATAAATATCCACGATCAAATTGCATACCTTCTACAGTTTCTAGATAAGTCTCTGCAGTTTTACTATCTTCAACAGTAATAACTCCATCTTTTCCTACTTTTTCCATTGCCTCTGCAATTTTATCACCAATCTCTCTATCATCATTCGAAGAAATAGTCGCTACATTCGCAATTTGTTTTGAATCAGGTAGATCTTTACTTTGAGATTTTAGTGATTCAACTACAGCACCTGCTGCTGCATCTATTCCTCTTTTAATTGACATTGGATTAGCGCCAGCTGTAACATTTTTTAAACCTTCAGTAACAAGAGCTTGTGCTAAAACAGTTGCGGTGGTTGTTCCATCTCCAGCAACATCAGATGTTTTTGATGCAACTTCTTTAACCATTTGAGCACCGACATCTTCCATTCTGTCATCGAGCTCGATCTCTTTTGCAACAGTTACACCATCTTTTGTTACGGTAGGCGCACCAAATTTCTTTTCAATTACTACATTACGACCTTTAGGACCTAATGTAACCTTAACTGCATTAGCAAGTTTATCAACGCCATTTTTTAAGGCGCCTCTTGCTTCAACATCATATTGTATTTCTTTAGCCATGTTTTATAACTCCTTACATTATTGCGAGAATATCACTCTCGCGCATGATTATATAATCTGTTCCAGCAACATTTACTTCTGTACCAGAATATTTACCGTATAAAATTTTATCACCTTCTTTGACCGACATTGAAACCAATGTACCAGTATCACTTACTTTACCTGGACCAACAGCAACAACAACACCTTGCTGTGGCTTTTCTTGAGCTGTATCAGGAAGTATAATACCACCAGATGATTTTTCTTCAGCAGCGGCTGCTTCTATTACAACCCTATCAGATAATGGTTTTAAACTTAAACCCATTTTTTGAACTCCTTATTTGTGTTTATTAAAACTTTTGATATTTAAATAACGGGCGCGAACATACCTAATATTATAAGCAGAATCAACCTTCATTATTAAAATTCATTGTCAACAGGATATGACAAAAATTATTCCAAATTAAATTCTCATCCATTCCATCATAATTGATAATGATTTATGATGTCATTTTGTCATAAAATTTTATTTATTTGCCAGTACTTCCAAAACCATCAGCACCTCTAGTTGTCTCAGATAAATGATCACCTAATTCAAAGTGAATTGCAGAACCATCCATTGCAACAATTTGAAATAACCTTTGCCCAATTTCAACTTCGTATGCAAAATCCTTAATATTATCTACAGCAGCCATAATTTCTCCTCTATAACCTGCATCAATTAAACCTACTGAATTAGCAAGACGTAATGGCGTTTTTGATAAACTAGATCGTGGCATTAAAAAATAAGATTTAGCATCTAGATTTTCGCAAGATATTCCTAGATGTAATCGTATGGTTTCGCCTGGATTTATAATTTGATTTTCAATAATATAAATATCTAACCCAGAATCTCCTTGATGAAAATGATTATGATTTTCATACATTTTATGGATGTCTTTATTAAAAGGTTTTATTTTAAGCTTCATATTTCTTTTCTCTTTTGAGCACAAAAAATAATCCTAAACTAAATATCATCAAACAGATTCCAATAATAGATTCTGTAGGCTTTAAATAGACTGTATAAACTAAAATCCATGAATTTAGTATTATGAAAATAAACGGTATAAATGGGTATCCCCACACTTTATAAGGTCTGTTTAAATCAGGCTCTTTGAGCCTTAGATATATCAATGAGCATACAGTTATAGAAGTTGTAATAATTAAAATTATTCCAGTATATAATACAACTTCCTCAAAAGTAGATGATAAAATAAATCCTAGACTAATTACGAGCTGAATTATAAAGGCATTAAAAGGCACTCCATTTTGATTAATCTTAGATAAAAAAGATAATTTATCATAATCTTGTCCAATGGCCTGTATTATTCTTGGACCAACATAAACATAACTACTTACTGTTGAAAGTAATAGTAGTCCAATGAGAATTGATATGAGTTTTGCTGATTTTTCTCCAAATAAATTCACACTAGATATGTAACCAATTTCAATTTCACCTTTTAATGATTCTATAGGAGAGACAACAAGAAATACATAGTTTAACATCACATAGAATGCCGCGACCAATAATGTACCAATCAAAATGGATTTAAATATATTTTTATTTGGTTTTACAATCTCACCAACAACATAGACACTTGAATTCCATCCAGCGTACGCATAAGAAACCCAGACTAGGTTTACAGCGAATTCCGGGCTAAGTACTATTTTTAAATCTTCGAGTTTTGGACTAAAGGATATATTTTGTTTATCACTAAAAAATATTCCTGCAAAGATAAATAAAATCATTGTAAATAATTTTAATAATGTTGACCACACTTGAAAAGATTTACCAACGCCAAGACTAAAGGAATGCAATATGTTCAATAAGATGATTACTGTGGCGGCAAGAATACTTACATTAACATTTACAAATATTGGTTTTAAATAATTTGCTAAAGCAATTGCTGCTAATACTGCTGGAGCTGAAAATCCAACTGTGGCTGATATAATACCTGCAGAGAGACCTATTGATGGATGTAAAATACGTGATAATAAATAATATTCACCGCCTGATCTTGGGAGCGCTGATGCTAATTCACTATAGCTTAAGGCCCCAAATAAAGATATTACCCCGCCAATAAACCAAAGCATTATTATTGAAAAACCAGACTGAATATCTAATAATTGATAGCCCAAGCTGGTAAAGACACCCGTTCCAATCATACTTGATACAACGAGTGAAATAGCTGTAGTTAGACTTAGATGACGGTGCTTTGCATTTATCAATTAAAAACTAAGATAGTTTATATATATTGTAAGCGACCATCAACCAACTAATTATTAATGCTAAGCCACCAATTGGTGTAACCATGCCTAACTTTTTATAGCCAGCTAATGAAATTAAATACAAGCTTCCTGAAAAAATAAGTATCCCAAAAATCATAAGTAAAAGTGGCCATGTTAATACTTCACTAGGCACCTGGTATCCAAGTATCCCTATTGCAAATATTCCTAGTGCATGAAACATAAGATATCTTGTTGCTATATCATAAATTTCTAACTGCTCGAGGGTAAGTTTTTCCTTAAGAGCGTGAGAGCCAAATGCTCCAAATAATATTGCTAAAGCAGCAAAAACTGAACCTGTAATTATATATAGTTTCATCCCTTTTCATTTTTATGAATAATTGTTCTCATAGGGAAAGGAATCTCAATTCCTGTAGCAGCATATTCCTTGTGTAGGAGCTTAATAAATGTATCAATTATGGGATTCTGATCTCCATATCGATTACCTCTAAAATATACCATTAAATTGATACTAGATTCCCCAAAGCTTTGGAAACGCATTGCGGGTTCATAATTTTTATTTGTTTCATCCATGCTATTCTGAATTTCATCTATAACCTTTTGAGTAACTCTTTCCACTTCTTCTAAATTTGAACCGTAACCAACTCCAACCGGAATTTTTATAGAAAAACTAGGATCACCACTATCAAAATTTTTAATAATAGCTGATGATAATCTTGTATTTGGAATATGAATAATATTATTTGTTCTTTCCATTATGGTTGTATTTCTCCATGAAATATTTTGCACATAGCCCATATCTCCAGTATCTATTTGTACAAAATCACCGACCTGTACTTTTTTACTTAGTAAGATATGCAATCCTGCAAAAACATCAGTTAAAGTATCTTTTAATGCTAATGAGATAGCAAGTCCACCAACACCTAAGGCCGTTATCATTGGAGCGATAGAAATATTTAATGAGTCCAAAATGACCAGAAGACCAATCAAATAAATTGCGATTCGCACAAAGTTTGTAAACATTGTTGTAGAGGGGAAACCTTTTTCTTGATCTTTAGCCCATAGATTAAAAAGACTAACTGCCAATTTTCCCGCAGCAAGTGTTACAGATCCAATAAGCACAATTACCAAAAATTGAGAAACGTAATTATTAATAATATTTTTTAAAAAAACATTCGATACATTTACTGAATCAATGTTTGATGAAGCTATTGATAATGCACCAAGAAAAAACCAAAGGATGATGTGGGGCTCAATTGCATCAAGTACAGCGTCATCTCCAGCCCAACTTGATTTCTTAGCAATGGACTTAAGTCTTGAATGAATATATCTTTTAAAAATTAATCCAAGTAGTATTCCAAATACTATAATGAGCAATGGAGGTAAAAAAGTTTCTAAATTATTTTGTAGCCAATTAGTATTCATTTTAATCAAAGCTTACAGAGACAAGCTTAGAGACCCCTTTCTTTTCTTGAGTTACACCATACATATGATTTGCTATTTCCATTGTAAGTTTATTATGCGTCACAATAATAAACTGCGTTTCATCTGAAAATTGTTTTAGTACTTTTGTGAATTTGTGTATGTTTACATCATCTAGCGGAGCATCTACCTCATCCAGTATACAATAAGGACTAGGCTTTACTTGATATATTGCAAAAAGAAGTGAAATTGCAGTTAATGCTTTTTCGCCACTCGATAGTAATCTTAAAGAAGTATTTCTTTTACCTGGGGGCTGCGCATCAATAACAATATCAGCCTCAAGAGGGTCTGGATCACCAACTAGTCTAAGATTACCATATCCACCTTCAAAAAAAAGGTTAAATAATTTTTCATAATTCTTACTTATGTGTTTAAATGTTTCTTGAAACTTTTTTCTCGCAATACGATCAATTTTTTGGATGGTTTCTCGCAAATTCTCTTCGGACTCAACCAAGTCATCCCGCTGCTTTTTTAAATGACTTAATCTTTCATTATCCTCGTTGTATTCATCCTGAACAGCCATATTAACAGGGCCTATATTTTCTAAACTTCTCTGAATTTTTTCTACCTTGTAAGCTAAATCATCTTCTGAATCATCAACAATTAATTTATCGGGAATTGAGGTATTATATCGTTCTTTAATTTGCTGGTTAACTATTTCAATCTTTTGCTTAAGATCATTTAATTTGAATTCTGACGATTTCAAATTTTCTAAAATAGCTTCTCTATCTTTTTGTTCTAATTTGATCTTTGTTTGGATCTGATCAATAATTTCATATGTTTCTCTAAAAACAGATTGCTTTAAATCAATTATTGACCTCTGCTTTTGTAATTCTGCATTTATTTTTTCAAGTTCTTTTTCTCCATCTATTATTTTTTGATCAAGTTCTTTCTTTAAATCATTGAAGTTTTTTTCTTCCTCAATAATATTTACTTGAGATTTTTTGATAGCTTCAATCTGCTCATTGGCAGAGTTTGATTTGTAAATTAAATTATCTCTTTTTGACTCAATGTTAACCATTTCTACTCTTGCATCTTGCAAAACCTGCTGTTGAGAATCTCTAGATTTACCTACCTCAAGAACACTTTGATTGGCTTTATTTATTTTCTCTTGAAAGGTTGACAACAATTCCTCAGCTTTGTGGATATTAGGCTCTAATTTTTTTATTGAAATTTTTGAATCATTTATAATTTTCTCTGTATCTGCGAGATCTTTTTTAATAATACTTATATTTTCTAAACATTGGGTCTGGTTTAAATGATTTTTCATTAATGAAGATTCTAAATCATTTAAATCACTCTCAATTTTTTTAATAGCGCTTTGCTTTTGACCTAATAATTCTTTTGATGATTCTATATCTATATCAATTAATGATTGTGCTTTTGCAATTTTTTCTTGTTCTGATTTACTGTCTTCTAATTGCTTAGAAATAATTTCAAGTTTACTTTTTCGACCAATTAGATTACCATGCTCAGAGACTTGCCGGCTTTTTATAATCAGATCTTTTCCAGTATACGAACCATTAAGGTCTACTAACCTCCATCCTTCAAGAGATTTATCATTTGCAGCTTTTTTAAGGTTCTCAACAATTAAAAGGTCACCTAAAATATAATCTGCAAGAGGAATTAGCTTTTTATCAGTTTGAATTATTTCTGATGCTCTAGCTAAAATATTTGACGATTTTGGTACAGGGCTGAGTTTTACCTTATAATCAATTGCTTCTTTGAATGGTATGATAGTTAAATCACCAGCATTAGCATCGATTGCTTTTTCTAAAGTTTCTAGGGCTGTTTTTTTATCTTTTGAAATTAAACAATGAGATAATTCACCTAAACCATTTTCTAAAGCATCCCTATATTTTTCTTGGACTTGGAAAACATCTGCTACTGTTCCCAAAACACCATTAAATGCTTTGGGGTTTTCAAGTACATATTGAGTACCCTGAGGGAAGCCCTCATTTGACTCTATTAATTCATTATAAAAATCTGCCTGATCATTTAGCGACTCTATTTTAACACTCAGACTATTATACTTTTTAATATACTCTTGTTGATTATCAATTTGACTTTGGAGTTTGGAATGCAAATCATCATAACTAAGCTTGCTCTTAGAAAAAGTCATTTCAGAGGATGATTGTTTTTTTTCTAAGGACGATATTGAATCTTTAATTTCTTTGGATTGATTTTTTTGAAGAGAATATTTATCTCGCAAAATTTCATATTGTTTATTTTTATCTTCTATTAAATTCTTAGTTCGGTCGTATATAGAACGATCTGAGGCCATTGTTTTTTGATGGTTCCATCTCTCATTTTGAATTTGATCTAAATATTTTAATTCTTCATGATACTTTGCCTCGATTCTATCAAGAGCCTTTTTCTCATTCTTGTAGGATAATAATGAACTATCAAGGTCATTTTGTAAAATTTCACTTTCTTTAAGAAACAAATCACCATCTTTTCTGAGAACAGCAATTCGAGATTCATTCGATTTATAATCATTTTTACCTCGATCTATTGATAATACCGCAGAATTACCTTTTTCAGTCCATACTAAAATATTTTGCCTAGTTTCTTGCTGCCTTTCTGATAGAGTTGATAATTCTGTTTGCAGAATATTTAGCTCATCTTCTTGTTTTTTATAAATAATTCTATTTTTTTCTAATTCATCCTCATGCTTTGATGATTGATCAGTTTTAGAGCTCTTAAGATGATTAAAATCTTTTATTTCTTGTTGAAGAGGATGCATAATGCCACGATATTTATCTACCCTTAAAAATGCAAGTTGCATATCTTTTTCTCTCAAATCCAATGTAAGCTTCTCATGCCTTTTAAACCTTTTAAGTTGAAGTTCAAGTCCATGTACTTTTTGTTCAACCTCTGATATAACATCATTAATTCGCTCAAGGTCAAATCTTGTGGCATCAAATTTTCGAAGGGTAGATTTTCGTTGTTTCCTGTATTTATTTATACCGGCAGCTTCTTCAAACATTCTTCTTCTGTCATCACCATTTTCTGATAAAATTTGCTCGATCATCTTTAACTCTATAACGCTATAAGCATCTGAGCCCATACCTGTATCTACAAATAAATCATTAATATCTTTTAATCTACAAGGCGTTTTATTAAGGCTATATTCACTTTCTCCATTACGATAGACCCTTCTGCCTATTTCAATATCATTATATTCAATTGGAAGTTTTCCCTTATTATTATGGACAGTCAGAGTTACGTCACAAACACTTAGCGGCTTCATATTTTCAGCGCCATTAAAAATGACATCTTCCATTTTACCACCTCGTAAAACAGTTGATTTCTGTTCACCGAGTACCCACCTAATTGCATCAACAATATTTGTTTTACCACAGCCGTTTGGTCCGACTACGGTAGTAACACCTTCACTAAGCTTTAAAACTTCTTTTTTAGCAAAAGATTTAAAGCCGTGCATTTTTAATTCCGAGATATACACTTTATACGCCTAAAAGATTGTCGCTAAATCTAGTAATTTTACTAGATACTTACACGAAATGAATAAAATAATAAAGAAACTATTTATTTTTAATAAACCTATTAAACGATATGTGAATTAATAAGCCGCTGTAATCTTTTTTTTGATCTGCCTCTTGCTTGAGTTTAATTATATCAGAACCTATATGAAGAGCTACTGAGCTTTGATTATACCATCTAAATTCAATTCCACCACCAATAAATCCAGCTGAAGACCAATGTGTCTTTGCTTTTCTCCAAATCTTTTTATAACTACCATTACCTTCTTTACCATCAATAGTCAAATTAAGACCGCCTCGAATCGTTATAAATGGTGAGAAGTTATTGGCAATTTGACCTGCAAACGGATGATAATTAAAGCCAACTAGGAATGGAATAAACAATAAGTTCTGCCCACTAATTGTTACATATTGATTTGTCCAATAATCATAAACAATACTTTCAGTTTCACCTTTTATATCAAAGTATCTAAGCTCACCAACAAAATCAAAATTTTTTTTATTATTGCCTGATAGGTAATTGAAAAAAATTCCTGAACCTTTAGAACCTATATCCAAGCCTGCACCTACCCTATTATTTGATGAAGTTGAAAAAATAAAGTTCACAATAATGAATATTAGCGGTAGTGAGAATTTCATTATGATTTATTCAGGTTCTGGTTTATTAAATGTTCCTGCTAATTCTGGAACAGGTTTATCACCCACAACTGATTCATTAAATATACGATTAAGATCTTTTTTCTCTATATCTAAATACCAATAGCCACTTGGATACACTACTAATGCAGGCCCCTGCTCACATACGTCTAGACAACCAGACTTATTAGCTCTAACCTTGCCCTTTAAACCAGCTTCATTAATCATTTTAACGAATTCTTTTCTTATTTCCATTCCACCGCAAGCACCACAGCTCTTTCTCGAACTATTTTCACCTCTATCATTTGTACAAATAAATATATGTTTCTCAAACTTCATATATCTTCATACTCTGCATCTTGTATATCCATATTACTAACCTTCCGCTTAAAGTCAGCTTTCGTTTCTTGCTCATTGATTTTTGATCTAAGCTTAAAAAAAGGTAAAACAAATTGGCTAATCTTAAAAACTGAGTACCCCAGAAAAAGCAATAGGATTAGTTTCATTTTTAAAACTCAGTAACAGGATTAAAAAACTTTGTTCCAGATACTGGTTGGCGGATATAATCAATAACTTCTTTGAGGTCGTTTTCATTTTCAACAAAATCTATATTATTTGTGTTAATAATAACTAATGGAGTATCTTGATAACGAAAAAAATATTCTGTATAAACCTGGTTTAATGCATCAATATATTCCCATGTAACATTTTTCTCCATATTGCGACCACGCTTTTCAATATTTTTCATTAGTACATCCGTGTCCGCTTGCAAATAAATAACAATGTCGGGCCTAATGATATTTCGTTCTAATAAACTCGCGACAGTATCATATAACTGCATTTCTTTATCTCCCAAATTAAGCGAGGCAAATAAACGATCTTTCACAAACATATAGTCAGTAATAAGTAGTTTTTGGAACATATCTACTTGTCTTAAATCTTGTTGCTGTCTATATCTTTGGAGGAGAAAAAATAACTGAGTTTGGAATCCAAACCTTTCAGGGTCATTATAAAAATCAGGTAAAAAAGGGTTGTCTTCAAAATCTTCAAGTACCAATCTCGCACCCAATTCTTTAGATAAAAGCTGAGCAAGACTAGTCTTACCTACTCCAATTGGACCTTCAATAGCTATGTAATATAAATTTCTCATGCTTTATTTTCTAATTCATACAATTTGACAAAAGCTTTATCAGTGCACCTTACAAGAAGCTCATTAACAGTCATATTTATATGTGGTATCTTAAAATCAGTAGCAATCTCATCAAATGGAATTAATACAAATTTTCTATTTATTAATCCGGGATGAGGGATAATTAATTCTTTCGTTTCCATAATAGAAGAACCGTGGACAAGGATATCTATATCTATGGTCCTTGGCATATTCTTAATTCTCGATTTTTTACGACCTAACATATTTTCAATTTTCTTTATAAGATCCAAAAACTCAAATGGTTTAAGTTCAGAATCAAGCCCTACTACCGTGTTGATGAAGAATTCTTGATTAGTATTATATAGCGGCTCAGTAAGATAAAAAGAAGCACTATTTAAATTGTAATTTTCCCTAGGAACTTCGATTGCGGATATTGCTTGAGCAATATTTGATTCTCTATCACCGATATTTGATCCAATAGAAAGATATACTTTATTTCCTTTAATCATTTAAACCTCAATAATTCTACTTCTACATTCTTGAAGTCGGCATTAATAGGTGCATGAGGCTTTCTCACACGAATTATTACTTTCTGGATATCAAATTCTTTTAACAATCGTTGACAAACAGCATCAGCAACTGCCTCAACCAAAGAATAACGCTTTTTAGTAAACTCTTCTGTGGTAAAAGAAATAACATCCTGATAATCAATAGTGTCACTTAATTTATCTGAGTTACCTGATTTATTTAAATCACAATAAAGCTCTAGATCTAATTCAAAGATACCATCTTTTGATTTTTCAAAATCATAGACTCCATGCCTAGCTGCAATTTTTAAATTATTTATTCTTATACTATCCATAACAAATTATTTTAAATACAAAACTTTTTGAGTGTTAATATAATTATCAGTTGATAATTGAATGAAATAAATACCACTAGGCTTTCCTTTTGCATTCCATAGTTGAGTGTGAAACCCTGGATTAAATTCTTTTTTGACTATACTTTCAACTAACCGACCTTTTGCATCTAAGACATTTATTTCAACTAAAAGATCTCCAAATTTAGGATGTATATAAAAATTTAAATTTGAAGTTGAATTAAATGGGTTTGGGTAAGCAATATCAACATTAATCTGTTTTGCTACAATATTTTCAATGCCATTCGTAACATATGTTGCCTCTTTTAAGATCCAATTGTTTGGGTCTATAGTAACATTTTCCACAAAAAAGTCCAGCCCAGAAATTTCATATAAATGACTAGCTGTATTGTTCTCTACAACTATAGTAGTGTCAACGGATAAAGGCCCGACACTTCCAGAAAAATTTAGATCTATTGGCATTGAAAAAATACCGTAGGACTGAATTTGGTCAATTTTCACTTTGTAAATATCATTCTCCTCGCTCCACCAAGACAATTCATATTTAGGGTATCTATCACCATAGATCCATTGTTGAAAAAACTGTTCAAAATCCATCCCCGAAATATCTTCACATACTTTTTGAAAATCAGCAGTAGAAGCTGCGTTATATGCTAAAGAATCATTCGAGGCATATTCCTTTAAAATTTCAAAAAACATTTCATCACCAACTTTATGTCTTAGCATGTGAAGAACCCAAGACGCTTTATTGTAGGATAAGCTAGAATTAAATATCTGAGAATTAGAAGATGGGTTTTCAACATAGATCGTCCCACCTCCATAATATGCATGATCATTCATGAAATTGAAATACGCCTGCTTACCATCAATATTTTCTACCCACAAAGCTTGACAATATCTCGCAAAACCCTCGTTTAGCCATATATCATTAAACGTTTTACACGTAATCAAATTCCCCCACCAACTATGACCTAGTTCATGGACAATGAGATTTTGAGAAAAAGACCCCATACTTGAAAGGGTTTGATGTTCCATTCCACCTCCCCATTTAAAATCTGCATGTCCATATTTCTCTGATATAAAAGGGTATTCTCCAAATAGGTTAGAGAAAAAACTAAGCATTTCACCTGTTAATGAATAGTTAGGATATGAAAGTTCATATCTATCTGGAAAAACATAATGT
>Ga0208410_1001286_pt1 | contig 13235 bp, 9 predicted proteins | sample ETN02SmetaG_3_FD_185787 | JGI IMG/M metagenome (GOLD analysis project Ga0208410, IMG submission 185787) | Marine microbial and viral communities from oxygen minimum zone, Eastern Pacific Ocean - ETNP2014F10-02SV257 (SPAdes) (version 2) | ecosystem: Environmental > Aquatic > Marine > Oceanic ... | reverse complement strand
ACCCCGAACCCCTTTCTGAGGCGTGGGAAAGGAAAGCGCGCGAAGTGTTTGCAGATACTCCCAGATTGGAAATGATAGTCGAGTTCCACCTCTCTTCGTCGATCTCCCACATTGGCCTTGGCTCGGGAGGATATGATCCGGAATTGGCCACGCAGACGTCAATTCCCCCCATCTTTGAGACAATCTCACTCACCATCTCGTCTGCTTGGGATGGAATTCTGAGATCGGCTTGGAATGCCATTCCGCCGACCTCCGTTGCCAGTGACTCGGCCTCTTCGGAAGACGTGTGGAAATGTACTGCAACCTTGGCGCCCTCTTCGGCGAACTTCCTGCAAATCGACTGGCCAATCCCCCCGGCACCGCCTGTTACCAGAACCACCTTGCCCCCAAGTCCTGTTTCCATGTGCCTTGTGACTGGTCCGCACTAATAATTACGTTACGTGAACGAGACAGTTGAATACGTCTGCTGCTTCCGGTAAACGAGGATTATGGACAAGATCAACCTCAGGGAAAAACTCTCCAGCTTCTCGGACCAATGGTCTCCCAAGGTTATCGCCGAGATGAACGACTACCAGTTCAAGCTCGTGAAGATAGAGGGAGAGTTCGTATGGCACGAGCATGATGACACGGATGAGGCCTTCATCGTCATCGAGGGGAGCATGCGGATAGAGTTCGAGGAAGGGTCAGTTGAACTAGGCGAGGGGGAGATGTACGTTGTTCCGAAGGGAGTTAGGCACAAGCCCTGCGCGGACTCCGAGTGCAAGGTGATGCTGGTGGAACCCAGGGGAGTCGTTAACACAGGGGATGCGGATAGCAATCTGACGGCCCCCAATGACGAATGGGTGTAGTCCCTCACTCTTCCTCGTCGGACCCTTTTCCCCTCCGGAGAGAGTACGCGTAGAGAGGGAGGATGATGAACCACCACGAGAAGATTGGGCCTGGTCCGGCCACCAACTCTCCATGGAACCCTATCAGAGACTCATGTCCCGGCTGGCCCTCGCTTGGTGCCGAGTCGATGACAGCCTGCCTGTCTCCCTCATCTAGCAGCCCCAGGTCGTAACCAGACGATTCGTAAGTGAACACCAGACCAGTGGAGGATAAACCATTGCTGGTTCTTGAGGAGAAGTGGGCGAACTGGTCGATGGAGACGGAACCGTCGGTCTCCGAGTCGAAACCCCCTGTCGATGAACTGGTTTCGCCACCCTGGTCAGAGCCGAATATACCGAAGTCTGCGGCGGCGGCCATTGGGACTCCTAAGACTATCATGGCCAGGCAGGCTAGCCACGATATTCCTGCTGCGGTATCTGCCCTCCTGCTGGGCCTTAGTGCGGAGAATGCTAGGGTAGTGACGAAAGTAACCATGAGGAGCGCCAGGTATGCCCTAGCACGCCCCATGCAGTCACCTCCACAACGCTCGGAACCAGCATCCTCTGACTCTTCCCGTGCTTCGTTAGATGACTCTTCTGGAGGGTCGTCATCAGGCTCCCCACCTTCGGTGATGTCCTCCCTCTGCATCCAGTAGAGTATCAAGGGCGTCGCGTTCTCTATCGATATCTCGAAGGTCTGCTCATCGTTGTCGATGGAGTACTGCGTGCTGATAGTGGGCTCTCTATCGAGACCCTGTACGTACGTCCCAGTGGCCGTTATCTGGAACCACGCGCTGGACCATGCCACCATTACTAGCAACGCTGCGAGCCCGAGGGCCGCCTTGCGCCCGACTGCCATGGTGACGGGACCTAGTCATCCCTTCTAGGGATGAGCATGGCTGCCGCGGCGATTACCGATAGCGATGCCACCAAGCCATGGGCGGGGAGGCTGGATGATTCGGCTTCGGCCTCGACCGAAGTTGGATCTGAGTCTTCCCAGTCCGGCACGCCGTCGTTGTCATCGTCCGTGTCGAAGAAGTCAATCGTCCCATCCCCGTCGCTGTCCGTGGTGTCCAGGTTCGGGAGATAATCCGGTCCCAGTATCTCGTAGAGCTCGACCAAGTCGTGCTTTGAGGCTGGCGCCATTTCGTCCATCGATACCTGGGGCATGATGCCTGACTTCGCGTCCCTGGCTGCCTGTCCCGATAGGAGCTTCACGTTGATGGTGGTCGTTGGGTGTGGCATGGAGTCCTTGATCTGCGGACCGAAGAGGAGGCCCCCCTCGAGGACCAGTGCCACTCCCAGGACCCTGACATCGCTGACATCCCAGAGCATGGTCGCACAGAGGTCCTCCAGATCGTACTTGGGATCCTCCGGTACGTTGTCCTGAAGCAGGCCCTCCAGCCTTTCCGAGAATGCCTCGACGGTCTTCTCTAGGTTCGACTCGGCGAGAGCTTCGGCCATCCGTTCGAGGTCGGCGGAGCCGCCCGGATTGGTGGTCCCTGCGTTGTCGGAGTCTTGGTCCTCGTCATTCCCATCTTCCTCGTCGGAGCCGTCGTAGCAGTCCTCGATGCCGTCTCCGACCTGCCACTCCTGAACGCGATGATTTGAGTCCCAATCGTCGCAGATGAAGTCGGTGACGCGGGGCCCCATGCCGGTCCAGATTTGACTGGTTCCCGGATAACCCGCTTCCAATCCTGCGATCGACATCACGTTGACGGGTACAGCGAGGAACAGATAGTCGCCAGACCATAGGTAGCGAGTCCATTGCCCGTCCGCACTCTGGATCAGTTCCCCGTCGATGGCCATGTCCGGAGGGACTGGGAATGTGCATGACTCGTACTCTTCGATCCAAGTACCCCCATAGTCCTCGCAATCCTGAGGCGACCCGCCATAGTCTTCAGTCCAGAATTCGTGAATGTGAGTTGAGTTCCTCGCCCATATGGATCGCCAGTCTGGATCATCGATCAATGCGCCATAGACGTCATCGGCAGGGGGGAGGTTCGGCTGGGTTTCGCTGATCTGCAGAACGCCGACAGGCGTTCCGCACCATTCAGGGAATCCGGGATGGTCGAGGGTCTTGGCCACGAAGGAATCGAACCCGGTATCATCCAGGGAATCTACCCTCACATCCACCGCACATGACCACACTTGGGGCCCCATCTCGTCGGAGCCGTCGTAGTAGCAGTCCACGTACCCATCATTAACTCCGGACGATGGGATAATGAGCCCATAGTATCGTGACTCGTCGCTATCGCACTCGAAACCGTCGTGGCTGCTGCCATCATCTGACCACGTGACCTCGTCGGAACCATCGGAGCAGTCAGATTCTCCGTCGTTGAACCAGTGCCGGGGGATTGTCTCGCCGTCGTCGCAGACGAAGTCGGGAGGGTTGTCCCAATCGTCATCGTCGCCGCCTTCGAGTCCGGATGCCACGAGCCACTCCTCCACCTGCTCGAAGCCAGCTTCTCCCAGCTCCTCCACGCCGCTCGATAGGGCCTTCTCCAAGGAAACCTCCATCACGTCGGTCATGGCCCATGGGACTGGTAGCACCAGTCCGCACTCGGCCTGGTATTCGATGCCATCAACCGTCACTACCTCGGTATTCGAGACGGTTGGGCAGTTATGGCCCCATAGGGCGTATGAGCTCACGCCCATCTCGCCATAGATGATTCCCTGATCGGGAATCGAGTCTGAAAGGGCCACGTTGAACACGTCGATGTCCAAGTCGAACTCGTCGGTGGGAAGGCCTGCGGCGGACATATCCAGGGAGTAGCCAGTGAGGCTTGAGAAGCTCCCCTGCACCTCAGGGCTGCCTTGATCGTGATGCTGGACATACTTTGGTTCGCCTTCCTCGAACTCGAATTGCTCATCTCCATTCCTGCACATTTGGTAAGTCTGGAACTCATAACTTGAGCAGTAGGTGTGGGCGCCGTAAGAGGTGGCGCCAGCAGCAGGACTGTTTTCGCCCATTACGAAGTGATAGTCCATCGGAGCGTTGCCATTCCATTGCGTCGGACCATGATCCAGCCACGTCGCTTCCAGGTCGACGATCTCGAAGGAGACTTGTACGCTCGCCGACATGTCCGGCGAGAGGACCTCGTTGGCTGCTGTGACTCCGAGCTGTGCATCGAAGCCCATGGAGACGGAGAACTCTGCATCGAGCAGAAGTTCCCCCCCGTAGACGGACATGTTCTCGTCCACGTACTCTACGTAATTGGCGTTCAGGACCAGCAGGTAGTCCTGGTAGGCGCTGAACCACGCCTCTATCTTCTCGTCGCCGTCCGACCAGTTGGTCGCCATGCCTGTGTCGGCCATGCTCCCATGCCTGATCGTCAGCTCCGTTATTCGCTTGGCGACCTGGTAAGACTCGCCGTTCCCAGTTGTAACAGTGAATGGTCCGGACTCGTCCCACGACTCGATGAACATCTGGGTCGAACCGCTCAATACCTGATCGTAGTCTAAGTCGAAGCCAGCGTACGACGCGGCCTCCTTGAGATCCCTGTTCAGTTCGTTAACGTCGACCCCAGTCATGTTGAACGCATCCCCCTCGAAGTGGGACCAGTCGTAGGTGACCCCCCAGATGGAGGACTCATCCTGTCCCTCGGCATTCGATACTGGCGCCGTTGAGGCGACCATCAGCATGCACAACAATAGCGTTATTGCCTTGTTCTTCATGCATCCGCCCATAGAAGCCGGGTTATAGAATTGGCCCCGGATTACGCTACTCCACTTGATCCGTCCATGACTGGGCCCAGTGATCGAAGATTCGTATCTCGAATTGGGCCACGGAGTTGGTTCGTACGGAGAAGACGTCCCATTCGGAGATCAGACCCCGATGACCGGCATCGATCCATGAGAGCTCCCACCACGTGCCGTCCTCGTTGGATACGTTGACCTCCTCGTCGTTCAGCATCAGGCTCGCCACCGAGGATCCCTCGGCGAAGACATGCATCTCCATCTCCGAGAGCGTGGCCTCGTGGGACATCTCGCTGGGCACGGTTCCTATCACAGAGGTTGTGTCCCCGTTTACCGACTGGTGGTCGGGGACCGGAATGAATGGCACTGGTGATCGGGGGAACTCCGTGAGTCCACTCATTCCCAGATAGCCCCTCCCTACGAGGAGGTTCCCGTAGTAGTCGGTGCTGAGTCCCTCGTCCCAGTCTCCTGTGGAAACGGAAATTGAGAATTCCACGTCTTCCATGCCTAGGCCTCCGGAGTAGATAGTAAGCCCGACGATTCTGGGAGGGAGTCCTTGGATCTCGAAGTATAACTCATGTGAGCCGTTGGTGGCTCTGGCTATCTGGTAGGACTCGAGTGCGTCGCCCGTAATCGTCCAGCTCAGGTCGGAGAACTGCGAGACGTTGTACCTGAACGGGGGCCACATCCCGTCAGGGTTCTCTGTGGCCAGCCTTGCGATCTCCAAGAAGGGGTCCTCGTAGTTAGGCTCCATGTCCCGGCCGATCATCCAGTGACCTGTCGTCCTGGTGAAGGTATCAGGCCCTCCGTCCCAGATGCTGTAACCGACTACCTCGACCCCTCCCACTACCACGGAGTTGGCGACTAGCCTGAGTTTCTGGCCGTCGTCCTTCTCCACCCTCCACTCCATCTCGCCGCTGACTCCCGAGTCGGTGAAACGGGTTAGCGTGCTCACACTGATCCTTTCGTTCTCCGCGGCTAGTTGCAGTGCGTCTATCTCCCCCAGCTCCTCCAGAATGGAATTGAATGCGCTGCTTGTTAGCGGGAAGCATGTGTCCTCGGGACAGGGGCGCTCGACCTCCATGCATCCGGAAATTGCCGGGATGCAAAACAGGAGTGACAGGAGGAATGGTCGGTACACGTGCGTTGCTGAACGGATGGACAAATATGCGTTCCTCAAGAGTGGGTGGTTTGGGTTGGTTTGCGAGGCGCCTATATGGGATGCGCGAGGAGCGAATGTCGGCGAGGTGGAGTTTTGGTCAGTAACATCCTAGTGGTTTACAAGAAGAACTTCGAAGAAGTGCACGACAAATCGCTTGAGGAGGTCAGGCGGGTTCTCGATGAACTCGTAGACGAGAGGGGTCTGAACGTCGGTTACACGGCTCGCGAGACTGTCAGGAGGGCTGACTTTGTGGAGCCTGATCTGGTCATCGTACTCGGGGGCGACGGAACTCTGACATCCATCGCTCACTCCGTGGACGAGAACACTCCTGTTATGGGGGTAAACAGTCATCCCCGCAGCGAGGGGAATGGTGGGTCATACGGCTTCTTCATGGGCAGCGATCCCGGAACTTTCGCCGAAGATGTCAGGACAGCGCTGGACGGCAGGGGGATCGTCAATGTCCTGCCTCGTCTCCAAGCGGAGATTGAGACGACCAGTGGGAACAGGATTCGGTGCGATCCCGCTTTGAACGATCTCCTGGTCGCGAACACCCATCAGTACCAGCCTTCGAAGTACAGGATTCAGAGAGGGGGTATCGACGTAATGCAGCACTCATCCGGGTGCCTCTTCTCCACGTTTCTCGGACAGGGGGCGTGGTTCAGGCACATAGCAGACATAGAGGGGAGCGATTTCCCAGAGGGCGAGATAGACGATCATTACCTGTACGTGGCCAGGGATCTGCCGCGTTCGGACAGAACGGATGACGGCTCCTACTGGGAATGGGTGAGCGAGGACACCGTCATCACTAGTGACATGCACAGGGGATACGTGGTAAGCGACGGGTGGGACGAGACCCACTTCACCAGGGGGGCGACGATCACCGTGGGACTGGATGGTCCGTCCCTCATTCTCCTGACCTTCAGGAGTACGATCCTTGAGTTGGTCGACCAGTGGATAAGCCGTGACTGATAGTCCTAGTTTGGCCGGACGATTGCCTAGAGTATTTGCTCCAGGAACAGCTTTGTTCGGTCGTTCTCGGGGTTGGAGAAGAACTCCTCCGGGGGCTTCTCCTCGACGAGCTCTCCCTCGTCGAACAGGATGCACCTATCGGCCACCTCCTTAGCGAAACCCATCTCGTGGGTTACGACGATCATGGTGACGTGGCTCTTGGCCAGGTCGATCATCACATCGAGGACCTCCTTGATCATCTCAGGGTCGAGGGCGCTGGTTGGCTCGTCAAAGAGCATGATCTTCGGGTCCATTGCTAGTGCCCTCGCGATGGCAACCCTCTGCTGCTGTCCGCCGGATAGCCCGCTTGGGTACTTGTACGCCTGTTCAGGGATTCCGACCCTCTCCAGGAGCTGCATCGCCTTCTCCTCGGCCTCCTTCTTCTGGAGCCCATTGACCTTCATCGGCGCCAGGGTGATGTTCTCCATTATCGTCAAGTGAGGGAACAGGTTGAATTGCTGGAATACGAAACCGACCTCCGACCTGATGTATTTCAGGTCGCTGACCGTAGTCGAGTCGTCGACGGTGATTCCGTCTATAGAGATGGTTCCCCCGCTGTGCGGCTGCAGCCTATTGAGGGTCCTGATGAATGTCGATTTCCCGGAGCCCGAGGGCCCGAGGATAACGATGATCTCGCCCCTCTTGACTTTGATGTCCACGCCTTTGAGGGCCCAGAAGTCTCCAAAATTGACTTTAACCCCTTCTGTTTCTATGATGTATTCTTCATTCTCTTCGTTCATGTCACTTCACCTCCACCTTCGTTCACAAGACCCAGATTCTTCTCAATCCTCATGGAAATCCGTGAAAGGTAGAATGCGACGGCCCAGAAAACCAGGCCACTCAGATAGACTGGCTGGAGGAAGTCGCCCAGGAAGTCAAGAGATGAGTTTGGGGAGTCCTTCGCCAGCTTGAAGAAGTCCAGGATGTTGATGATGAACAGGAGGGTCGTGTCCTTCCAGAGCCCGATAAAGACGCTGACTATGGATGGCAGCGTGGTCCTGACCGCATTGGGGAGTTCCACGAGCAACTTGGATTGGATTGGGTTCAGGCCGAGTGCCTTTGCGGCTTCCTTCTGCCCCGAGTCCACCGATTGCAACCCCCCTCTCAGGACCTCCGCGATGTAACAACCGCCGAACAATGCGAAAATCAGCATCATCTTGACCATGTTGTCGAAATTCTCAGGGTCCTGGAATGTGGGGTCGACGAGGTCCGGAAGTAGGTACATTGCGAAATACAGCCAGCAGATCAATGGCCCGGAACGGACCAATTCGATGAACAGGACTGAGGGGACCTTGAAGAATGGCTGATTGCTCTGGCGCCCGAATGCCAGTGCCACCCCTACTCCGAATCCCAGAACGCAACCAGCTGCGGCTACGACTAGGTTCACGTAGAGTCCTCCCCACTGGGAGGGCTTTAGTCCGGGTTGGGCGAATCCGTCACCCACCATGGGGCCTTGGAGGTGGGCGGATCCGCACTCCCAGTCGCTGACGACGGTTGTGTTGACGAACTCGCCAGTCCCGAGGCCATCGGCATCCAAAACCTCCTCGGTCTCATATTCGTAGATCATCTCATCGCAAGCAATCTTCTGGATGGACTCTGGTGGGTCCATGATGACGAAGGACGAGAAGAACACCAGTACTGAGACAATGATCAGGTAATTCTTCAACCTGTTCGCCAGGTATTCCCCGTTATAGACGGAATACATGTTGCAGTACAGGAATGAGACGGAGGCCAGAGTTGATGCTAGCATTAGCCGCCATAGGGTCCCATCTGTGTCATAGTTGGAGAAGCCCTGGTGTTCTGCGACCAAAGCTAGTACGAAGGAGAACGCCCAGAATGGGATGAGGAAACTGCCAGGCTTCTCAGCGAGAGTCCCGTAGATTCCCCCCACGATTGGCCACACCATGTACACCAATAGCCAGATGCGCCAGTTTTGCGATGGGAAATAGTCCTGAGTCATGCTCTCCGTCATCAGCTGCCCAACTAGGAGGAGGACCCGGTTCGCCCAGATGACGTCCCATTGTACTTCGACCAATGAGAAATAGGCGAGCCATCCGACTATCTGCATCAGAATCAGCCCCGATAATGCACCGAGGGTCGATGACACGGGTAGCCTGACTATTCCTTGGATGATCAGGCCGATGGCCAGTGCTGCCAGGGGGCCGCTCAGAACGTACCCAAGTAGGCAGCCCAGGAAGAAGCCCCAGTTTGAACTGAGGAACTGGACCGCGGAGAGGTCGTCTTCACCAGCGGATCCCGATCCGCCGAGCAATGACTTCAGGTTCGAGGCAAATAGGTCCCACCTCGGGTTCTTCAGGGCGATTAGCGTGATGATCCAGTAGAAGAAGGCGGTCGAAAGGGAGGACAGGGTCGCAAATGCCCATGACTCCGGGTCAGTGGCACCCTCCTCGATCGCCAAATGCTGGTTGCTTAGGAACAGCGTGGCTGCGTAGAGGGAGAAGACTGCAGTGACTATCCAAGTTACCCATATCCCGGTTCTTTCGCCGTGCCAGTACCTCTCCTGCCTTCCAATCACGGCTTGCTCGATTCTGATAATTTCCTTGTTCGGATTTAGAGTACCGATGCCTTTCAGCCGAGGGTAGTTCTCCTTGGCTATCCATGCTACGAGGGATATGAAAGCGGCTGCCCATGCCAGAACTGCTCCGTCCCTACCCATAAGCGCATAGAGAGAGGCCAGCAGTCCGACCGCGACCACCACCCCTGCATGCACGGAGGATCTGTCCTCATCTGGGTTCGTTGAACTCATATCTTCACCTTCGTAACTCTCGAGTTATACGCATTCATTAGCAGGCTGATGAGGAGGCTTCCGGCCTGGTATGTCAGCAGGAGTATGATGAACAGCGGGATTAGCTTGCCTACGTTGTTCAAGTAGACATTGATGACGTAGTAGATGTCCGCGTATGCGACGATCATCGCTAGGCTGGAGTTCTTCCAGACGTTCATGTACTGGCTGTTTAGCAGGGGGACCATGCTCCTCAGTGCCTGTGGCAGGATTACCAGCCTTAGCCTCTGGAAGGGATTCAGGCCCAGGGAAATCGAAGCCTCGACTTGACCCCTGGGGAGGGACTGGATGCTGCCCCTTACGATCTCGGCAACCACTGCTGCAGTGAAAAGCGTCAGCCCGAGGAGCATTGCTAGGAATTCGGCAGTTATCTTGAATCCGGACCCACCGTAGATGTCCCATGATCCGGGTATCCCTGGCCTCGCTACGAACTCAATGGAGCCAACCCAGATGTTTAGCGGCCCGTCCTTGACGTGGATGGGGTAAGCGAAGTCACCTGACAGTACTATTCCGGCCGCAGCCGCTATGCCCAACGTCCAGACGGTGAACCTCCTCCTAATGCCCTCTTCCGAGTCGTCGAACCCTTTCCTGTCTTTCACGTAGAGGAATACCCGTATTGCGACTAATAGAAGCAGGGCGTAGGCAATCCTGCTTGCTTCGGCGGCGGGGGTGTAGATCCCCTGGTTGCTGTAGTAAACCGTCTCGCGTATGTTTGCCACTTCCAGCTTCAGGGGGAGGGACTCCCCTAGCTGAAGTGACACGAGGAAAAGCAGTACTGCCAGAGGGAGGTTGCGGAACACCTCTACGTAGGCAGTGGCCAGTGAAGCCGCGAGCTTGTTGGATGAGAGCCTGGTCACTCCGACTATAGTACCGAGGATCGTGCATAGCACGATGCTCATCAGGGTGACCCTGGCCGAGTTGATGACTGCTGCTTTCCAGAATTCCCATCGGTCATCGACGTTGTCTCTGACGTCCCAAGGCCATGCGGTGATGTCGAATGGGTTTGGGTCCGACATGAATTCGAATTCCAGGTTCCACCTCTCCATGGTGACTTCATTGGGGTGGTTTAGGAGGAACATCACCTGGGTGGCGATGTATGTGAAGAAAGGGAGGAGGAGGAGTATTCCGATGCTCGAGGTATGGCGGTCCTGCATCTTAGGGCTGACCTTGGCCCTCCCCAGATTCGATATCCAAATGACTGCGATAATTGAGATTAGGAGGGAGAAGAACTCGGTTGGCTTGGACTCTATTTGGGGCCATGCAGCCAGATTGGTAGGGAGGTAGAGTACCAGTATTATGGGTAATGCGAAGTACACAGCACTCAAGACGTTCTTTCCTAGTTGCCATCGGTCATCCCTTGAGCCGTAAATTGCAGCTGGGCTGCGGAGTAGCTCTGGGACTGCCCCTTGGTACAGTATAACTGCGGAGCAAATCCCCGCCCCGATGAAGAGGATTGGGGTTTGCTCTGGAATGTAGAAGCCCAATAGGGGGATGACGGAGAATGACAATGCGAACATCGTGATGGCGAAGATGGAGTTTGAGATTGCGAGAAGGTCGGAATCCATCGGTTTCCCGTCATTCCTGAACATCGAAATTGGGCGTGATACCAGCTCCCGGAATATATGCCTGTGCTCGTTAGCAGCGAGGAGGAAGGAGAATAGAGTCAGGCCGCCGAGGACGAGGATCATGGTGCTAAGTTGGTAGTCTTCTGGGTTTAGCGGGCTCTCGACTTCATCGGAGAGGACCAGGATGTTGGTAATTGACAGTCTGAGGAACTTCTCGCAGTACCAATACAGTATGGCGAAAAGGACTGCGGTCCTTGCGAACCAGGAAAGTGCCCATCGGGGGTTATCGATGGCCCTGCTTGCCATTTGGGGAAATCCGGTTTTCTCCATGGCGTGTTTGAGTGAAGAGAGGGAGGAGTGCTGCTTCTCTAGAGGATGGTCATCATTCGACGAGCCTACTGGTGTTTCCTCTTCGTCATACTCGCTGAGTTTCACGCCAGTGATTGGGTCGATACGATCAGCCTTATCTCTATCTGGACTGGCTGAGTTCATTCTATCGACTACCGAGAGTTTTCATTGGTTGGTCTCCCGGGGAGGCGAGCCCCCCGGGAGATTTTCGTCAATCTGGATACCGGTTATTCGGGTATCAGCGCATTGGTGGTGCGAACTGCAGGCCGCCCTCGCTAACGAGTGCGTTTGCAGTCCCTGCCCTGCTTAGCAGGCAGTCAACCATTGCATCGGAACCACTGGTCCCGTCGTAGGATCCGTCGCAGAATGCGTCGTCGTATGCCTCTCCGTAGTTCCCTACGGCTGCTAGTACGGCCTGCATCCAAGTGTCGGACAGTGGGTTTGCATCGGTACCTAGGCCTAGGCTGCTGCTCAGAAGCCTGTTGTGTCCTGGGTCTCCGCCATCGGCTGCTGCTGCGGTTGCCATTGCTGCGTAGTTGGTCGATGTGATGCCGAACTCCTCAGCGGTCACCATACCGTACCAGACCCATGCGACGACGTCGTTCCAGTCGTCGTCGTTGTCCCTGGTTGCTGCTCCTAGAGGCTCCTTCGATAGGATCTCTGGGGCTATCCATAGGGGCACTTGTGCGCCATCGGCATCAGTGATCGACATATCGGTGTCGAGCTGCCACTTCTTGGCTACCATTGCGGACATGTCGCCTGTGAATGCATCGCACGAGCCGTCAATCAGCTTGGCGGTACCCTCGGCTGCGTCCACGACGCCTATGATGTTCATACCGACGCTGTTCGCGGTGTTGAAGTCAGCCAGGTTGCCCTCTGTGGTCGTTCCCGTACCGACGCAGACGTTAGCGGTTGCTAGCGCCGTAGCGGTCGTTGTTGCTGCCTGTGGGAAGGCGTCACCGCGGATCAGGATTCCCTGACCGTCGAAGAAGTTCATCCCTGCGAAGTCTGCATTCAGGTCTGCGTCTCTGGAGGTTGTCCAGGTGGTCGTCCTGATCAGCACGTCGATGGTGCCCGATGCGAGCTTCTCGAATCTGTCACCAGCGGATGCTGGGATGTACTCGACGCCGGTGTCTGGGTCGAGCCCGATTGCCGCGGCGATTGCCCTGCAGTAGGCTATGTCCAGTCCCGACCTGACGCCGGTGGCTGAGTCTAGGTATCCCATACCGTACTGGGACTCCTTCACACCGCACTTCATCGAGCCGCGCTCGTGGATTAGATCCAGCGTGCTCTGGGTTGCTGCGGCAACTGCAGCGTCTGCTGCTGCTTGGTTGTCGGTGGTAATGTCCACCGAGTCAACTCCTTCTTGCCTTGCTGCATCGACATCGGCCTGAGTAATCTGGTTTCCAGACTCCAGGTCGGCGATTGTCGACTGAGCGGCGGCCAAGTCGGCTTCCAGTGCTGTGATTGTCGCAGCGTCGGCTGTCGTCTGGGCCTCCAGGGTGTCTATCTCATCTTGCTGGTCGCTTCCAGCACAGCCTGCCAGGGCTGCAGTCATCATTAACATCATCATTGTTGAAGCGAGTAATCGCTGCATGATGCTTTGACGCGATGTAGTAGGTATATACCTTCGCCTATAGGAGGTAAAATCGCCACATTGGGGACTATTGTTATTTTCTGAAGGAGTTAGGTGGGAGGCGGGGCGGCAAAAGCCGCCCCGACCCCCGGTTTCCGAGTTTCTTAGGAGGTGATCCATCTGCAGGTTCCCCTACAGATACCTTGTT
>Ga0208410_1001282_pt1 | contig 13248 bp, 6 predicted proteins | sample ETN02SmetaG_3_FD_185787 | JGI IMG/M metagenome (GOLD analysis project Ga0208410, IMG submission 185787) | Marine microbial and viral communities from oxygen minimum zone, Eastern Pacific Ocean - ETNP2014F10-02SV257 (SPAdes) (version 2) | ecosystem: Environmental > Aquatic > Marine > Oceanic ... | reverse complement strand
GCCACCTGTGTGTATTGCGATTGCAACTCCTGAAATATTACCCATCCCAACTGTTCCTGCAAGTGCACTGGACAAAGCCTCAAAATGGGTTATCTGACCAGGGTCATCATCAGAATCATATTTACCAAGTAAAATATCTATTCCATGTTTAAAATATAGCATTGGAACCAAGCGACTATATGCAGCAAAGAATATTCCTCCACCAAGTAATAACATAACAAGTGGTGTTCCCCATAGAAAACCAGCGAGACTGGCCATTGCAGAGTCTATTGTATTATACAAATCCATTCAATATCATTTTATTATTGACACATTTTGATCAAATTCAATTTTAAATAGTTCCTAATTTAATGTTAAATAAGCTCGACAGATATCTCATAAATCAATTTTGGATAATTCTTGGAATTTCAATACTTGGATTCTTATCCATTTTTATGGTGGTTGACCTAATTGAAAACCTAGATAGATTCATGGATAATAAGGTTCCATCGTCAGTTGTCTTTAGGTATTATGTTTATACTCTACCGTATTTCATAAGCATAGGTCTTCCAATGGCGGTTTTGATCTCAACTGTCTTTAGCCTTGGTTCAATGGTAAAGCGAAATGAGTGGACCGCAATGAAAGCATCAGGCATTAGTCTGTATAGAATTGCATTACCACTTGTGATGTGCGGCATATTCCTTTCCGGAATATCATTTTTGCTCGATAATAAACTTGTTGCATATGGAAATGAAAAGAGATTTGAAATAGACAGAGACTATGTTAAACGTAAATCAAGACACAAACTGAAGAATACACTGAAAGATATATTTATTCAAAAAAATTCATCAAATCATATTTCTCTATCTAAATACTTAATTCAGAAAGCAGTTGGATATGACCTCACTATGGTTGACCTAGGTGATTTGACAATAAATGAAAGAATAGATGCAAAAAAGATTACCTGGAACTCAGATTCTTCAAAATGGTCTGTCAGTGATTACTCAATAAGGCAATTTAATGAAAGTGGCCTGGAAATAAATGTAGAGATAGGAACAAAAGATAGCCTTATCAACCTTGGATTCATACCAGTTGACATTCAGCAACAGGCAAGAAAGCCGGATGAATTGGATTATTATAGGCTAACTCAAAGAATTACTCAATTGAAGAATAATGGTGTAGACACTGTAAAGTGGGAAGTTACTAGATATATAAAGATCTCTTTTGCCTTCACAAACCTTATTGTAATTCTTTGTGGGATTCCACTAGTTGTTTTCAAAGAAAGAAGCAGCCTCTCATTTGGTGCAGGAGCCAGTGTCTTTGTTATCTTTGGATATTATGCATTGATTAAATTTGGACAATCTCTGGGATTCAAGGGGGTCATAGAACCTATGTTGTCAGCCTGGCTTGGTAACATAACATTTATTTTAGCAGCTCTAATCTTATTCTGGAGAGCAAAAACCTAATTAAAATCATTTAAGGTTTAGGCAGTGGACCTTCTTTATCTGATTTATTTGGATCTCTTTCTTTGCCAACATATGTAATTCCAAATGAAAGATTAAATCCTTTCATTGTATGCAACCACATTCCATTCCTAAATGCAAATCCGAAGTCAAACATTATGGCACCTTTTCTTAATCCAAAACCCATTCCAAGTTCTTTGAGATCACCTCCACCCCAACTGTATCCAATTCTCATGGGCATCTTAGGCATGCGCGTCCATTCAGTTGCAATAGACCATTTCCACTGTTTCCTTGCATAATATTTATCTTGGAACCCTGCAACAAGGTCAGAGGCAATCAAAAAATTATCCAACTGCTTTGATGCTCCAAGTCGAAATGTTGCTGGGACTCTTATAATAAAATCTTTAGTCTTCTTTGGGACAAAGAATCTAGTTTCATTCGTAAATAATGAATCACCACCTAATTTGTCTGCTCTTATCGTATCAATGTTAAATGTATATAATATTGATTCATCTGCATTCAGTGTACTATCTCCCCATGTGAAAGGATAGAAACTGGATGTAAGAGGATTGATACTAGCCGTACTGTTTCCTCCGCCTTGCTTCCAACTTATTGTCCCTGTAAGATTAATGATGGATGCACCAAACTGCCATCCCTCATATGGTCTCGATACAACACCAATGTCTAAACCAAATCCTGAACCACCAACACCCTGCCTGATCACATATTTTCCTGAACCATAGATTCCAAGGTCATCTGTGATAAGATTAGATGAGGAAGAATCCTCATCTACACCAAGATAAAATAGACCTTGCATATATTTTGCGGTAACACCCCAAGACATTGATTTGAAAGGAATACCAAATGAGAACCCATATTCATTCATACCTAATATCTCATAATTGAATTCTAAGTCAAGATCTGCTTTTTGACCATTGCCATAGAACATCAGTTCTAATAATCCGATTGGCAAACGGTAGTTTTGCAGTATCATATTATTTGCAGTAAATGCCTTATTTCCCATTGATATATTCATTAGTGGTATTGGCATATGAGTATCCATAAAAAATGCCATACCATCTGCATCTTCCAATTCTCTGAACAATGCATTCTTCTCTTTTATATCAAGTGTATCTCCGCTGTAGTTTGCAATATTCTGGATGGAAAAAAAATTACCAACTAGACCAAAATCGAGCTGAAAACCTTGGATCATCATTGGCTTGTTTTGTTGCAATCCTATTAATCCAGGATTATAACCTACACTAAAGATCCCATTCGCTATGGTTGTATATGAACCGGCCATTGCAACAACTCTTGGATCACGCTTGGTTTGTGATCTAAGCGAAATTGAAAGCAAAAGAATAATTAGAATGAACCGCTTCATTTATTGCCCCAACCTATCCTAGACCCTACTGCCCTATATCCAGCAGTATTAGAAGGGTTTCTAACTTTTATATAGTGCCCATTTATGTCACAGGCTTGCCCGTTTGAAGAAATGATCTTTAATCTTAGTGAATCAGTATCTGATAAACCACTTGATGATAGGTCCCATTCATAAGAACCTAAGTTATCAAGTCCTCCAGCAATCATTGTCCAATTATCTGTAAATACACAATAACCTTGCTTATAAGTATTTGTATCCCCTCCTGTTGAGTAATAGAGATCAACGGTCTCACTACTTGCGCCATAAGATGCCCAAGTTATCTCGTAGGTTTCATTGCTATATAAGGTTTGTCCTCCGTTCGGGTAGGTCATTATCAGCTCATTTTTTGCTGTACCAAATGCACCAGAGCTGCTAAGAGTAAATGTGATGAATGAACTTATATCCAAGTAATCTTCAACAGACATGAAAACACCTATATTTCCAGTTCCAGGAAGATAAAATCTTGGCATGGTATAGTGACTGCCATAATCTGTCAATAAGAAAATCTTTGACGTATCGATTGTGCTAGGATACACACCTGTACCTGGCACTGCAACCATCCCTTCAGGATAACCAGTTGAATCATTCTCTCCATAATATGATTCAGGATCAGGTAATAAAAATTTAAATAATGTATCAACATATGAGAATATCGTATCAGTACCAGACCCATTAGATCTCACAATATATGGTAATCCATCAATACACTCTGAATGATCGGTCATTATATCGTAGATATAAATATTGCTATTACTATCTGGAGAAATATCAGTGCATTTTCGGACAATATATAAACTATCCATCAGAGAATCCAAAATACCTTGCGCTGCGAGCGTATCTCTAAAAAAGTTAAGTTGCTCACGAGATGTATCTGTCGGAAACTGCGGATAATTGCTAAGTAAAACTGATACCTCTGCACCAAAGGGCAGTGCATTTGTAATGGTAGAGACCAGGCTTGTCTCTAAAAGGCTATTTCTGATCTTGTACCGTGTCTCATGTTCAAATTCTTCGATCTCTGTTGCCGTACCACCCATAAATGTCATTGGTTCCAACTGCAGAACAAAAGGAATGGTGACCTTGAAACCACCTGCGATTGCAGTTCCAGGAATAAGATCCCCTTTCCCATCTATCTTGACCTCAGGTTTGATAATCATCCGCACGGGGTTTGATGCTAAAAGATCGATAATTGTTGAACAAGTATCACACGGGGGTTGCGTTTTTGAATATGAGGGAATAGTATCTTCTGATGAGGCATATATCGTAATGGTCGTACCCAGTTTATTTAAAGCAATTACCGTCATAGCAGTATCTGTCTCATTCGGTGTCAGAGGAATTCCTATTGTGTCTATGTTTACAGGAACATATGTGAGTTCACCTAGGGAATTATAGCCCTTGAACTCCATAAGCATCTCAATAGGTAATCGTATCTGATTCTTGAAAATTATTTCAATCATTGCCTCTGTAGGAACAGCTCCCGTAAAGCCAGGAGGAAATTCTTGTTCAGTTGGATCTGCAGGCATCTCCATGAAAATATTCGCGCCAATCGTTGAAAAAACAAGTTCGTCCATCTGCATGTTCATTGTAAACTGACCCAATGGTGAACCATCAAGCGGGATAGATGCTTTTTGCTCAGGTATGGCAATATCAAATAAAAGATCAAAGCTGGTGAAGGCACTGTCAGGCCACTCATCGTCATCGCAATTACCCATTACCCAATCCTGATATGAAGGACAAGGTATCCCGTCAGGTCCATCATTATTACCAGATGTACTTTGCAAGCTGTATCCTTTCATATCAAAGGTTCTGTTAATCGATACTCCTTTCTTCAAAACTGTATCTATCTTTACAGAGTCTCCTCCCGGAGAAGGAGAAAAATTCTTAAAGTTCATTAAGAAATTCATATCAAAGGGCATGGTACTTGCGAGATTACCAATTACTAGTCTGTTCTGATTAAATGAAACATCACTATCATCATCGAGTATGTTTCGATAAATCTCCATTCTGCTTATACCCTGCTCTGACATATCCATTTCAGGTAACTCTAGAGACGGCATCTCAATACCATCCGATAAGGAATAATTATTTGTTGTAACATCAATACTGTCTATACCTGCCATCTGAAATGCCAACTTAAAATCGACATATAGAGAACCAGGGGGAATTGTCACATAGTCATATGCTGGTGTCAACGCCATATTTGTAGCTAGTTTTAGATAACTTGTCAATCCCTTACCAGAGAGATCGGTGGTATCTGCATAGGTCTGACCATTTGAAATTGTTGGCATTGTACTATGATCCGCAAGGGTGTCATTAAGGAACAGATTACTATTTCCTGCAATCATATTTGAGTATACGTTTTGAATATCAGTAGGGATACCATTATTACTAAAGAAGGTTCTGTATACACTATTTGTTGGATGATAGCCAATGATCAATGTATCAATGCTTGCAATGATCGGTGGATTATCTGGTAGAGGAATAGATGAAAGACCCAAATTAATTGTCGTGTCTAGAGCTGAAGATAGAACACCCATTACTTCGTCAAACAAGGACACTATCAAACTATTATAATCTTCAGAAGACATTGTCCTAGCAGAGTCAGTTGGGAAACTAAATGGTCTTCCCAGAGTATCTCCAGTTTCTGGGTCAGTAAAACATTCAACCGTTTCAACTCCAAGAACACTAATGGTAGTACAGTATGCAGCAGTATCCTGGTAAATTCTCTGTCCATATAATACTACATCAATTCTCTGATCAATTGAAATACCTGGCAAATTGATATCCAAGCTTATCCCAGGAATTTCTCCAGATGATATGGATTGGTCCATCCCTATGGGAACAGGTGCAAAATCTGGCAATGGGGTCCCAGGCATTTCACCTTCCTGAATAATCTTAAAACCTAGAGAGTCATCGGTCAAGAATATTCCTGAAGTAGTATCTGATATGTCAGACATCTGGTAACGTGTCTGAACAAGAGGTATCTTTAAATCAAGATACCAGGTCGGCATCTCAAATTTATCAGGGATATCAAAATCACATGCGCCTGTTGTAAATACCAACAGAGTTAGAAGGGCATGTACAATCCCCTTCTTCCAGTGGGATAGGATATGTCTCGGGTTTACCTTCATGTTATGCCAATTGTTTTGGACTTCCGCTCTTGAATTTGTGGAATTATTTTGAGAGATACAAAAACAAAAAACCCCTTATGAAAATAAGGGGTTTTTTGTTGATTACGTTATATTCCGATTAGTATCTATAATGATCAGGCTTATATGGGCCATCCTTTGATACTCCAATATAGTCTGCCTGCTCGTCTGTCAATTCAGTTAAAACAACACCAAGATGATTCAAATGCAAACGAGCCACTTCCTCATCCAACTCCTTCGGAAGTAGATAGACACCTACTTCTGGAGCATCTTTTGCAAGAGCAATTTGAGCCATAACTTGATTTGTAAATGAGTTGGACATCACAAAACTAGGATGACCAGTTGCACAACCAAGATTGACCAACCTACCTTCTGCAAGAAGGAATACTTCATGCCCATCAGGAAATTCATATCTATGTACCTGTGGTTTGATGGTCTCTCTTTTTATTGAATCATCATCATTAAGCGCATTGACTTGAATCTCGTTATCAAAATGGCCAATATTACATACGATTGCCTGATCCCTCATCCCATACATGTGTTCTTTTGTTATCACATCCTTGTTGCCAGTGGTAGTTACAAAAATATGTCCGTCCTTAAGAACATTCTCCAATGTTGTCACTTCAAAACCTTCCATAGCTGCCTGCAGGGCACATATAGGGTCGATCTCTGTCACAATAACCCTAGCACCATAACCACGCATTGATTGAGCGCATCCAGTTCCAACATCACCATAGCCACAAACTACAACTGTCTTGCCTGCAACCATTACATCAAGAGCCCTTTTAAGTCCATCTGCCAGAGACTCTCTGCATCCATAGACATTATCAAACTTTGACTTTGTAACTGAATCATTAACATTATAAGCAGGAAAGAGTAAATGACCATCTTTCTCCATTTGAACGAGTCTATGAACTCCAGTAGTGGTCTCTTCAGATACACCAATGACATTCTTCTGTACCTTGTGCCAGTGGTTTGGGTCCTTTTCTAATACCTCTCGCAATAAATTTTCTATGATCCTTTCTTCCTCAACATCAGTTGTAATATCTGGGACCTTACCATATTTTGCAAAGTATTCCTCTAGTTCATAACCTTTGTGAATCAATAGTGTAGCATCTCCACCATCATCAACTATGAGATCTGGACCTGAACCATCAGGAAAAGTAAGTGCCTGCATGGTACACCACCAATATTCCTCAAGTGTTTCACCCTTCCAAGCATAAACAGGAACACCAGATTCGGCAATAACAGCAGCTGCATGGTCTTGAGTGGAGAATATGTTACAACTAGCCCATCTAACATCTGCACCAAGTTCAACCAAGGTCTCTATAAGAACTGCTGTTTCTACAGTCATATGAAGAGATCCTGTTAGCTTTTTTCCTGACAAAGGTTTTTCGGATCCATATTTCTTACGCGTTGACATTAGCCCCGGCATCTCTTTTTCTGCAATATCAAGGGCCTTTCTTCCATCAACAGCCAACGACATATCCTTTACCTTATAGGGCAGGTTCTCAACAATGGTTTGAGTCAAAAGTGTATCTGACATTCTTTCTCCTATAATTTATTTAATAAGGTTTCGACCATGTCGGTCTTTTCCCATGTGAATTGATCAAGCTCTCGTCCAAAATGGCCGTATGCAGCCGTTTGCCTATATCGAGGCTTCTTTAAATCTAAATGCGCAACAATTTCCCCAGGTTTTATTGGAAAAACATCTCTTGCAAGCTTTGTGAGCTCATCGTCATCTTTCTTCCCAGTACCCTGAGTTTTCACATAGAAAGAGGTAGGCTCTGCAACACCTATTCCATATGAAAGTTGCACCTCACACCGTTCTGCAAGGTCTGCAGCAACAAGGTTCTTCGCAATGTATCTAGCCATATAAGTTGCACTTCGGTCTACTTTGGAAGAATCCTTTCCTGAAAAGGCTCCACCACCGTGAGGCGCATAACCACCATAGGTATCTACAATTATCTTCCTTCCTGTAAGCCCGGTATCAGCTTCTGGGCCTCCATAGACAAACCTTCCAGTTCCATTAACAATAAAATTATCCTCATAATCATATTCATATGAGTCCAGTATAGGCCTTATGACATGCTCTATGACTTGAGATTTAACAAATTCTAATTCACTTGCTTCGTTTCCATATTCAGCAATCATATCATCATGCTGAGTAGCAATGACCGTCTTATCAATTGAAATAGGTTGTTTATCATCATATTTGACAGATACTTGTGATTTTCCATCTGGCCTTAGCCAAGGGAGTGTACCATCTTTTCTTAATTTGGTCAATCTTTCAGTTAGTCTGTGGGCTATTTGAATGGGCACAGGCATCAACTCTGGTGTCTCTTTGCAAGCAAAACCAAACATGAGTCCTTGGTCTCCTGCTCCTTGCTCTGTTAAGTCAGTTGAATCCACTCCTTGAGCAATTTCAGGACTCTGCTCATGAAGTTTTGATAAAACCTCTACTTCCTCAGGATCTACTCCACTGTTGTCCTTATGATAGCCTATTGTTCTTATGGTATCCTTTACCACTTTATCAACATCAATGGATGCCGTAGTTCTAATCTCTCCTGAGATAACGACAAGACCTTTTGTAGCCAATGACTCACAAGCAACGTGTGCCTCATTGTCTTTGGATAAAATTTCATCCAATATAGCATCTGAAAAAGCATCACAGGCTTTATCAGGGTGGCCCTCAGTTACTGATTCTGACGTAAATAAAAACTTACTCATTTATTATCCTTCTGATTTTTATATGAATTTTTATATTTGGCAGCCGCAAATTTAATATCAATCACATGGAATAATTTTGTGTTTTAATGCAAAATTCCCTATAGATACGAGCCAATTCCTGTAACATCTCTACAGACGATTGAAAATTATAAGACATTATGTGCTCAACATTGAGTCCAACAGGTACTTTTAGATTGTTTTCCTCGATGTTTAACAAAATCTCATTTAAAACCTCAATCGCTACATCAAGTGATCGCTCTTTCATTGACCCTGGTCTACCTTGTAAATATTTTTCAGTACCTTCAGGTATTTCGACTCCAAGCCATTTTAAGAACTCTATGTTCTTTTGAGAGGAAACCGGTGCAAAACTTAATAAGATCCTCCTAGGAAATGTATTTAGATCATTACATCTCTCTTGATAATTATTCATCATTTTTATTATGTTATCAGAATCGTAGAGTACTTGGGTCGTAAAAAACTCAGAGCCATTCTTACTTTTTTTTATCAAATTTTTTGATTCTTCTTTTCTACTAGGTATGGCAATACCTCCACAAAAGATATCTTTATCATCTTTATTATAAATATTTGATATAGCTTCTAAAGTTTGGTTAACCGTTGGACCAGGATATTCAACATTACTTGATTCTCCACCTACAATGATCATATTCTCTATTTCATAAACTTTATTTGTCTCTTCGAACCATTTCATTTGTGTATCATAATCATCGTGGACAACTACTCTATTGACGATGGCCTCTATTCCAACAATATCCTGTAATAATCTACCGAATTCCCTTGGCTCACCTCTCTTATAATTAGCAATTGGACGATCACCCCTACCTGCTTCATCAAGTACCTCGGGTATGTTAATAGCATCAATATGAGTTTGTGACAATAAGGAGCTTATTGTTTCAGCATAGGAATTCAATGTCCCATCCTTCTCTCTTGGGGGTAGTATTTCGTATGCTACAACAGGGCGTTGCGGTTTCTTGATCTTATCACGTATTCTCATTATTACCTCTTATTCTTTAAAACACTAAAATATCGTGCTTTTGGATGGGCAAAATACCAGCCACAAACGGATGCAGCTGGGAACATTGCCCTTGATTCTGTAAGGGTTATACCAGCTCTCTTATTCACTTCTAATAATTTCCATATCTTATCTTTTTCTGTGTGATCAGGACATGCTGGATATCCTGGCGCTGGTCGAATACCCACATATTTCTCGTAGAGCATTGCATTCAAGTCCATATTTTCATTTTTTGAATAACCCCAATATTCTTTTCGCACTCTTTCATGTAACCACTCTGCAGCTGCTTCAGCAAAACGATCAGCCAGAACTTTTGCCATAATTTCATTATAGTCATCATTTTTTGATTGGTATTCATCAATAATTTTTTCAATTCCATGCCCTGCCGTAACGGCAAATAATCCAATGTGGTCATCTCCATCTGGTGAGATGTAATCGGCTAGACTGAAGTTTGGTTGTCTTCCTTTATCCATTAGTTGTCTGGGGAAATGGAAAGAAATTCCATCTTCGTATAATTTAACTTCTTCATTATTTGATCTAGCTTTGAAGAAACCATAAACTGCCTTGGCCTCAAGACTTTCATTCGTGACAATTTTTCGCACAAGATCTTGTGCATCATCAAAGACTTTTTTTGCTTCAATACCTTTGGTGGGATGTTCAAATATTTTTGGGTAAACACCTGATAATTCCCAAGCGTGGAATAATGGTGACCAATCAATGTAATTGGATAGAGTATCCAATGAGATTTTTTCAATATTAAAGGTACCTAATTCTTTAGGTGCAACAGGATCATATTCAAGAAATGGTTTTCTTGACCTTGCATCCTCAATCGATATGAGATTTATATTTTTTTGATTTTCATAAAATGTTTCTTTGATTGAACGGTATCTTTTATTTGTCTCATTAATCAATTCTATCTTCTCACTTGGTTTTAATAGTTTTGCAACGACACCTACACAGCGACTTGCATCTTGAACATGGAAAACGGCTTGCGGATATTTTTCTTCAATTTTTACAGCAGTGTGTTTTACACTTGTTGTAGCACCTCCAATTAGAAGTGGTACATCAAAATCAAGGCGTTTCATCTCTGAGGCAACGTGAACCATTTCATCTAAACTTGGAGTAATTAATCCTGATAAACCAATAATGTCAGCATTCACCTCTTTTGCCTTTGAGAGAATTTTATCTGCGGGAACCATCACCCCCATATCGATAATTGAGTATCCATTACATCCTAAGACTACTCCAACTATATTCTTTCCTATATCGTGCACATCTCCTTTAACCGTTGCTAAAAGAATAGATCCGTTTGAAATATCACTCAGGCCTTTATCTTGTTTTTCTTCTTCTATATATGGAATTAAATGAGCTACTGCTTTTTTCATGACGCGTGCAGATTTCACTACCTGGGGGAGGAACATCTTTCCTTCCCCAAAAAGATCTCCGACCTTATTCATCCCATCCATCAACGGTCCTTCAATCACCTCTATTGGACTTTGTGCCTCACATCTTGCCAGCTCAGTATCTTCCTCTATGAATTGGTCAAGCCCCTCGATCAGAGAATGTGACAATCTTTCATTAATTGATAATTCTCTCCATTCATCATTGCTCTTTTTCTCTTTTCCTGCACCTTGATATTTATCAGCCAGGGACACCAAGATATCTGTTGCATTATCTGTACGGTTAAAAATCACATTTTCAATAGCCTGTTTTAACTCAGACTCGATATCGTCATATACGGTAAGCTGACCTGGATTAACTATACCCATATCCATCCCACTGGATATTGCATGATATAAAAAGCATGAATGCATTGCCTCTCTTAATCTATCATTTCCTCGAAAAGAAAAGGAAAGATTGCTCACACCTCCACTAACATGAACCTTTGGCATTAACTCTTTAATTGCTTTTGCAGCATCAATATAGGCCTTACCATATTCATTATGTTCATCTATTCCAGTTGCTACAGCAAATATGTTTGGATCAAAGATAATATCCTCCTCCCTCATATTTACCTTATTAGTCAATAAATCAAAAGCTCGCTCACATATCTCAACTTTTCTTTGAAAGGTATCTGCTTGCCCATTCTCATCAAAGGCCATGACAATAACTGCTGCACCATATTGTTTTACAAGCCTAGCCTGCCTAATAAATTCATCCTCACCCTCTTTCAAAGAGATGGAATTAACCACTCCTTTTCCCTGAATATTTTTTAGGCCAGTCTCTATGACGCTCCATTTACTAGAATCAATCATAATAGGGATTCTACTTATATCGGGTTCAGAGGAAATAAGCCTTAGAAAACGCATCATAGCGTTCTCACTATCAATCAATCCCTCATCCATATTGATATCAATTATCTGAGCACCATTCTCTACCTGGTCTCTTGCTACAGATAAGGCTTCATCAAATTTGTCTTGCTTGATAAGGCGTTTAAATCGTAATGAACCAGTCACATTTGTTCTTTCTCCAACATTAATGAAATTAGATTCTGGACGTATGACTAGCGGTTCTAAGCCACTCAATTTCGTAAGTGGTTCAACAGAAGGTATCTGACGAGGTTCTTTTCCACTAATGCTATTTGAGAATGCTGTAATGTGTTCAGGGGTAGTACCACAGCACCCACCAATTATATTGACAAGATTAGAATCAGTGAATTCAGAAAGTTGCATTGCCATACGTTCGGGTGATTCATCATAGCCTCCAAATTCATTAGGCAAACCAGCATTCGGATAGACCAGAATATTTGTATCAGCTATCTTTGATAAAGATGCCAAATACGGTCTCATTTCTTCTGCACCTAGTGCACAGTTTAGACCAACAGCCAATAGATCAACGTGAAAAATTGAATGCCAAAAGGCCTCAACGGTCTGGCCAGATAAAAGCCTTCCACTTGCATCTGTAATGGTACCTGAGACCATAACTGGTCTAGTATCACCAATTTCCTCAAACAATGACTGAACAGCAAACAGAGCTGCTTTGCAATTCAGAGTATCAAATACAGTCTCAATCAATAAAATATCTACACCACCATCCAAAAGACCTTTAGCTTGCTCCTTGTATGCATCCATCAATTGATCAAAATCCACATTCCTATGACCTGGATTGGATACATCTGGACTCATTGACGCGGTTTGATTTGTAGGCCCAATAGCACCACAAACAAATCTTGGTTTATCTGGTTGTGCTTTTGTGAAATCATCACAAACATCTCGTGCGATTTGAGCTGAATGGAGATTAAGATCGTACGCTAAATGCTCCATTTTATAATCTGACTGGGATATTGAATTTGCATTAAAGGTATTGGTCTCAATAAGGTCAGCACCTGCATCTAGATAAGCATGATGAATTTCTTTAACAATATCTGGTCTCGTAATGGATAGGATATCATTATTGCCCATTAGGTCAATAGGATGGTCTTTGAAATTTGAACCTCGAAAGTCAACTTCTTTCAGTCCATATCCTTGCACCATAGTA
>Ga0208410_1001281_pt1 | contig 13259 bp, 8 predicted proteins | sample ETN02SmetaG_3_FD_185787 | JGI IMG/M metagenome (GOLD analysis project Ga0208410, IMG submission 185787) | Marine microbial and viral communities from oxygen minimum zone, Eastern Pacific Ocean - ETNP2014F10-02SV257 (SPAdes) (version 2) | ecosystem: Environmental > Aquatic > Marine > Oceanic ... | reverse complement strand
TTAGAACCGAAGACAAAGGAGGATCGAATCCGGGGATGTACCTGGAAAGGAGAAAGTGAATCGCTGGAATGGCTGAGTCTGATTGTTCCAGGAACCGAAACACCTTTGGAAGTCATTGCCCAACACTTTGGAACGGCGGTTGTTTCCCCACAGGAACCGATGCGCCTCGATATGCTTCAAATTCCCAAACCCTGGGGGTATGAGGGCTGGTACACCGGGGTGGAAAAACGCGGGGTGGCATTGATCCATGATCGATTCGGCAGGACGGAATTGCCCTACGCCCTTGGATTGTTTCCTGAACCATTGCTGAATGGTGCTGATGAGCAATTGATTCTGCTGAAAACCCTGAACCCGGTTCGGGAAGAAGTACTCGGAGATCTCTATCTGGAGATGCATGAAAAGAAATGGGAGGTCTATGTTGTCACGGCTCTTGATCCCCAGGCATGGCCTTCAGGAAAGGGAGAGATTCTGGCCGGATTGAACCCGGAAGTGATTTCACGCTACCGGGAACGCTATGGGGAGAATTGGTCGGAACCCTGTCTCAGAGATTTTCAGGAAAAGATCAGGGAGTATGAAATAATCCGTAGAGAACTGGATCAACTGCTTGACCGATTGAAGCAGGAGGTTGGCCTATCAGAGAGTGAAGCGATCAATCCTGAACAGATGACGGAACTGGAACAAAAACTCCCGGAGGATCTCAGACAGGAAGAGAAAGAACTCAGACAAAAAGCCTATGCATACATTGGCCGTGTTTCTGTGGAAGTTGGGGATGTGGTGACCTTTCCTGCGTTACAGGTGCATTCACTCCAGCATGGAATCCGGGTGATCGAGTTTCAGACTCCCCATTACGAAAGACTGATCGTGATGTTTGCTCAGAAGGTTCTGACCCAAAACCACTGGGACACGGACCGTGCTATGGATCTGCTCAACACCGAACCTTACCGCTTGCCTGAACCTCAATTATTGACTGAAGAAGGTGGGTATTTGGAGGAAAGAATCGTTGATTTTCCTGATTTTAGCTCGGAACGGATTCGGATGGATGAGAACATTTCCAGAAAATTTCAATGTGAAGGACGATACCATCTGATCATTTGCGTGAAAGGGAAATTGAGACTCGAAAGCCAGTCCGGGAGCATTCTTGAATTATTGCCGGAAGAAGCTGTATTTTTAGCGGCTTCTACCTCTTTCTACAGGATCACCAATTCCGGTATGGATTCAATGATCTTCCTTCGTGCGGTCCCCGTGAACGCTCAACCAGTCAAACTGGATTAGGATGCTTCAAAAAATAGTTTCTGATTTAAGGATGATCAGTGATCGTTGAAGTCGCCCTGAACCTCCCCCTCCAAAAAACCTTTGATTATGCGTGGCCTGAAGGATTGGATGTTGATCCTGTCCCGGGTTTAAGGGTGTTGGTTCCATTTGCCCGAAGAAAAATGGGCGGTGTGATCACGGCGCTGAAAAAACATTCCGATTTCAGCCCGCTCAAAAAAGTAGAAAAAACGATCGAAGAGGATCCTTCCATGACCGGAGAAATCCTGGACCTCTGCCGTTGGGTGGCTTCCTATTATTTTTGCGGATGGGGAGAAGTTCTGAACAGTTCGCTTCCAGGTGGAATGGGATTGTTGCTGCGTCAGGAATTTGTCAGGAAACGTGAATCCCTTCCTGGAACTGAAATGCTAGGAAAGCCGTTTCAGAATCTGGTAAGCACCAAAGAACGCTGGAGCCTGGAAGACTGGAATCGGAACCAGCCTGGGAATGAGGAAAAGAAGCTTTTGGCAGATTGGCTCCGACAGGGGCACCTGGAAAAGGTCCAGACTTTTGCGGGTCAAAGGAGTCGTCCCAAAATGGAACGCTGGGTCCGTCTTCTCAATCCTGAAGCAAAGGGAGACCCCAAAAGGAAAAAAACCAAAAAAGTTCAAATTCTTGTGAAACTCAAACAATCTCCCGAAAGCTCCTGGGAAGAAATTCGAAGCAGTATCCCAAATCCTGCCCAAGCCCTGAAAAACCTGGAAAAGGAAGGGGTTGTCGAGTTTTTTGAAAAAAGAGTCTTCCGTCGATTTTTGGCAGAACCGATGCCTGCAATCGAGGAGTTTCAGCAACTCACTGACGACCAGCAGAAGGTTTTTGAGGAATTGGACGATTCAATACATAAGGACGAATATCAAACTTTCCTCCTCGAAGGAGTGACCGGAAGCGGAAAGACCGAAGTTTACCTGCATGCCGTGCGATTGACACAGGAACTGGGAAAAAGCAGTTTGGTCCTGGTTCCTGAAATTTCTCTAACCCCTTTGCTGGTCAATCGTTTCCGTTCACGATTTGGTGACAACGTTGCGGTGCTTCACAGCGGAATGGACGACGGTGAACGTTATGATGAATGGTCCCGTGTCCGCAAAGGACTAACCAGTATTGTCGTCGGAGCACGGAGTGCGGTATTCGCCCCGCTGAACAATCTCGGATTGGTGATTGTCGATGAAGAGCACGATGGCTCCTACAAGCAGGCTGAAACGCCACGCTACCATGCCCGTGATGTGGCGGTTTATCGGGGTTTTAAGGCGAATGCAACCGTCCTTTTGGGGAGTGCCACACCTTCCCTGGAATCCTCCTACAACGTCCAACTTGGGAAATATCATCCGCTCTTCCTAAAAAAAAGAATCTTCCAGCCTGAACTTCCGGAAGTGCGCCTGATGGATCTTAAACACTGTGACCGCCAGAAAGGGAGCCCTTATTTTTCAATGGAATTGTTGGAAGCCATTCGACAAAGGCTGATCAGAAGAGAGCAGGTTCTCATTTTCCTCAACCGCCGGGGCTATGCGCCTTTGATGATCTGTGAGGAGTGTAATGAAACACTGACCTGCCCGAATTGCAGCCTGAGTCTTGTGTTTCATCAGGGAATCGGAGGTTTGCGCTGTCATCATTGTGATTATTTTCTGCCGACCCCCAAAAGCTGTCCTGTCTGTGGTTCAAAAGGACCCCAAAAGATCGTGGGGAGCGGAACCGAACAGATAGAAATGGAATTGAAAAATATATTTCCTAGGGCAGAGATCATGCGCATGGATCGGGATGCGCTTCACGGAAAGCATGCCTTGTCAAAAATGCAGCGCAGGATCCATGATCATGAAGTCGACATTGTGGTGGGCACCCAGTTGATCACCAAGGGGCATGACTTTCCGAATGTCACACTGGTGGGAGCAATCCTGGCGGACCTTTCGTTGAACCTTCCGGATTTCAGGGCGGGAGAACGGACCTTCCAACTACTGACCCAGGTTGCCGGAAGAGCAGGCCGGGCAGAAAAACCCGGTGAGGTTTTCATCCAAACTTATAATCCCAGGCACCACAGTCTCCAATGTGCACGGGATCACGATGCAAAGCGTTATCTTGAAGTGGAACTCAAGCAGAGAAAAGTGCTCAAGGTGCCTCCTTACTGGAGTATGATTTTGATTATTTGCAGCAGTCCTTCAGAAAAACGTGCGGAAACCCTTGCGTCTACGGTGAGAGGCAGGATCAAAAAAATCCCACAAAATGTAACCATCATTGGGCCCCTGGAGTCTCCATTAAAAAAACTGAGAAATCGGTTCCGCTGGCAGGTTCTTCTCAAGGCTCCAGAAATTTCTGTTCTCAAATCACTGCTGAATGAAATGATGCAGGAACCCATCAAGGTGCAAAAAGATGAATTGCTGCAAATCGATGTAGATCCCCACCATCTCATCTGATTCAGGCTATAACGCCTTCATGGATCGTTTTTGAATCCTTCTGTATAAATGAATCACCCATTTGAATGTTCTTGACGAAAAAAAAGGGGTTTGTTAAAACCCAGCATGTTTTTTTGAAACCATATTATCTGAAAAAATAATGTCCATTCCCAACGCTTCAAAATACGTGATCATTGGTGCAGGTATTCACGGACTGAGTACTGCCTATCATCTTGCTCTTGAACTGAAAAAAAGAAATCTCGGAGGTGGTGAAGATATATTAGTGATTGACAAATCCGGGATTGGTTCAGGGGCTTCCGGAATCGCCTGCGGTGTGGTTCGGAACAATTATTTCCAGCCGGCGATGCGGGAACTGATGGCCCATAGTGTTGAGGTCTGGGAAAGTGATCCAGAAGCCTACAGCTATCATCCTGTCGGCTACATGCAGATCAGCCCGGAGTTGATGCGGGATGATGTCGGAACCATTTATGAACAGCAAAAATCCATTGATTATCCCTCAACGTTTGTCGAAGGAGCCTCTGATTCGATGGCTTACATGCGGGAACTTTTTGACGATTGGCAGGCTAAGGGAATCACTTCTGTGCTCCATGAGAAAAAAGGGGGATACTCCAACAACATGAAATGCATGCAGGGCCTTGCAGGGAAAGCAGAAAATGAAGGAGTAAAGATCATTGGAAATGTTGAAGTACAGGAATTTGAATTTTCCGGTAAATCCATTTCAGCGGTTGTTACTAACCGGGGAGTGATTCAAACCGACTATGTCGTCATCGGCGCAGGTCCCTGGGTCAATACATTCTGGAAGATGCTGGATTTGCCCCAATCCATTTCTGTGAATGATGGCAAGAAAATCCATGAAAATATCACCATGTGGCGATATTACTGTCTTCAGGAAGGGACCTTGGGAGTCGACCCCAAAGCGCTGACAACCAATGACGGGAAACTGCCTCCAGTCATTCACGTTGACACCGATGCTTCATTGCACTCAGACATCGATGGAAGTCTGGTCAGCGATAAGTTGTGGGGGATTTATTACAAACCTGATTTTAGTTTCGGCGGCATCCAGGGAGGCGCTGCTCCTTATGATGTCGATGGAACAGGCGATGATTTTTCAGTGGATCCCTACGGTTCGGAATCACCGGATTTTGTGGTCGGTGATGATTTTATCAACATGTGGTGTTCCGCACTGGCTTTTTGTCATCGGCGTTTCGAGGATAAGCGGCATCTGTACAAAAAGGAACATGCATCTGGTGGATTGGGGGCATTGGCTCCCGATAGTTTCCCCGTGTTTGATGTTTACAGAGAAAATTGTTCGATCATTGCCGATTCTAACCATGGCTACAAAATGATCGGGGTTGGAAAACTGATTGCCGCCCAAATCATGGGAGAGAAGAGCAGACTCCTGGAACCTTTCCGATTCTCCAGGTTTGAAGAGGGAGATCTTCATCCTGTTTCAAATAGCCCTTTTCCCTGGAGTTAAGTAAGAGAATTCATGGAAATTCCATCGGATGATATTGAAGCGGAGCAGGCTCGGAGTGATCTTCATCGGGATTATTTTCTCGGATGGCAATGCAGGATCAGGGAGCACATTTCCAGAAAGGAAAATGGCAGACCCTCAAAGGGAATTTCCCCGACGGTTCAATTAAGAGAAGATGACGACAGTGGATCTGATATCATCACCCTGCTTTTTCCGAATGATCCCAATGACAGCATCAAACAATTCCACTACCTGGTAAAGCGAACCCACGACCCACAAATCCGATTTACGAAGGCAATACAATGGTTGTCTTCAACTTTTTATCAGCATCCGGATGAGTTCAGCGGAGTCATGACCGGTTTGTTTTCTGAGAATTCTGAACTGTGTCAATCACTCATCCAGAACGGGGAATGCACTCTTCACTTTGATTTTCAGCAGCAATCCTTCAAATTAACCTGTAGTATTCATGAAAGTCTGAAGGATTCTTCCGAATTTCAATTCACCTATTGGCACAACAGATTGTTCAATTCTTACCTGTCCTCCAACGTGAAGGTCCTTTCATTTCATCCAAACTGGGATGAAGCGGAAGCAGACCCGGAAGTTACCCTTCCCAGCTAAATCAGTTTTTAAAAATAGAAAATTCCCCCCATATGGGATCTATGGGGGAAGTTGGCGGGAATGATTAAAATTTGCCGTATGCTTCTTTCAGTTGAACCATCGGATGCCGTTTTGACATCTGAAACTTGATCAGCAGTTCCCTGGCAATCATATCACGGTCCTGTTGATTGTTAGGCAATTCCAGGGTTTCAGGAACCGTAACCCAGCCATTGATGTTTCTGTCAAAAACAGCAGCACGGTCTTCTTCATATCCCATGTGGACATCTTCGAGCCAGTTCAAATCGTCCCAGCCCATGGTTTCAATATACTTTTTCAGAAACGGAGTCAGTCTCTGGTAATCCGGGAGAAGATTGACGTCATAACGGTAACCGATATGCTGCCCAATCTCTTTTTCCCGGTCACTTCCCAGATCTTCAGGTATCAGTGAGTCTTTTTCAGGCATGTTGTTTTTCCTTAATAACGGGTCATGTCAGGGCGCCCAACGGTATGCTGCGAGCCTGCAAGGGGGACCATCGCCAGTGCTGAGGCTTCCATAGTGAGTGCCGCAAGATCTTCGGGTTCAAGTGAATGAACATTTGTTTTTCCGCAGGCACGAGCCATCATCTGGCATTCAATGGCAAGACAGTGAAGGAAATTATAAACCCTTTCCGCAGCCTTGTCGGGATCCAGCCTTTTTCTCAACTCAGGATCCTGAGTCGCCACTCCGACGGGGCAGCGTCCGGTGTGACAGTGATAACAGTATCCTGCTTCAACCCCCATTTCCTCTTCATAATCTGCTTCAGGAATGTCTTTGTTGCAGTTGAGTGCCATCATTGCTGAATGTCCAATGGCAACAGCATCTGCTCCCAAAGCCAGGGCCTTTGCGACATCTCCTCCGTTTCGGATACCGCCGGCATAAACCAAGGAGATTTCATCCCCTTTGCCCAGATCATCGAGTGCTTTACGTGCCTGACGAATGGCTGCGATTCCGGGAACCCCGGTTTCTTCCGTGGCCAGGTGAGGACCTGCGCCTGTTCCTCCTTCCATTCCATCGATATAGATGCTGTCCGGACCGGTTTTGATGGCCATACGGACATCATCATAAACCCGTGCTGCTCCCAGTTTAAGTTGGATCGGAATTTCTCCGTTGGTTGCTTCCCGGATTTCATCAATTTTCAGTGCAAGATCATCGGGGCCCAGCCAGTCGGGGTGCCTGGCTGGAGAGCGCTGATCGATTCCTGCAGGAAGTGACCGCATCTCTGCCACCTGGTCCGTCACTTTCTGGCCCATCAGGTGTCCGCCCAATCCGACTTTACATCCCTGTCCGATGAAGAACTCGCAGGCATCTGCGAGACGAAGATGGTGAGGATTGAATCCGTAGCGCGACTGGATGCACTGGTAAAGCCACTTGGAGGAATACCGCCGTTCATCGGGGATCATTCCACCTTCTCCCGAACAGGTAGCGGTTCCAGCCATCGTTGCACCACGGGCCAATGCGGTTTTGGCCTCATAACTCAAGGCACCGAAACTCATTCCCGTAACATAAATGGGAATATCAAGTTCCAGGGGGCGTTTTGCTTTCGGACCAATCACGGTTTTGGTGTCACACTTTTCCCTGTATCCTTCGATGACGAACCTTGTCAGAGTGCCTGGCATAAAAGTCAGGTCATCCCAGGTCGGGATTTTTTTGAAAAGGGAGAAGCCACGCATTCGATAACGTCCAAGCTCGGACTTGATATGAATGTCGTCGATCACCTCCGGTTTGAAGATGAAACTTTCTCCTAAGACAGATTTGTTTTTTCTCGGCATTTTGTTTCTGTGGAAAGATTAAAGAATGATTTTCTTTTCAGAAGGTTCAAGATTGTCGTAGTTCCAAAGCTGCCTTCCTGCAATGATTTTCTTCATGTTCGCAGCCCCGTTTGGTGCTGCAAGTCCGAAGAGGGATAATTTCCTTTCGAGCCAGGCGGCATCGAGATCCGTCATTTCTCCCGGCACGGCATCCACACCAAGGGATTCAATTTCTCCTCCCACAAAAATGGTTCCATCGTACATGGAGTCTCCCAGGTTTTTGCCTGCATCTCCGAGCACGATCATTCGCCCACGCTGCATCATGAAGCCTGAAAATGCTCCAGTACGCCCTCCAACAATGATCGTACCGCCTTTCTGGTCAATGCCGGTTCTTGAACCAACATCTCCTTTACAGACGAGGTCTCCGCCGCGGATCGCTGCTCCAAAGGTTGAACCTGCATTGTTTTCGATAACGACGGTCCCTGACATCATGTTTTCGGCACAAGACCAGCCAACTCGTCCGGAAATCCGAACATTAGGACCATCGATCAAACCCACCCCGAAATAACCGAGGCTTCCTTCAAAGTCCAATTTCAGCCGGTTCAGGATTCCCACGCCAAGCGAGTGCTTGGCAGAAGGATTTTTCACGATAATATGACCATGGCCATTCTGCATCAGTTCCCGGATCTTTTTATTGATGGCGGGAATTTCCATATCTGCTGCATCGAATTCAGCTTTGCTATCAAAATCCACTTCATAAGCATAGGGATAAAGATAATTTTCGCCTTCCTCCGGGGAGAAAAAAACCTGTTGGGTTCTGCCCTTTAACTGTTCAGAATGCAGTCCCTGATCAAATGATTTCTGTTCTAACGCTGCCATACCCTCACTTCTCCTTCATAAGGATCAAAAGTTTTGATTTCGTGTGGAAAAATACTGCGGATCGCGACTTCTTCCGAAGCAAGTGCTACGAATTCGTCACTTTCATACAGCACCATGGGCTTTGCGGCCATGACATCCTTGGCCATTCCCAACTGATCCGATGTTGCAACCACATAGGTGAAAACACCATCAAGTTCATCCAGGGAATCTTCCATTGCGGGTTGAAGTTCAATTCCCTGATCCATTTTATCTGCAAGATAGACTGCGATCAGTTCAGAATCACAATTCGACATAAACCGATGTCCACGGTGTTCCAGAGTCCGTCTCCAGTTCCAGTAATTTGTCAACTGTCCGTTGTGGACGACTGCAATGTCTTTGAATGGATAGGCCCAGTACGGATGAGCGGAGCGGATGTCCACATCGGATTCTGTCGCCATCCGTGTGTGTCCAATCGCATGGCTGCCCATGAAACTCCCCAATTCGTATTGCCCTGATACCACGCTGGCATCGCCAAGATCTTTGACTAGTTCTAGGGCGGTTCCAAGTGATAGGATTTCTGCACCTTCGATATCTTCGACATAATCAGCCAGTCTGCGCATGTCTCCTGAATGATTCAGGGTATACCGATAAGCATACTCTGTCACTATCTGTTGGTTTAAAATGGTTGCTCCCAATTCCTTCAAACGTGAATCAACGGAAGCTTTTCGGTCTTTGATCTGCTGATGAATTTCAAAACCCGAGTTGAGGTCTTCCTGTTCAGCGACCTTGAAACGCATCACCATTTCGTTTTCAGAGGGAACCCCGTACATCGCAAACCCGGTCGAGTCGGGTCCCCGGTGTTTCAACGACTGCAGCATGGATGTCATTTCCTTGCCGATGCCGCCAGGGTTACCCCTATGGATGATTCCTGCAATACCGCACATGTTTTCTCTTCAAGTTAAGTTGTTTTTTTGCGCCATCTTTTATTGATGACGCATGACTATAGAGTTTTTAGGGGAGGCAGTCCAGATAGGTTTCCATATCCCAATCGGTCACCGTGTGCATGAACCTTTCCCACTCATCATTCTTATACCATTGAAAGACTTTATACATTTCGTCGGGCATGGATGACTTAATGACTTCGTCATTTGCCAGTCGGTCAAGAGCATCTCCAAGGGACATCGGCAGCTTTTTAACCTGTTTTCCTGCTTCCATTGCCTGATAGATATTCCTGTTTTCCGGTTGTCCGGGATCGATATCGTTATCAATACCGTCCTCAAACGCCTTCAGCAATGCTCCACCAAGTAAATAGGGGTTAACCATCGAATCGACCGCACGGTATTCAAATCTTCCCGGTGCAGAAATTCGTAGTCCAGTTGTTCGGTTTTGAAATCCCCAGTCGGCAAACACCGGAGCCCAGAAGCCGGTATCCCAAAGACGCCGGTATGAATTTACCGTAGAGCATCCAATCGCGGTGAGAGCACCGAGGTGGTTGACGATTCCACCAACACACTGTAATCCGATTTTCCCGGGAAGTTGGGGATCGTCCGTGTCCGGCATGAAGGTATTTTCTCCTCCGGTCCGGTAGGTGAAGACGCCTTCCATACCTGGGAGTTTGTCGTTGTGAAGCTTGTTAATTCCTTCCTCACCACCTCTCCAAAGGGAGATGTTGGTGTGACAACCTGATGCGGAGACCCCCATAAAAGGCTTGGTCATGAAACAGGCGATCAGATTGTTCTCCCTTGCGACCTGTGAACAGATCTGGCGATAAGTCGAGAGACGGTCAGCGTTGCGAACCACATCATCAAAGGTCCAGTTCAGTTCAAGCTGACCAGGGGCATCTTCATGATCTCCCTGGATCATATCGAGTCCCATGGCATGGCAGTATTCGATGACCCGCATAAAGACGGGACGCAGGGATTCGAACTGGTCGATATGATAACAGTAGGGTTCTGAAAATCCTCCATCCGGCTTACCGTCTTCCCCTCTTTTCAGCCACATCATTTCTGGTTCGGTTCCAACACGGAAATCAAGGTTGTATTTGTCCTTGAATTCATTGTGGAAGCGTTTCAGGTTGCCACGGCAGTCTGCGGTCAGGGCTGCTCCTGGATTAACTCGTTCTTCACGGTTTCGGAAGCAGACACAGAACACACGTGCGACCCTTTTGTCCCAGGGAAGCTGACAGAAAGTTTCAGGATCGGGAATCCCAACCAGTTCCATGGCCTCAGGACCATAACCGATGTAATCCCCATGACGGTCGATGAACAGGTTTGCCGTAGATCCGTAAACCAGCTGGAATCCCTTCATGGCGGTCCGTTCCCAATGATCTGCAGGAATCCCTTTTCCAACGATTCGCCCTGTTACCGATATGAACTGGTAATAAATATAAGTGATGCCAAGTTCGTTGATTTTCGAACGAACCTGTTTAATCAGTTCATCACGGCCAGGTTGTTCCACATATTGTTCTAAGTCTGTCATTGCCTTCCTTTATCAAGAATACCGACTTGAGTGCAGGGTGGTCGGTATGATCTGTGGTTTGAGAGTCTTTTGACTCAAAACCGTGTTGCCCTTATGGGTTTTGGATTTTCCCTGCTATCCATGATGAAACGGAATTAATCATGCTCGTACCCTTGTCTTCTCTGGATCATAGAAGGGAAAGGGGACAACGGTTGCCGGGATTCTTTTCTGGTGACCGTCCAGTTTCCCGACTTCCAATTCAGTGCCTGTTTCCGAGTAAGCGATATCCATTCTGCAGAGTGCGATGTTTTTCCGGAGAATCGGTGATAACATGCCACTGGTGATGATTCCTACCTGGGCTCTTCCGAGGTGGACGCAATCTCCATGAGCCCCGGGTTCATTGCCCTGCAGTTCCAGTCCCACCAGTTTTCTCTGTGGATTTGCTTTACGGTTGATCAGTGTTGATTTTCCAACAAAATCATCCTCTTTTGTTTTCAATGGGACGGTGAAGCCGATCCCTGCTTCAAAGGGGTCGGTTTGGTCACAGAATTCATATCCCGCAAAAACCAATCCTGCTTCGATACGGACCATGTCCAATGCATCCAAGCCAAGAGGCATGAGTCCATGGGGTTGACCTGCTTCCCAGATGGCATCCCAAACCGACAACGCATCCTGAGGGTGGCACCAGACTTCAAATCCTAGTTCGCCGGTATATCCGGTTCTGGAAATCATGATTGGGATCCCATTTTGATCACCGATTCTTCCGATGGTAAATCGGAACCAACCGACTTCTTCAATGGTGGGTTGAGTGGGGGGTGTCCAAAGGATTTCTTTCAGGATTTCTCTGCTTTTCGGGCCTTGAACGGCAATGTTGTGCAGTTGATCCGTCGATGATTTAACCCAAACCTTGTAACCCAGTCGTTTTGCCTCTTCTCTGAGCCAGACGCCACCGTAGTCATCCCCTCCAATCCAGCGGAAATTATCTTTCCCCAAACGGAGCAGCGTGCCGTCATCCATCATCCCTCCATGGGGATAGCACATTGCGGAATACACCACTTGTCCCACGGCAAGTTTTCTCACATTCCGTGTCAATGTCCACTGCATCAGGGCTTCCGCATCCGGGCCGAGGACCTCGAATTTCCTCAACGGTGAAAGATCAGTGACAATGGCTTTTTCACGGCAGGCATAATATTCCTCGATGGGGCCGTTGTTCCGATAACAGGTGGGCAGCCAATATCCCCGATATTCCGTAAAATTGCGCGTCAAGGCTTCCGTTCGGGGATGAAAGGCGGTTCCCTGAGTCATTTTCGCGTCTGCGTCCGGAGTCATTCTCGTTGCGATGGCTTTGGTGAAGGAGTTACTGCCCGAATAGACCCTCACATGAATGTCCGTGGGATTCCAGGCATTGGCCGGGCTCGTGTCATCCGGGCATGCGGAAGAGACACAGACCAGATCGGTTAAGGCTTGCATCAAGACATAATCCCCAGGCCTTGACCAGGGTTCGTCGCTGAATAAAATATTGTGATCGTCAATACCCGTATTGAAGAAAAAATTGGCTGCAGCCCAGCCTTTTCGAGGTTGGATTCCATGGGGTGTCAGCGCATGGTTGAAGTTGTCTGAGCAGTTTGGATGACCGAAATAACCCATGTCTTCATAATACTTTGATGCACAGGCCAGCCCGAAGGTGTCATGCCTTCCGACCGTGTCCTGGAGGACTTCGACCAGCGGTTGCATGTCCACATCATAATATTTTGACGAGAGCCCAGGCCCCGGATACCCCAATCCCATCAAAGTGCGGGTGGTGGTGACATCGATTCCCCGTTCAACCCCCTTGTCTAATTGTCTTTGATCAAAAGCCTGAAAATCAGAACATTCACGACCCATGACATCAATCACCTGGATGAACTCACCAGCTTTTACCAGGAATGCTTCTGCAGTACATTTATTGACTCGTAAATCGATTCTCGGATCGGCTAAGGGTTCAGGTAAGAACTCTTCTGATTCCTCAGGGGGATTGACCCGCTCGATAAAAACCCTCAAATCGGTGGGAGGGAAAATTTCTCCCACGACACTCATGTCTTTTCCAGGGGCGGAAATCAAACACGCTGTTTTTTCCGGAATCTCAAAGCTTTTTTCTTCACCGGGAGGGGTTTCAATGGAAAAGCATCCAATCGCCTTGGCTTCCGACCAGTCAAAAGATCTTTTCTCCAATTCAAGTTTCAATCTGTCAGAACTTTGTGTCCCTGATTCCAGGATGTGATGAAGACCCTTTGCGGAATTGCTGTCCGATTTTCCGAAAATCCCTAAATTACTTTTCCCGCTTTGGTCAAATGAAATGATTTCTGCAGGTTGCCCTCCTTCCGGATCCTGGAGGA
>Ga0208410_1001280_pt1 | contig 13262 bp, 7 predicted proteins | sample ETN02SmetaG_3_FD_185787 | JGI IMG/M metagenome (GOLD analysis project Ga0208410, IMG submission 185787) | Marine microbial and viral communities from oxygen minimum zone, Eastern Pacific Ocean - ETNP2014F10-02SV257 (SPAdes) (version 2) | ecosystem: Environmental > Aquatic > Marine > Oceanic ... | reverse complement strand
GTTTGAAACGTTTGCATGAATTTTACGACGTGGATGGTTTCGCTCGCGTCCGAATGCTTATCGGGAGTAAGAAACATGGCGTCGAGTTTGCCAAAATTCTCAGGGCGCTCCATTCGTGCGGTGGTTCGTCGCTCGATTTCAATCTCTGGATGAAATGGATCCTTCACGAAGCAACGATATACGACGAACTTCTCATGAAAATCAACAGTGCTGCAGATTTCGTTGAACTTTGTTCACGGGACCCCTCGATATTATGGACAACTCAGGAGGAAGTGAGATCGACGTTGACTGCCGACGAACGAGCCTTTTCCTGCTCTGACGAAAATATCATCCGAGAGCTCTTTTCTGAAAAAGAAGCACAGAGACTAGCCGATCATGGTCACACGAAGCAAAAATTTCTCGTGCGTCTCCGTTCAGCTCGAATCGTTTATGTGTACCTTCTTCGAATTGAAGGGCGATGGCACCTCTACGTCGGGGAATCAACCGACGTAGAGGTGCGCATCGCCGCACATCTCAAGACTGCTTTCGGTAGTGGTCCGACAAAACAACGCGCACATGAACGGATTCAATCGTGGGTTCAACATGCAAGACCTGGACGCGAAGATTGGCTCGAGCTCGTGAAGGACCTTATCGAAATGGGAGACTTGGTTATCGCAACGCCGGGAGGCGGGGACGTACGAAGCAACGTGCGAGCTCTGGGGCAATCTTACGAGAACGCGCTGGCGCAAGTAGGAATCAAGGGAGAAACGATTGAAGTCGCCACCGCTGTAGGAAGCGCACAACTTATTCGAGAGGCTCTTTGGACGTCAGCTCTTTCAAGTTGGGAAGGTGCGAATTCGGACGGCTTGAATTCATCTCAACCAGCCACGCGTTATGAGCCCCGTGGAGGGGCGAACGACAACAGGTTGATCAGAAGGTACGCTACTATGAGCCAAACTAGACCGGAATGGTCAAAGGAATTGGTGAACAGAATGGATGCGGGTATGTCAAAAGAAGATGCCATTCGGCATATCTTTGCCGAGTACATGCGCGCGGCTTGGATCGCTTTGAACAACGTTGAAGCCCGAACACCAACTCTCAGTGCAAGGGGTGAACTTTTACGAACGGTGCGTGAGCAAAAGCAGCAAGTCGCCACAATGGGTGTCGTGCAGGCAAGAACTACTCGCGCGCACATGCATGTTGAAACCAAGCAAGGGAAAGAGTTTAAAGTGCCAGGGGTGCTTCTCGATCCAACAACCAAAATTAGCGAGAAAAAGTACAAGTTGAGATTCGAAAATCAGGAAGCACGGGTCGTCATGAAAAAGATGGTAGAGGATGAGGAAATAATCGCTATGGCCGAAGAATTTAATTATACTCCAGTGCTTGAGGTTGGATCCGACAAATTCGGAGGCACGTCGAAGCACACTGTGCACATTCCTCTACGTGTCATAAAAGAGGGTAACCCACGAAGTTTTAACAACTTGTTGGCAGCCGGTGTTGCGGCGGGAATCATTACAGTCAAATTTCCTGACCTTCCAGACGTAGCGAATACACGTACTGACGAGGGAACCCTACAAGATCTACTTCAAATCACACGTCCATAGCTTGTGAGGAACACTGTCTGAGACTATGGCGTCCTAACTGTCGCTTTAAAAGGCTGTTGCGCGCCCGCGCCGCCGAGCTCGCTGTTTTGACGCGCGCGACGTAATCGCCATTTGTCGATCCCCGTCGGTGAGTCATAGTTAACGCGCGAAATGAGCCTCGCAAAAATCGAGCCCGGAGATGAAAAAACACGCGAGCCGTACGCTGACCAGTGTGCCATTCTTTCGACCTCAGCGGAAACAAACAAGGAACGACGACGACAGATATGATAGTCGCGTCCACACTTTCTTTTTCATTTGAGGAGGCGAGGCGGGGTGTCGTCTCGCCGCGGGATGGTCGCCCGGGATGCGCGTGGGGAAGACGGACTGGACGGGCTGCTGATGGAATGTATGTATTAAAACAATCATGAATAGTACAATGGGTTTGTGAACCGACGCCGGCGCTAGTGTAACATCCTGGATCGTGATTCAATCACAATCCACCAGCCCGTAGGGCTTTTTCACCTCGTTCTCGTGCACCCACACTCGAACGATCCATTTCTCGTCCAACGCCTCGGCGCCTTCGTGTTCGACGCGATCGTCGAAATCGCCGGCGGCGTTGGCGGGGAAAAACACGAGCGCGCGTCCTCGTCGAGGCGCGACGCCCAACCGACCGTCGAGACGTCCGAACACAGTTTGACCGCCGTTGTCGACGTCGTTGAGGTACACGAGCACGGTGGCGAGCGTTTGTCCACCTCGATTCGCGTCCTCGGCGTCTGCGCACCTGTTGGCGTCGAAGTGGGGCGCCAACTTTTGCCCGCGCTCGTACCGAATCACCGTCGGCGCCTCGTATCTCGATCTCGACGTTCCCGGAAGTAATTTTTCGACCGCCTCGATCAATTCGAGCTCACCGAATCCCGTGCCATCGAGCGCGGTGCTCGTGCTCGTGCGCAACTCCCGGAGCTCGGCTTCGCGTTTCTTCACGTACGCCACGCCGCCGAGATACGCCGCGCCCACCGCGCCGAAATACATCGCCACCCCCTCGGCGAGCAACCCCAGACCGCTCTGCCCGAACGCCGCCGATCCGATCAACATCGTCAGCGCCCCCATCCACACCGCGGGTCCGCTCGCCGTCGTCGACGTCCACCGCTCGACGTCGCTCGTCCACCCGGCGTATACCACGGGACTCTGCGTCATGTCCCCTTTCTCTCGAGCTCGTCGCACGAGCTCGTCGCACGAGCGCGTCGATAAGAAATCATCCACCACGAACACGTCCGGCGATGCGTGTACCTGTCGCAGACCGTCGTGCGAGTACCGATCGACGGGAAGGTGACGGTCCAAGAGGCGCGCCGAGGCCGAGGCCGAGGCCGCCGACGCGCGAACGACGACGGACGACGACGCCGACGCGCGTCGCGGCGACGAGGGACGAAGCGATGGCGACGTGTACGGTCTTCGCGCCGACGTGGACGGAAATGTCGTCGGCGTCGCGCGCATCGTCGTCATGCGCGCCGTCGCGAAGTGGCTCGAGTCGAGTCGCCCGCGCGCGCTTTTGCTTTTGTTTTTGCATCCGCCGAGAGTTGAGCATAACAAGAAGTGATGACTACTAAAAACCGCGCCGCGACGGAAAAGAATGATTCCTACTAGTACTTAGTTTTTGGTGGTTGCCTCGCGTCGCGCGCGCGCGTCGACGTCGGTCGATCGTGCGCGAAAATGAAATCGCGCGCGCGCGCGTCGACGCGGGTCGGCTCCCGCCCGCGCGCTCACGCCTTGACCACCTTGGTGACGAGGAAACGGGTCATCGGTTGGCGGTGACCGTTCTTTCTACGGTAGTGCTTCTTCGGTCTGTACTTGAACACGATCACCTTCTTCGCGTCGTAGTTCTCCAGCACCGTCGCCTCGACGCGCGCGCCCTTCACGTACGGGTGACCCCAGTTCGGCGAGGACCCGTCGTGCGTTCCGAGCACGCGTTCAAACGCAATCTTCGAACCCGGTTCCACACCCTTCAAACTGTGACACTCGTAGAAACGACCCTCGGACACAAACTGCTGCGATCCGCCAACCTCGATGATGGCGTCCCACTTGGGCGCCGCGCCCGCGGACGGGGGCGTGTTGAAGCCGATTTGGTTGATGGAGCTCTCCGCCGTCGCTGCGCGCGAGAGATGAAAACAAAGCGACGCGACACCGTCAGTCGAGAGGTCATCGCGATGGGCATTTTTACTCGCTCGATCATCGCGTCGTTCGACCGTCCATCGGCCGCCCCGTCGCGGCAGGTTTTAGGTTTTTCACGCGCGTCGCCGTCGTCGTCTTCCACGTACCTTCCACGCGCACGTCGCGCTTCACCGCGCGCGAGGCGAGAGAAACTTTACCCCCCTTACGCGCCGCGCTCGCCTTCGAGCTCAAGCGCGCCGTCGCCGTCGCCGCGTTCACCATCGTCGTCGCCGTCGTCATCATCGTCGTCTGCGTCGTCGTCGTCTCTCGCGCGGTACCGCTCGAATCCGCGCGCGCTTCGTCGTCGCGCGTCCAAGTCTCGCTCGGAGATTTTTTTTCGCGTCGACCTTCGGTCCGCTACTCTCGCGCCGACCGTCGACGTCGAGGTGTGCGGACGTCGCGCGCGACGACGGCCGCGCGCGAGAGGGAGGACGTCGCGCGGGTAGGGGGGCGAACGCAATGGGTCGGGACTCGTCGTTCGGTACCATCGGTCGGTCTGTCGTATTCAAGGGAAAGAATCACCATGAAATACGACCACGTGCAGTGCGCGACGTCGACATTCCGACGCGCGCGCGATGGCGTCGTCGACGCGCGCGATGGCGTCCCGGACCGCGTCCGCGATCGCGGGGCGACGCGCGTCGTCGTCGTCGTCGTCGTCGTCGTCGTCGTCGTCGGTATCGACGACGCGACGACCGCGACGGTGCGGTCGTCGTCTTCGTCGTCGTGGGGTGGAGGAGGAGACCAACTTTGCCCCGATCGACGGCGCGTCGGAGGACGCCCCGGGAGGCGTCGCCGTGGGTCGGTTCGGTCCCGAATGCGTGCTTCTCGTCGGATTCACGCGACGGGAGACGGCGGAGTGGCGAGAGGTTTTGGATGACATCGGCGCGGATTTCGTGCGGGTGACGACGTGCGTCGAGTCGATGCTGCGCGCGCCGTTGGGACGGGCGTTGGAGACGGTTCAAGAGGACGCGAGCGCGGTGAAACCGGCGTTGGGGGTGCCGAGGATGATGTTCCTGAGCGGGATGAACTCGATGGAGGTGATGGAGATGGTGGGGGTGTACGAAGAAAGGGGGTGGGCGCCGAGCGTGTTCGCGTGCGCGGTGCCGAAGAATTACGAGACGCCGTTGAAGGATCTGTTGGCGGAGATCATGGATGATCACGAAAGATTGACGACCGGAGAGGGCGTGTGAGGGTCGAGTAGTGGAGCGTCGGTTGTATCCGTAATAGTATTACTTTTTTGCTACGCCCTTGCCCTTCATCTTTTTCGCCACGCGCTCGGCGTCGCTCGGGCCGACGGTGACTTTACGTTTGACGGCGATGACGTCACCGCGTTTCGTCTTCTTTTTGAACACGCGTCCACGACCGGCTTTATCGCTGCTCCACCACGCGCCCCCCTGGCCGGCGCCCTCGTCGGCGCCCTCGTCGTCGTCGGCGGCGCCTCGGTCGTCCTCCTCACCCACTCTCGAACTCGGTTTGGCGTCGTCGTCGTCGTCGTCGTCGTCGTCGTCGCGCTCCAACTCGCCCCGTTCGTCCGCCGGTTCGTTGCCCACCGCGGCGAATCGATCGGCGTTCGTCGCGGCCGCGTTCTTCGGTAACGACTCGGCGACGCGCGCTAAAATTTCCAAGTTGGGATCGACGAAGTGACCACCGCTCTTCAACAGTTTGATCAAATCACCCGCGAGTGGGGTAAACTTTCGCGTGAAAAACGACATCGCCGCACCTTTTTTACCCTGTCTCCCGGCTCGTCCGACGCGGTGTCGATACTGTTCGATGCTCCCCGGGAAATCCCAATTGACGACGTACTCCAACCCGGCGATGTCTAAACCTCGACCGGCGACGTCGGTGGCTATCAACACGGGCGTCTTGCCAGCCTTGAAATCTTTCAGCGCTTGGTCTCGACGCTCTTGTTTCATCGTACCGAACAGCGTGCTCACTCTTTCTTTGTGACGCTTGCACAGATCAGCGATGAATTGAACCGTCTTGATACGATTGGCGAAGACGAGGACGCGACTTCGCGCGCGTCCGTCCTCGGCGCGAAGCTTGGCGATGTACTTCATCAGTTTACGACTCTTCTTGTGCTCTGCGCACACGTGCACGGTCTGCTCGACCGTCGCCATGTGTGCCTCCATGGATTCGTCATCTTTGGGTACGATGGGCTTGTCGGCGTCGATCTTCACCGTCTCGTACCCGCTTCGCAACCACGCGCGTCCGACGGATCGCACCGCCTTGGGGAACGTGGCGCTGAAGAGTAAGGTCTGACGATCGTTCTCCTCGGCGCTCGGAAGCGCGTCTCGAATTTTCGTGAGTTGTTCCTCGAATCCCAGGGCGAGCATGCGATCGGCCTCGTCCAACACGAGCATCTCGCATCGATCGAGACGCAACGCGCCCGATTCCAACACGGCGAGCAACCGACCGGGCGTCCCGATGACGACGAGCGCGTGCGACGTGTGCTGCGTCAGCGCCTCCTCCTGTTCTTCTTGCGACGCACCACCGTACACGGCGACCGCGCGCACGGGAACCGCTTTTTTCAGCTTGTTACACACCCCCGCGATTTGCAACGTCAACTCTCGCGTCGGCGCCACGACGAGCACCGCCGGCGCGCCCGCGTGCTTCTTCCCAGCCTCGGGATGTTCCCTCCGATCCACCAGCGCGACGTCTATCGCCGGTAATAAGAACCCAAGCGTTTTCCCGCTCCCAGGCGGCGCGATCGCGAGCACATCCTTCCCCTCGCACGCCGGCGGCCAACACGCGCGCTGCACGGGCGTCGTGCGCCTGTGTCCCACGCTCTTCATCGCGTCCATGAAATAATCCGGCACCGACCCACCCTCGCTCGCGCCCTTCCCACTCGCGTCATCCTCCACGTTCTTCTCGTCCTCTTCGCCGTCGTCCCGCTCCCCTCGCGCCTTGGCTCGCATCTTTTTCCTCAACGCCTTGGCCGCCAGACGCTCGCGCTCCGCCTTGCGTCTCGCGCTCCTCGCCTCGGCATCCTTTCGCTCGTCCTCCTCTCTCAGCGCCGGCGGTAACGGCGGCGCGCTCGAGCACATCCCTCGTAATTGACGCTTCACCCCGCGCTTCGTGCGCACGCGCTTACCGTCCGCGTCTTTTCTCGACAGCGCGCGGGCTTTTTTCGCCTCGCGCTTGCTTCGCTTTCGCTGTAAGAAATCAACCGTCATCTTCACCGCGCGGTCTCGCGCGCGGCGCGGGAAGTCGAGTCACTCGGAGCGGTGGAAACGACGACGCGAAACGAGTTTTCCCACGCGGTCGCGTCTCGCTCGCGCGCGCCGCGTCGTCGCGCGCCGACGTTTGACGCCCACTTCGCGGGCGGCCGCCGCCACACGCGGGCGCGATGACGACGGCGACGACGGGCGCGACGGCGATGCGCGCGCGATGGACGGGCGCGTCGTCGTCGTCGTCGTCGTCGCGGTTTCGTCGGACTCGCGGGCGCGGGGTGTCGGACTCGCGCGCGGACGCGGGGACGCGGACGCGCGAGGAGGTGGACGCGGCGCTGTCGAATCGATTCATCGCGCTCGACCCCGTCGGGTACTTTTTGATCGCCGTCGATCGCGAGCGCATGGAGATATGCGCGAGTCATCACGCCAACGTCATCGGTGAGGACGGAAGGGCGAGAGATCCTCGGACGGGGGAGGTGATTCCGTGCGACGGCTCGTACGAACCGCCGCCGCCGACGCGATTCCGGGGACGAACGGCGAAGGAATTATCGGTGGAGATATTGGAGCGGGGGGACGGGGCGTGGTGTTCGATGATGTCGCACGCGAATTATCTCGGTCGGGAATTTCAGCGCGCGGAGGCGTGCATGACGAGCGGGGACGAGTATGTGCAGGATTGATTGTTGATTGTTGATTGTTCAGAGCGGATTGTCGAGAGAGACGCGACATCTGTCCTTTTTCGCGCGAACTTTGAACTTTGTATCTATAACATGTAAATTCTACTACGTATACGCACACGTGCTCGCCTCAGAGGAAATAATCTGGACATCGCTTCACCGCCTGTTGCTCCTCCCCACGTCTCGGCGCCGGATCAAACTGAAGAAACGACGTCTCCAAATTGTCGTCCACCTCCATGATGCTCGCTTGGTTGCCGCACCTGTAGCAGTAATTGGGCGCGCTAAAGATCGTCACCAGCGACTGATCGTGATGCCACAGGTACCCCTCCATTACCAATTGGTGCGCGCGAGCGATGAGCTTCAATCCGTTGTTCTGATTAAACTGCTCCGTGATGTCCTGCCCAAACGTGTACCCGGCGCCGCGAGGACTCATCCCCCACCCCGCGCGGTCGTCCGGATCGCTCCACACTAAATCGCACACCGGTCCCTCGTGCGGCACTTCGGCGAATCGGTCAATCTTGCGCACGTCGTCCAGCGTATCGATGGACGGCGACAACCCACCGTGCGGACAGAAAATTTTGTTTTCGATCACCGCCGACAACGGCATGAAGTCAAACAAATCCGTAAACGCCTTCCAAATTCCCGCGTGCCCGTACTTTCGCATGCACTCGTCATAAAACCCATACACCTGCGTGATCTGTCTCGACTCGTGATTCCCACGAATGATCGTCACTCGATCCGGATACCTCACCTTGAGCGCAACCACCAGCGTCACCGTCTCCACCGAGTAGTAGCCGCGATCGACGTAATCCCCCAAAAACAGATAATTCGTATCCGGCGCCAACCCTCCCATCTTAAACATCTCCATCATGTCGTGAAACTGTCCGTGTATGTCTCCGACCACCGTCACCGGCGCCCGCACGTGCTGCACGTTACTCTCCTCCGCCAACAAACCTCGCGCTCGATCGCACAGCGTCATGACCTCCGCCTCGGGAAGAAACTTATGCTCCAACAGCGCGCTCACCATGGCGTCGTAATCCCCGTACTCGCTCACTTTTAAACGCGTCATATCGCGTCACCCGTTCCGTATCCCACACCCACGCCTCGCGCGCGCCCACGCCTCGCGCGTCGTCGATTCGTTTCGATTCGTTCGATCGCCCAACCAAAATCGACCGCGACGCGCGCGCGCGCCTCCGTCTCGCGCGCGCCTCCGCGCGAGGAAAGAGAGAGAAGAGAGACACACAGAGAGACGATCGACGCGCGCGCGCGTTCGCCTCGACGACCGTCCCCGCCGTCCGTCGTCTGTCGGCCATCGCGTCGACGCGCCCGCGCGCGCCCGCGCGCCTGGATCCGCGCGAGGGGACTCTTTGGTGAGTCATGACTCACGCTCGTATTCACGAATCACGACTCCCCAAAGAGTCCCTCACACCCGACGTCGCGGCGCCGCCGCCGCCCGTCGTCGACGCGAGACGCGACGCCGCCGACGCGTCAGACGCGCGCGCGACATGGCGCCCCGGTCGTCGAGCGCGAGGCCGTCGTCTCTTCGCGCGCGCGAGGACGCGGCGCCGCGCGACGCGACGCGCGCGAAGAGAAGGGCGTCGACGCGGCGGTCGGCGCCGGCGCGCGCGGATGACGACGAGGACGACGGGGACGGGGACGACGGCGTCGTCGGCGGTGCGCACGACGCGGAGGAGGAAGACGAGCGCGCGGATCGCGCCGGGGTGGCCAGAGCGAGGCGCGAGGAGATGGAACGAACGGACGAGGGGTCGGATTCGGAGGAGAGGGAGACGGCGCAGGAGAAGCGCGTGCGACTGGCCAAGGCGTATTTGGAGCGATTGCGGGCGGAACAGGCGGCGGAAGACACGGATGAGGAGGAGGATGAGGGAGAAGGGAAGAATTTGGACTCGCACACACGATTGGCGAATAGGTTGTTGGAGGAAGCGCAGAGGAAATCTGGACATCAACGCGCGGCGGTGGCGGACGGCGCGCGCGCGTCGACGACGACGGAGACGAGGTGTTGGCGAGGACATAAGCGAGCGGTGACGGGGTTGACGCTGACGGAAGACGATCAAACGGCGTATAGTGTGTCGAAGGATGGATCCATCTTCGGATGGGACATCGAGACGGAGAAGAGGATCAAGTTTCCTCGCGCGCCGGAGACGGTTGTGGATCCGTCGCAAGGCGGCGGCGGACCGCAGGCGCCGCCCACGTGCGGCGCGCACGTCGTGTTGTGCTGCGCGGTGAGCGGGGAGAGGAATTTGTTCGTCACCGGTGGCGCGGATAAGCGCGTGCACGTGTGGGACACGAGAAGCATGACGCACGTCACCGCGTTCGCGGGGCACCGAGGAGCCGTCACGGGTTTGGCGTTTAGACACGGCACGGGTCAATTGTTTTCTTGTTCCGAGGATCGCACGGTGAAAATATGGTCTCTGGACGACATGGCCTACGTAGACACGCTGTTCGGACACCAAGATCGGTGCATCAACATAGACGCGCAACGCCGCGAACGGATAGTCACCGTCGGCGCGGATCGGTCGACGAGATTTTGGAAAGTGCCCGAGGATTCGCAGCTCGTGTTGCGACCGCCGGAGGGTGGCGGACAGGCAGAGAGCTGTGCGTTCACCGCGCACGATCACTGGATTACCGGCGCCCAGGACGGGACCGTGGCAATCTGGAACACGCAACGCAAGCGCGCGGCGCAAACGTGGCTCAACGCGCACGGCTTCGCGGACATCGTCGCGCCCAAGGGATTCACCGACGAGGACGCCGATAGGGCGACGAGACAACGCGCGGCGGCGCAAGCGGCGGTTGGAATCAGCGAACGCGACGATGGCGGCGTCGGTAGCATGGCGAGCTGGGTCAACGCCGTGCATGTGGGGAAAGGGACCGATTTCGCCGCCTCGGGAGCCGCGGACGGCGCCATTCGACTGTGGAAGACGTCGCACGAGGGCGAGCCCCTCGTTCCGCTGGAATGCATCCCAGCTCGCGGTTTCGTAAACTCGATTCAAGTCGCGAGCAGCGGTCGCTTCGTCCTCGCCGGTATGGGACAAGAACCGAGACTTGGGCGATGGGGTCGCGACTCGGCGGCGCGCAACGGCATCCAGTTGCATTCGATAGAAATAGACCAGAAACGATGAAAAAACGATAACTTCATTTATCCGTGCGTACGTATGTATAAAATAAAAAGAATGCTGCCGTTTGTGCGATGCCTCGCACTGCTAAATCTAATCGACCTGAGTCGCGCGCGCGACTCGATACGCCGCTTGTTCGAACAACACCGATCCGAGGCGAAGCGCCGCCGCCTGCGCGCCGGGCGCAAGATCCGGCGCGAGATCGACGAGCTCTTGCACGAGCTCGAGATCCACTTGAGGCGGTGTCGGAACGCTGGATGCGCTCTCTTCGGCGTTCTCACTCTCTTCCGGAGAGAACAGGGCGCGCAGCTCGTCCACGACCTTTAAAGTCTCGAGATCTTCCCCGGATACGTGCGTCGCTCGTTCGAGCGGTTGCAAGGATTCGCTCGCGCCGAAGGTTTGCGCCACAGACTCGACCGCCGTGAACGGCCCTGCGATGGCAGACGACGCCGTCGTCGAAACCAGCGCGCCGGCGTATCGTCCGAGCTCGCGCAGCGCGATGTCCTGGATCGGCCCGCCGCTGGGATCGAAGGCTAACTTTAACGCCTCTCGCGTGCTGTTGGAAATTTTCTTGCCAGACTCTTCGGCGGCGGGCGCGGATTTCTCGCCACCCTTGGTGATCGACGTGTAGTTGCCGAACGCGTTCGAGAGTTGACGAACCCGCTTGACGCTTAACACGGCGTGTTCGCCGCTCTCTTTCCCGTACAAGAGTTGTTCCAACGCTTTTCTCGTCTCGGGAGACTTGTCGGTGAGAAGACGCCGCGCGACGTACGGGTAGCACTCGTTGGCGATGGAATAATTCTTGTCGCACGACAGCCCGATACCCTCGAGCACGGAGAAGGCGCGAAGAATGTACCCAAAGTAGGCGGGTATTTGGAAAATATTCCCATACTTTTCCTGAACGCCCTCTAAATCCTTCGTCAACTGCGCCACTTTGCTGTCGGTGCCCGCGGCTTCCAAAAAGGCGTCGCGTCTCTTTTTCGGATCCTTGACGCCCTTTAATTCCTTGCGAATCTCTTTGATGCGGTCGTCGTCCGGTAAACCGAGTTCATCTCTGAACCCTTGCGCGCCTCCACCGCGCGCGAGCGCGGAGAAGAGCAATCCGAGCGCGCGAGCGACGCCCGAGTCCTCCATGGCTTCGCGCTTGCCCGTGGGAATGAATCCCATGGCGTCCAAATCTCCCGGCACCGCCTCGAAGTCTTTGCTCACCAAGTGCGCAATGAACCGCAGGATAGCCGTGGATAAGTCCTTGGACACCGGCGTGACGAGACCCCAATCGAGGATGCAGAGCTTGCCGTCATTGGTGCGAAGCAAGTTGCCCGGATGCGGATCGGCGTGGAGATACCCGAGGTCCAAAAGCATGGCGAGATAAGACGTCAGTGCGACGGCGCACAGTTGCGCCGTGTCGTCCGCTTTGCTGTCTTGCAAACGCACACCGTCGATCCAGCCTGTCGTGAGCACCCGTCGCGTGGACGCCTGACGAAACACCGGCGCGGCGGAGACCACGCCTCCCAAATCGGATCGTGCCGCCATAGCCGTGGCGAAGTTTTCACCGTTCGTCGCCTCGGCCTCGTAATCGAGCTCAGCGATGAAACGCCGACCCCATTCGTCGACAAGACCTTCGAGGTCAGAGTTCAAATTGTTCCATCGTCTCCAAGGCTCGGCGAACACGCGAATGATGCCGACGTCGAGGCTAATCGCCACGAGCGCCCCCGGACGTTGCACCTTCACCGCCACCTCCTCCAGCTCGCCGGAATCGTTCCGCCACGTGCCCTTGTACACTTGACCCAAACTCGCGCTCGCGATGGGCGTCGAGCTGAGCGACAGCCGAGACGCGGCGGGACCGAGCTCGCGCTCCAGAATGCGTCGCGCCAAATCGTCGTCGAACGGCGGCACTTTGTCTTGCAACACGCGCAACTCATCGATGTACTCTGCCGGGAGCAAATCCGCGCGACTGCTCAACACTTGTCCGAGTTTCACGTACGTGGGACCGAGAGAGACGAGAAGGTTGCGCAATTGCGTCGCCCGCTTCGTGTTGACTTGCTTTTTCTTTTCGTCGCTCACGTTTTCGCCGCTCGTCTTTCGATCCAACCAAAGCCTCGCCGAAAACGAGCCGAGGAGAATGAACGACCGCACGCCGCGCTTTAAGAGCGTGATCGGCCTCGTGGCAAAGTACTCGCGCGTCTTCACCGGATCGTACCGCCACAACTCCTCCGGCTCGACGTCGCCCTCCTTACTCGCCAACGCGGCCCACTCGTCCATGCCGCTCTCCTTCTTCGGCCTCGTCGACGCCACCACGAGCGCGACGAGCGCGGCGATCACCCCCGCACCGACGTTCACACCGTCCCCACCGCCCGCGTTCACCGCCTCGCTCGCCCCTCGCGACGCCTCGCGCGCCAAATCCCCCGCCTCGCTCGGCAGCGACCGCAACAGCGTCTCGGCGCTCTCCGCGAACATCGTCCGATCAACCTCCGGCAGCGCCCGAAATTCCTCCCGCAACGCCTCCGTCAACGTTTTCAC